>Ga0209270_1000061_pt1 | contig 290899 bp, 247 predicted proteins | sample MTBAKSrepl1MetaG_FD_187456 | JGI IMG/M metagenome (GOLD analysis project Ga0209270, IMG submission 187456) | Enrichment culture microbial communities from Arthur Kill intertidal strait, New Jersey, USA, that are MTBE-degrading - MTBE-AKS1... | ecosystem: Environmental > Aquatic > Marine >...
GCTTTGGAAAGATGTGAAACGGGCGCAAACCCTTTAGAAACAAGGGGAAAAAGAAAACCCGTCACCCCGGAGAATGACCCCAGAGAGACGGGTTTGTCTTTTCTAAATGGTGGAGGCGGCGGGAGTTGAACCCGCGTCCGAAAACATTCCGCACTGGCGTCTACATACATGTCCTGGTGTTTAGTTTCGCGAACCGAGGCTCCATCAGGCGAAAGGCTGGGTCCGCTAGTCTGCTATGATTTTATTCTTGCCGTAACAGACATTCGGCAAGAACTATCCCGCTAGTCGACGCCCTGGCCCCAATCCGCAGGAGAGAATGGGCAGGACGGAAGCCGCCTAGGCGGCTACGGCGTAGTTATAATCGTCTGCGATTATATTTAGTTTCCCACCGAGTTTACGAGCCGATGAGAACTCGGTATGCAACCAGCACTTCTTTGTCCCCGTCGAAGCCGTTTCGCCCCCATTTAGGCTGCTTGTGCAGGGTGGTGCTTGTGTGATTTGAAAGAGCGGATGAACGCCCATAAGATAGTTGAGGGTGGTGCGCTTGTCAAACCTATTTGTACTCTTTGCGCACCCGATCCATTTCGCGCTTGTTTTCGCGCTGCTTGATGCTTTCGCGCTTGTCGTATTGGTGTTTGCCCTTGGCCAGGGCGATCTCGAGCTTGACCTTGCTGTCGCGGAAATAGAGGCGCAGGGGGATCAGCGAGTACCCGCGCTCGTTGATCTTGCCGTACAGCTTGTGTAACTCGTGTTTGTGCAGCAGCAGCTTGCGCGCCCGCAGCGGGTCGTGGTTGTCGTAATAGGCGAACGGGTAGGGGCTGATGTGCATTTGCAGGATGTACAGCCCGTCCTTTTTGAAGCGCCCGTAGGAATCTTTGAGGTTGGCGCGGCCCAGGCGCAGGGATTTGACCTCGGTGCCGGTGAGCACCATGCCCGCTTCAAAACGCTCCTCGACGAAATATTCGTAAAGCGCTTTGCGGTTGTCGGCAATCAGTTTGATATGGTCTTTGGCCACCGCTTATCGCTCCCAGTTGTGGTGGTTCCCGTTGTTCAACAGGTCACCGTAATTTTTTTGCACCGACCGTTCGATCTGCTCGGTGGTGGTTAGCTTGAGCAGGCGCTCCACGAAGGTTTGGGTCTGGTCCACGTTGAGCAGGCGAATGGCGTTCTTGATCATGGGGATCGCCTGGGGGTTGGCGCTCAGCTCCTGCAAGCCCAGGCCCAGCAGGATCGGCACGTAGATGGCTTCGCCGGCCATTTCGCCGCACATGAAGACCGGCTTGTGGTGGGCCTTGGCGGCATCGGTGATGATTTTGAGCAGGCGCAGCACCGCCGGGTTGAGCGGGTTGTACAAGTAGGCCACGTTACGGTTGCCGCGGTCGATGGCCATGGTGTACTGGATCAGGTCGTTGGTGCCGATGCTGAAAAAGTCGATCTCCGGCGCCAGGGTGTCGGCCATGATGGCCGCCGAGGGCACTTCGATCATCACCCCCAGGGGGATCTTTTTCTCGTGGGGCAGCCCGTCTTTTTTTAAGGAGTCGGCGGCCTTGGCCAGCAGGCGCTTGGTTTCGGCGATCTCTTCGATTCTGGAGATCATGGGCACCAGCAGCCGCACCCGGCCGAAGTGGGCCGCGCGCAGGATGGCCCGCAACTGGGTCAGAAACACCTGGGGTTTGTGCAGGCAGTAGCGGATGGCCCGCAGCCCCAGCACCGGGTTCTCCTCGGGTTCGGAGATGTAGGCCACGGCCTTGTCGCCGTTGATATCCAGGGTGCGGATGGTCACCGGCTTGTCGGGCATCAGATCCACCACATCCTTGTAGTTTTCGAACAACTCCTCTTCGCTGGGGAAATCCTTGCGCGCCAGGTATTGGAACTCGGTGCGGTACAGGCCGATGCCGTCGCCGCCGCGGTCGCGTACCGCCACCACCTCCTCGGGCAGTTCGATGTTGCCCATGACGGCCAGATCCATGCCGTCCCGGGTCTTGGCCGGCAGGTGCCCGCTGCGGGCGTAATGGGCGCGGCGCGCTTCGTATTGGCTCTTGCGCTCTTCGGCTTCGGCCAGGGTCTCTTCGCTGGGGTTGATCACCACCACGCCGGCGGTGCCGTCCAGGACGATGATGTCGTCGTTGCGGATGATGCGCGTGGCCTGCTCCAGGCCCAGTACGGCCGGGATTTCCAGGCTGCGGGCGATGATGCTGGTGTGGGAGGCCTTGCCGCCGCGGTCGGTGACGAAGCCCATGATGCGTTCCAGTTGGATCTGGCTGGTTGCGGCCGGCGACAGGTCCTGGGCCACCAGGATCACGCGCTTGTTGATGGCCTCGATGTTCACGCCCTGGGCGCCGGTGAGGTGCTTCATGACGCGGTCGGCCACGTTGACCACATCCTCGGCCCGGTCGCGCAGGTAGCCGTCGCCCATGCCCTCGAAGAGCGGCTGGATGGAGAGCACCACTTTGCGCAGGGCCCACTCGGCATTGATATATTCGTTCTCGATGGTTTCGATGGTGCGGCCGTAGAGCATCTTGTCCTTGAGCAGGACCACATGGGTCTCCAGGATCTTGGCGTTTTCGCGCAGCTCCTCGGCCGTGTCGCCGATGATCTGGTTCAACTCGTCGACGGCTTTTTTGACCGCGGTTTTAAAGCGTTTTTTTTCCGCTTCGAGCTGGCCCTTGCCCAGGGTATACTTGGGCACCACATCCACGCCTTCCTTATCCATGAGGTAGGCTTTACCGATGCAGATGCCCGGAGATCCGCCGATTCCGCGCAGGACGATTTCGTTGGTTATTCTGTCCGGCATGGGCCGTTTATTCTCCAAAACCGCCGGCGACGAGCGCGGCGATGCGATCCAGCGTTTCCATGTCCAGCGGCGAAGCGATGGTGACCCGGATGGTCTCCCCCTTGGCCGCCGCCAGGGTCAGCAAATCGAGCACCTGTTTGGCATCGACCTGTTGGTCCCCCAGTTGAACCCAAACCTCTTTATCGGCCGATCGGGCGATCTTGGCAAGTTGCGCGGCCGATCTGGCATGCAGTCCCAATTCGTTGACGATTACCAGATCCCGGTGAAGCGAATGATCATTGAAAGCCATTTGGATGCCATCAAGCGTCGTGCCTGGAATGATGAATTGCGGATAGCGATTGAGCATAAAGCGGCGTTTAGTAACATTGTCGTCCGTGTCATGTCAACGGCCTCGATTGACAAGCGGGCCGCGGGCCGTTACAAATCGGCCTTCATCCCTGACCCAAAGGAGCTTTATGGAAAAACAATTTATCGTGGACGATTTGAAACTGGGTGAGTCCTGGCGCCTGTTCCGGATAATGGGTGAATTCGTGGAAGGCATCGAGAGTCTGCACGATTTGGGGCCGGCGGTGACCATCTTCGGGTCGGCCCGCACCCTGCCCACCGATCCGGTGTACCAGAAGGCCGAGCGTCTGGCCGAACTCTTTGTCAAAGCCGGTTTTGCCGTGATCACCGGCGGCGGGGGCGGCGTCATGGAGGCGGCCAACAAGGGTGCGGCCAAGGCCGGCGGGCCGTCGGTGGGCTTGAACATCAAGCTGCCCTTCGAGCAGGCGCCCAACCCCTTTGCCGACCTGAAGCTGGAGTTCAAATATTTCTTCGTGCGCAAGGTGATGTTCCTCAAGTATGCCGCGGCCTATATCGCCCTGCCGGGCGGTTTCGGCACCATGGACGAGGTGTTCGAGGTCATGACCCTGATTCAGACCAAGCGCGTCAAGCCCTTTCCCGTTATCCTGGTGGGCAGCGACTACTGGTCCGGCCTGCTGGAGTGGATCCAGGCCCGTCTGAAGGGGGGCTCTCTGATTTCACCGGAAGATATGGATATCGTCCAGCTCATCGACGATCCCGAGAAGGTGGTGGCGACGGTCAAGCGCTTCGTGATCGTTTAAGGTCGATTTTTGCATCTAAGCAAATCTCAGTCGTACTCTTACTCGGCGCAGCGGAATTCGTATTCGTACTCGATCGAAATTACGGATTATTCGAGTACGAGTACGACTAAAGTTGTCGTGACGGATATCCCTGGCGAGGGGCACATTTGACGGGTAAGCCCACATATGAAGCGCTGGCGCTCGAGGTCGAGGCGCTCAGGCGGCAATCCGAACGTCTGCTGGCGGTGGAAGGGGCCGTTCAGCGGCATAACGACTATCTGACCGCCCTGCACGAGACCGCCCTGGACCTGATCGAAAAGCTGGACGCCCAGGAACTGCTGCAAACCATCCTGGTGCGGGCCATGGGTTTGACCGGTACGGCCCATGGCTATATCTATCTGTGCGTCGATGACGACCGGTACATGGAGATGCAGGTCGGCACGGGCATTTTCGAAGGCCAGGTGGGGCGGCGGGTCGCCTGGGGCGAAGGCTTGGGCGGCCAGGTTCGGCAGCGGGCGCGGCCCATCGTGATCGATGACTACCAGAACTGGCCCGGCCGGCTGCCGGGGGCCGACCTCGACCCGCTGCACTGCGCGGTGGGTATCCCGTTGATGGCAGATCAGCGGGTGCGCGGGGTGATCGGCCTGGCGCATCTTGCGCCGGAGCGCCGCTTCGACCAGGAGGATGTCCGGCTGCTCGAGCGCTTCGCGGCCCTGGCCATGCTGGCTCTGGAAAAAGGGGCTTTGTACAAGGAGGTGCGGCACGAATTGAGCGAGCGCCGCAAGGCCGAGGCCGCCATCCGCGCCAGCGAGCAGCGCTACCGCAATTTCCTCGAATCGTCGCCCGACCCCATCGTGGTCTACGATATGGACGGCTTGACGACCTACGTCAATCCGGCCTTCGAGCAGACCTTCGGCATGCCGCGCCAGGAAATCCTGGGGCAAAAGATCGATTTCGTGCCCCCCGAAGCCTGGTCCGAAACCCAGGCCGCCATCGGGGCCATGCTGGAAGGTCAGAAAATCAACCTGTTCGAAACCCAGCGCCGGACCCGCGACGGGCGCAAGCTGGATGTGCAACTGAGTTCGTGCCTGTATACGGATGAAGCGGGCCGGCACATCGGCAATATCGTCACCCTGCGCGATATCTCCGATCGCAAGCGCGCCGAGCGGGCCTTGCGCAACTATCAGGACCAGCTCGAAGGGCTGGTGCAGGCGCGAACGACCGAACTGAACGAGGCCAACCGGCAGCTGGGGCGCGAGGTCGAGGATCGCAAGCGCGCCGAACAAGCGTTGCTGCGCCGGGAGGTCGACCTGAAGGCCCAATCCCAGCATCTCGAAGAGGTCAACACGGCCCTGCGGGTGCTGCTGCAGCAGCGGGTCGCGGACAAGAACGAGCTGCAGAAAAATGTGCTTAAAAATGTGAAGGAACTGGTCCTGCCCTATCTCGATCAAATGCAGAAGATGAATATGAACACGCGCCAACAGACCCTCCTGCGCATTCTGGCATCCAACCTGAACAATATCGTGTCGCCGTTCATCAACCGCCTGTCGAGCCGCTTTGCGAGCCTGACCCCCACCGAGATGCGCATTGCCACCTTGGTCAAGGATGGCAAGACCAACAAGGAAATCGCCGATTTGATGACGATTTCCAGGAATACGGTGCTTTTTCACCGCCACAATATCCGCAAGAAATTGAAGCTGACCGGCACGGCCGGCAATCTGCGCTCGCACTTGCTGACCCTGGAAGAGTAGTGGGCTTATACCACTATTGTGCCGCTATTTTCTAAACTTGACAAGCGAGGTGCGGGTGCCTTTTAATGGGACCAGACCGTAAATCGTCGTTCACTCTTTCCGGACAGCCTGGTTTTCTCGAAATTCTGGCGCGGGCCCACACAAATAAAAAAATATGAGTGTTGAGATGAATTCGCTAGTCGTTTCCGATGTTACCCTCGCCTTTGGTGGTCTCTACGCCTTATCGGATGTCAATTTGACGATCCAGGCGGGTCTGATCACCTCCATCATCGGACCCAACGGTGCCGGAAAAACCAGCATCCTCAACTGCATCTCCGGTTTTTATCATCCCACCCGCGGCGCGATCCGCTTCGGCGATCGGGTCCTGACCCGCGCCTCGCCCCATCAGGTGTCCAGTTGGGGCATCGCCCGGGCCTTTCAGAACATCGAGCTGTTTCGCGGCATGACCGTGCTCGACAACCTGATGCTGGCCCGCCACCGCAAACTGGACTACCGCATCTGGCACGCCTTCGTTTACATGGGCCGGGCCTCCCGCCAGGAGGCCATCAATCGGGCGATAGTGGAAGAGATCATCGATTTCATGGAACTGGAGCCCTACCGCAAGCAGATCGTGGGCAGCTTGAGCTATGGGGTCCAAAAGCGCGTGGAGGTGGCCCGGGCCCTGACCCTGGAGCCCCAGTTGCTGCTCCTGGACGAACCCATGGCCGGCATGAACATCGAGGAAAAGGAAGACATGGTGCGCTTCGTCCTCGATATTCAAAAGGAACGGCACACCACCGTGGTGCTGGTGGAACACGACCTGGGCGTGGTCATGGACATCTCCGACCAGATCTATGTGCTCGATTTCGGCCAGTTGATCGGATCGGGCCGGCCGGAAGAGGTGGCCCGGGACCCGAAAGTCATCGAAGCTTATATCGGAGAGAATTGAACCGTCTTATTGGTGCCGTTGTCTCTCCGCTGGTGTTGGTAGAAAGGACCCATGGCAAACCGGGAATCGCTGCTGGAATATACCATCCCTCAACTGTTGCGCTGGCGGGTCGATGAAACCGGCGAGCGGGTCGCCCTGCGCGAAAAAGAGTTCGGCATCTGGCGCAGCCTCACCTGGAACCAGTACTATGAGAAAGTGCGCCGGGCCGCCCTGGGCCTGGGGGCCATCGGCCTGGAACGGGGCCAGACCATCGCCCTGATCACCGACAACATTCCCGAAATGCTCATCGTGGCCATCGGGGCCCAGTCCCTGGGGGCCATCTCGGCCGGCATCTACCAGAGCAGCCTGCCCCACGAGATCGCCGACATCCTCAATTACATCGAAGCCAGCCTGGTCTTTTGCGACGACCAGGAGCAGGTGGACAAATTGCTGGAGGTACGCGCCAAAATACCGCGGGTGCGCAAGGTGGTCTACGAGGACCCGCGCGGCATGCGCGGCTATCGCGACGATGACTGGTTCGTCTTCATCGACGACCTCTACCAGTTGGGTCAGGCGGCCGAGGGCAACGATGCCTCTCTTTTCGACCATCTGATCTCCCAGGGCCGGCCCGACGACGTGTGCCATCTGTGTTTGACCTCGGGCACCACCGGCCTGCCCAAAGGGGCCATGATGACCCATCGCAACTATATCAACATGGGGTTGCGCATCACCGAGGCCGACTATCTGGCGCCCACCGACGAATATATGTCGTTTCTGCCGTTTGCCTGGATCGGCGAGCAGATGAACTCGTTCGGCGTGGCCCTGGCCACCGGCATCACCATCAATTTTCCCGAGTCGGTGGAGACCATCATGTCCGATCTCAAGGAGATCGGGCCGCACTTCATGTTCGGTGCGCCGCGCATCTACGAGACGATCCGCTCCCAGATCTGGTTGCGCATCGACGAGACCTATTGGCTCAACCGCAAATGCTACCACTATTTCATGGGCATCGGTGAACGGGCGGCGGCCTTTCGCATGACCGGCCGCAAGATGCCCCTGGGCTTGAAGCTGCTCTCCTGGCTGGGCACGACCCTGGTGTTCACGCCCCTGATCAATCAACTGGGTCTGCTGCGGTTGCGGCGGGCCTACACCGGCGGCGCGGCCCTGGGGCCCGAGCTGTTCACCTTCTACCAGGCCATCGGCGTCAACCTCAAACAGATCTACGGCCAGACCGAAATCACCGGCATCGCCTACATGCACCGCGACGGCGACGTGCGGCCCGATACCGTGGGCATGCCCTTGCCGGGCACCGAGTGCCGCATCTCGGAAAAGGGCGAGATCCTTTCGCGCTCGGCCTCGGTGTGCGCCGGCTACTTCAAGCTGCCGGACAAGACCCGGGAACTGCTCGAAGATGGCTGGCTGCACTCGGGCGATGCCGGCTACATCGACGAGCACGGCCACCTGGTGGTCATCGACCGGGTGTCGGACGTGATGCACACCCGCCAGGGGCTCATGTTCAGCCCCATGTTCCTGGAGAACAAGCTCAAATTCAGCCCCTATATCAAAGAAGCCGTGATCTTCGGCAACCGCCAGGATTTCGTGGCGGCCCTGATCAACATCGACCCGGTCATCGTGGGCAAATGGGCCGAGGACCGGCGCATCTCGTTCACCACCTTCATGGATCTGTCCCAGAAGACGGAGGTGGCCGACCTGATCCGCCAGGAGATCCTGTCCATCAATGCCCGGGTGGAAAAGGACCACTTCAAGATCCGGCGCTACGCCATCTTGTACAAGCTGCTCGACGTGGACGACGGCGAACTGACCAAGACCGGCAAGATCCGCCGGGAGTTCGTGCAGAATCGCTACCAATCGCTCTACGACGCCCTCTACGATCCGGCCGTCGAGCACAAGAAGGTCTCGGCCACCTATCAGTATCAGGACGGGCAGACGACGACGGTGGAGACGGAGATGCAGTTTTATACGGTTGCCGAAAAGTAAAGATCGAGCGCAAGAAGGGAAATCGATGAGCTATTTTCTCCAACTCGTCATCAGCGGCATCGTGGTGGGCTCGATCTACGCCCTGTCCGGCCTGGGGTTCGTGCTGATCTATAAGTCCTCCCGGGTGCTCAACATCGCCCACGGCCAGATCATCGCCGCGGGCGCCTTCATCACCTATGCCCTGACGGTCTGGATCAATATCCCTCTGTACATCTCCTTTTTCATCAGCATGGGGGTGACCTTCTTCCTGGCCATGAGCGTGGAGCGCATCTTTTTGCGCCGCCTGATCGGCGAGCCGATCATCTCGGTGATCATGGTCACCATCGGCCTGATGTCGATTCTGGACGGTATCATCTACCTGACCCCCTTCGGCAGCGTCAACTACTCGTTTCCCGGGTTCTTCCCCAAGACACCGGTCAATATCGGGCCGGCCACCGTCTCCTGGACCCAGTTGGTGGGCGTGATCATCACCTTCGTGCTGATCGGGCTCTTCTCCTGGTTCTTCAAGCGCTCGACCGTGGGCATCTCCATGCGGGCCGTATCCGACGACCAGTTGGCCTCCATGTCGGTGGGCATCTCGGTGCCCAAGGTCTTCGGCCTGGCCTGGGCCATGGCCGGCATGAGCGCGGCGGCCGCCGGCGGCATCATCGGCAACATCACCGGCCTGAATTTCGAAACCTTGCACGCCTTCGGCATCATCGTCTTTCCGGTGGTGATCCTGGGAGGCCTGGACTCGATCGTCGGCGCCGTGGTGGCCGGCATCATCATGGGCCTGATCCAGCAGTTCGCCTCGGGCTACCTGGATGGCAAGTGGGGCCTCAACGGCACGGCGGATGTGCTGCCGTACATTATTTTGCTTGTAATTTTGCTTTTCAAGCCGCATGGGTTGTTCGGGACGCATGAGATTGAAAGAGTATGAAGAACAGAATTCAGAAGTCAGAATTCAGGAGTCAGAATAAAAGGATCGGGCCCATTCAGAGGAGCAGTCCTCCGCCTGGGCCTGCTGGGAAATTCGGAGCCCTCGACATTCTGAATTCTGACTCCTGAATTCTGAATACTGTTTTAAAGGAATCTTATGTCCGCCAATCGCTGGTTCGCCACGGGAAATTTTTTCAGCGCCTATCGGGATGAGCAGCGCATCTTCGCCACGCACCTGGATCGCGCCATCTTCGCGACCTTCCTGGCGGTTCTGTTCGTCTGGCCCTTGTTTTTCGAGGTCAGCAGCAAAAATATGCTGGTGCTCGACAACATCCTCATCGCCATGGTGGCCATCATCGGCCTGAACCTGGTGACCGGGTTTGCGGGCCTGATCTCCATCGGCCATGCGGCCTTCGTGGGGGTCGGGGCCTACACCCTGGCCCTGCTGGCCCGCACCATCGGCGACTCCCATGTGGTCATCACCCACCTCTGGCCCCTCATGCTGCTGGCCTGCGGTGGCATGGGCGCGCTCTTCGGGGCCTTCGTGGGGTTGCCGGCCCTGCGCCTCAAGCATCTCTACCTGGCCATCGCCACCCTCTCTTTTCAGATGATTTTCCAGTGGACCATCAATTTTCTGCCCCTGTTCAACCAGGGCCAGACCATTCCCATCGGCCGGGTCTTCTGGTTCACGGGCGAAGTCTCGCGCAAGGATCATTACTTCTTCTGGTACTATGTGATCCTGACCATCGTGGTGGTCTTCGGCCTGGCGGTGCGCAATCTGCTGCGCACGCGCTACGGCCGCAGCCTGGTGGCGGTGCGCGACAACGACCGTGCCGCCGACGCCATGGGCATGCATCCGGGCTTGACCAAGGTGTACGCTTTTGCCCTGGCCGGCTTTTTCGCCGGGGTGGCCGGCGGGCTGCACGCCTACCTGTACCGGGGCGCCGGCATCGAGTCGTTCACGTTGCAGCAGTCCATCACCTATCTGGCCATGGCCATCGTCGGCGGCCTGGGAACGCTCACCGGCGCCTTCTGGGGACCGGCGGCCATCCGGCTGCTGGATCTGCAGGTGGAGAACCTGGTGGAGTGGTTGGCGGCCATCATGCCCGCCAACATGAACCTGGCCACGGCCCTCAAGCCGTTGACCTTCGGTCTGGTGATCGTTCTGTTTCTAATGTTTGAACCGCGCGGCATCGCCAATTGGTGGCGCATCTGCCGCTCCTACGTTAAGCTTTGGCCTTTCCGGTACTAAGCCGGTAGAGCCGGGCCGTGAATGTCATGGGTGGGCCGCCTGCAAAGGCCCGCGAGAAGGGAGGAGTAAAATGAAAAACCAGCGCGTGTGGATGGTTCCTATCATGATCGTCCTGGGAATGGTGATGGCCCTGGCGCCCGCGGCCCAGGCTGCCGAAGTCTACAAACTGGCCCTGTCGCTGGCCATTACGGGCCCCACCTCGGACGCCGGCAATCCTTATTCCAAAGGCGTGGAAGATTACATCCGCTACGTCAACGACACCAAGCTGCTCAAAGACGCCAAGGTCGAATGTCCCATCCGCGACGACCAATATCAGACCGATATCACCAAGCGCAATTTCGAAGACTTTCTGGCCGATGGCATCGTGCTCTACCTGAACTACTCCACCGGCAGCACCCTGGCCCTCAAGCGCGACTTCGAAGAAGAGAAGATCCCCACGATCCCGGCCTCCTTCCACGCCGGCAACCTGGAAGACTCCAACTATATCTTCCTGCCGATCTCCACCTATTCGGACCAGTCCATCGGTCTGGCCGAATACATCGTCAACAACCACAAGGGCGATACGCCCAAGGTGGCCATGTTCATCCATCCCTCGGCCTTCGGGCGCGCTCCGGTGGAAGATGTGCAAAAGGCCGTGGCCGCCGGTTTGAAGATGGAGATTGTGGAAGTGGTCGAACACGGCAAAGACCTGGACAATACCGCCCTGCTGCAGCGCCTGGTGAGCAAGCAGGTGCGCTATGTGCTCAGCCAGACGGTGCAGTCGCCGGTGGCCACCCTGCTCAAGGATGCCCAGCGGTTGGGATTGGTTGCCAAGACGTTTGGCGAAGAGGGCAAGCTGACCTTTCTGGGGGCCCATTACACCGGCGGCAATGACCTGATCGAACTGGCTGGCACGGCCGCCGAAGGGTACCACTGGACCACCTCCTATACGTTGACCTCCGAACCGGGCGACGGCACCACCTTCCAGTTGATGCTGGCCAAGAAGTACGGCCGGGACGACAAGACCGCCAACTCTCATAACTACACCAACGGCATGATGGTGGCCCAACTGGCCGTGGAAACCATCCGCCGGGTCCAGGCCAAGGGCGAGAAAGTGACCCGTGAGAGCCTTTATGCCGAACTCAACGCCATGAACGGTGCCAAGGACTACTCGCCGGGCAACACCGTGGGGCCGGTGACCTATTCGCCCACCGATCATGCCGGCGTCGATACCTTGCAGATCTACGCGGTCAAGTCGGGTGTCTTCCGCAGCGTGGGCAAGCCGTTCATGCCGGCCTTCGTGGCCAAGATCAAGAAGAAATAGGAACGGAAGCGAAATCGCGGTCGCGACGATTCCGGGGGCGGTATTGCTTCCGCCTCCGGACGCGGCCCATGGACCGATAGACCTCTAACGATCACCGGAAGCTATGACAACTGACCCGCGCCAGACGCAACTATTGGAAGTCAACAACATCGAGGTGGTCTACAACGACATCATCCAGGTGCTGCGCGGGGTGAGCCTCAGCGTGACCCAGGGGGATATCGTGGCCCTGCTGGGCACCAACGGGGCGGGTAAGACCACCACCCTGCGGGCCATCAGCGGGCTGCTCAAGCCGGAAAACGGGTTTATCCGCGATGGCTATATCCGTTTCGACGGCCACGACATCACCAACCTGCTGGGCACCCAGGTGGTCCATCTGGGCGCGGTGATGGTGCCCGAGGGGCGGCGGGTCTTCAAGCATTTGACCGTGGACGAGAACATCCGGGTGGGCTCGGTGACCCGTAAGGACAGCGGCGCCAGCATCCGTAAGGATCAGGATCGCATGTACGCACACTTTCCGCGCTTGTCCAAGATCACCAACCGCATGGCCGGATACTGCTCGGGCGGCGAGCAGCAGATGATCGCCATTGCCCGGGCGCTCATGGCGGCGCCCAAGATGCTCATGCTCGACGAGCCCTCGCTGGGTTTGGCGCCGCTGCTGGTCAAGGAGATCTTCGAGAACGTGGTGCGCATCAACAAGGAGACCGGCACCACCATCCTGGTGGTCGAGCAAAACGCCAAGACGGCCTTGAGTGTCGCCAACTACGCCTACATCATGGAGTCGGGCAAGATCGTTCTGGAAGGTCCCGCCGACAAATTAAAAGACAATCCCGATGTCAAAGAGTTCTACATGGGGGTCACCCAGGGCGGCGGCCGCAAATCGTTCAAAGAGGTGAAGTCGTACAAACGGCGCAAACGATGGATGTAATAAAAGTGGTTTCAAAACCTCCCCTCAGGCCCAAATCCTCCGTTGGGCAGGTTTGTTTAATTGAACCTGAGAGAAGATTTCGAAACCGCTTTTAAAACAGTTTTAAAATTATGCGGGAAGCTCAAGTTGTTATTTAAAGAGGAGTGGTTCAATGAAACTCATGGTTGGATACAACGGTTCACCGGCCTCCCAGCGGGCGCTGTCGCTGGCCTGCAACCAGGCCAAGGCCGATCCCAACGCCTTGATCTATGTGGTGGCCTCCATGGAAGGCGGCGCCACCGAAACCTTGCAGGATATTCAATCCGCGGAAGAAAAACTGAAGTGGGCCAAGGAACTTCTGTGCAAAGAACAGGTGGCCTGCGAAGCCGTGCAACTGGCCCGGGGACTGGCGCCGGGCGAAGACTTGGTGAAGTTCGCCGAAGAAAATGGGGTGGACCACATCTTCCTGGGTGTGGAGAAAAAATCGCGCACCCGTAAAATACTGCTCGGCTCCACGGCCCAATTCGTGATTCTGCGCGGACCATGCCCGGTAACGACCACCAAGTAGCGGTTTTGGCGGCCCAAATCGGCCGCATGCCTTGACTTTCTGCTTTTAGCTTTCCATTTAAAGTTCCGGCATTGCCGGCAGAGGAGTCTTTCATGGGAATCTACGATCTGACCCTATACGACATCATCGCCCGCAACAGCCGACTCTACCCCCAGCGCCCGGCGTGGCTTGCGGCCGAAGAAAACCAATCCCTGACCTTTGCCGACTACAAGGCGGCGGTGGATCGCATGGCCGCCGGCTTGCTGGCCGCGGGGTTACGTCAGGGCGAGCGGATCGGCGTCATCGCCAAGAACAGTCTGGAGTTCGTGGTGCTCTACGGCGCGGCCGCGGCCCTGGGCGCCATCGTGGTGCCGGTGAACTGGCGCCTCGCGGCCGACGAGATGGCCTACAATCTCAACGACACCCAGGCGCGCTTCGTCTTCACCGACGATGACGATGGTGAACTGATGCGGGCCGTGCAGACCAAAATGGGTGCCAAGGTCTCTTTCTTCAACCTGAAGCCGGGCAAGGGGGGATTCGCCGATCTGCCCCCGGCGTCCGCGCCGGCCCAGGGCTTGCCCCAGCAGGCCGCGTCGGCCGATGACGGCTTTGTGATCATCCATACGGCGGCCGTCTCCGGCCGGCCCCGCGGCGCCCTGCTCAGCCACCGCAACCTGCTGTGCGCCAATGTTCAGTTGATGCACCAGGTGGGCATCACCATGGACGACGTGCATCTCGATCCCCTGCCGCTGTTTCATATCGCCGGCCTGGGCATCGCTTTGGGCTGTTTTCACGCCGGCGCCCTGAACATCACCATGCGCAAGTTCGACGCACCCCAGGCTGCCCAACTGATCGCCGCCCACCGGGTGAGCCTGATGTTCGCCTTCGCGCCCATGATGCAGACCCTGCTGGCCCATGTGGCCCAAAGCGGCGCCGATATCAAGTCCCTGCGGGCGGTGCTGGGCATCGACACTCCCGAAGTGATCGAGCGCTACCAGCAGATGACCGGCGGATCGTTCTACAGCCTCTTCGGTCAGACCGAGACCTCCCTGGTGGCCACCATGAGCCCTTACAGCGAACGGCCCGGTTCGGCCGGCCGGCCCATTCCCCTGGTGGACATCCAGCTGATGGATGACGATGACCGCCCCGTGCCCGCCGGCCAGGCCGGCGAGATCGCCATCCGCGGTCCCATGGTCTTCAAAGGCTACTGGCGCCTGGACGCCGAAAACGCCCACACCTTCCGCAACGGCTGGCACCACACCGGCGATATGGGCCGCTTCGATGCCGACGGCTACCTCTGGTACGTGGCGCGCAAGGCCGAGAAGGAGCTGATCAAACCGGGCGGCGAGAATGTCTACCCGGCCGAGGTGGAGACCGTGATCATGGAGCATCCGGCCGTGGCCGCCGTGGTGGTCTTCGGCGTGCCCGACCCCAAGTGGACCGAGGGCATCAAGGCTGTCTGCCGCCTCAAGGCGGGCCACAGCCTGACGGCCAAGGAGCTCATCGACTTCGTGGGCGGACGCATCGCCCGCTACAAAAAACCCCAGTACGTCGAGTTTGTTGCGGAACTTCCCATGTCCGGCAACAGCGTGGACCGGGTCAAAGTCAAGCAGATGTATGCGAAGAAATAGTACTATTTTAGGGCGGAAGCAATTGCCTCGATCAATCCTTTGCGCACCAGCATCACGGCGATGGCCGCCAGCAGCAGGCTGGCGATCTTGGAGGCCGTGCGCGTGCCGTTGCGTCCCAGCCAGCGGGTGATCGGATCGGCCATCATAAACACGCCGGCCGCTATCAGCAGATTGGCCGCCAGGGCCGCGGCGGTGGTCCACTTGCCATGGGCGTTGGCCAGCAGAATCGAGGTGGTGAACAGGGCCGGGCCGGCCAGCAGGGGAATGCCGATGGGCACGGCCCCCAGGGCCTCGTTTTTATCCACCACGCTGCGTTTCTTTTCGCCGGTGAGCAGATCGCTCAAGGATATGGCGAAAAGCAGGGTGCCGCCGGCGATCATGAAGTCGGCCACCGTAATGCCTAAAAAATGCAGCAGCAGCGGTCCGAAGACCAGGAAAGCCAGGGCCACCACGGCGGCCGTAAGAATGGACTGCACCAGCACCGAGCGGCGGCCGGCCGTGGAAAGCCCCTCGGTGAGCGAGACATAGATCGGCAGCACGCCGATGACATCCAGGGCCACGAACAGGGGCACGAAACAGAGCCAGAACGCTTGCATCTCTTTTTCTCCAGAAGGAATACTTCCATTATATATAATGGATCGGGTCAAGTCCCTTGCGCCGGCGCAGCGCTTCCAGCAACCCCACGGTACCGGTCATCATGTTGTCGCCCCAGGGGGCGCCCCAGACGATGGGCAGGCGGCTCTTCGCCAGCAGGCGGCGCTTGGGGCCGGTGGCGATGATGGCCTGGACCCGGTCGAAGCCCACGCTTTTGCGCAGGTAGGCCCCGTGACCGCCTTCGGCCAGAATCTGGTCGTGGCCGATCCGGCCGTCGGCCAGTTCCTTCAGGAGATTTTCAAGCCGTGGCAAGGTGATATCCCGGGTGTGATACTCCACGAAGCCGGCCACCTGGTCTCCCTCCAGGGCTGCCACCACCGTGTGGGAGGTGGCCACATCCAGAATCAGAATCGGTTCCTTGCCGGATGCCTGGGCATCCTGGGCCGCGCCGGCCATGGCGGCCATGCCGCTGTCCATGACGTACACCTCCCGGGTGGCGAGCCGCCGGGCGCTGCGGGCCATGGCCCGCAGGCGATGGAAGGCCGCGGGCACCTCGTCGTCACGGAACAACAGGCGATGGGGCCGGGGGCTCTCTTCCAGCAAACGCTGGAACAGGGTGTGGCGAAACGCCAGGTGGGAGACGCCCTGGGGCGCCGCGCCGTGATCCTGGCCGCAGACGGCCACGGCCTCAAACGCCGCGGGCAGCCCCATGCCGGCAAGGGTCTGGACGATGCTTTCGCAGCGCACGTCTTCCAGGGTGACCGGGGTATATCCGGGCTTTTTCAACAAGCGCGCGATTTCGGCATCGTCGGCGATGGTCAGGCCCCAGCCGCGCACCCGGTCCAAATCGTGGTGTAAGGTGGCGGCGGCTTCGGCCGAGACGACCACCTCGGCCGTCTGCGCCCGCCGGCGCAGGGCATCGCTTACCGGTCCGCCGCCCATCTCCACGCCGCGGACCACCAGCGGCCCGCGCGTTTGCTCGATCTCGGCGGCCACCTGGCGCACCGGCGCCGGCATCACGGCCTTGAAATGCTCGCCGCTGAGGGCGTCGTAGTAGAGCAAGTCGAGGGTGCCGGCACCGATGTCGAGCATGAGATAGCGGCTCATGGAAATTCTCCTCTTGGTATGGATGGAACGGTTGACCTGGTGCAGAGCAGAACAGAATCGCAGAATGAAGTCAAGTTAATGGGGGGCGGCTTGCCAAGCCTGCTTTCGGCTGCTAATGAATACCCTTCAATCCTAGGAGGCCAAACCATGCGCTGGCGATGCCTGATTTGCGGTTATATCCATGATGGCGAAAAACCCCCCGTGCGTTGCCCGGTGTGCGGCGCGCCGGCCAAGATGTTCGAACTGCTGGCCGACCCTGATCCCAAGGCGTCGCCCCGATGAAAATTTACACCCAGACCGGCGACCAAGGGAAAACCAGCCTCATCAGCGGCGAGCGGGTGCCCAAGAGCCACCCCCGTGTCCGGGCCTGCGGCGAGGTGGATGAGCTCAATGCCGTGGTGGGCGCCCTGGCGGCCCATCTGCCGCCCGGAAGCGAGGCGGTTATGGCCGAATTGCGACGCATCCAGTCCGATCTGCTGCAGGCCGGGGCCTGGCTGTCGGCCACGCCGGGCTCCGAGACCCAGATCCGCTTGACCCCCATGGGACCCGAAACGGCCCAACGCATCGAAGCGCTCATCGACGCCCTCAGCGCCGGCCTGCCCGAGCTCAAGGCCTTCATTCTCCCTGGCGGCCATGCCTCCGCGGCCTGGTCCCACGTGGCCCGCACCGTGTGCCGGCGGGCCGAGCGCACCGTGATCGAACTGACCGCCCAGGCCGAGGCCCCTCCCGATGGCCAACCGGCCGCCGCCAGCTCCCTGGGGCCGGTGGTCATGTTCCTCAACCGGCTCTCGGATTATTTTTTCGTGCTGGCCCGGTATCTCAACCAGCAGGCCGGCATTGCCGACGTGCCCTGGCAGGGATGATCCCAAGGAGCCGCGTGCGCGACAACTACACGATACACGTCATTGGCCGACGCTGGCTGAACGAACGGATCTTCGAAATTCGTTTCGACCGGCCGCCGGGATTCGACTTTCAGCCGGGCCAGAAGATCGGCTTCCGGTTTCAGGCGGCGACCTGGGACTATACCCTGCTGGGGCCGGTCGAGAGCCCGGAACTGTCCCTTTGCGTGCGGCATCTCCCCGAGGGACGCTTTTCTCCGCGCTTGGCCACGGTGAAGCCCGGCGAACCGTTCCAAATCACTGCCGCCTCGGGTTTCTTCACTTTCAGGCCTTCGTCACGGCAGGCCGTGTTTGTGGCCACCGGCACCGGTGTGGCGCCGTTTGTGGCCTTCGCGCGCGCCGGAGTCCGGGGATTCGACCTTTTTTATGGGGTGCGCTCGGCCGCGGATCTGGTCTATGGTCCGGAACTGGCGGCAGCCGCACGCGCCTATCGGCCGTGTCTTTCCGATCCGCCGGCGGCCGCGGGCGATCCCGGTTTTTTTGCCGGCCGGGTGGACGCCTGCCTGGCCCAGCGCCTGGCGCCGGGCATGTATGACTTTTATTTGTGCGGGAAGGGCGATATGATACGCAACGTGATGCGCCTGATCGACGAACGCTTTCCCGATTCACGGGTCTTCACCGAAACGTTTTTCTAAAGGACGCCCCAAGCGAATGAATGGCATGCGCCGCCTGGTCCTCTATTCTGTGCTGGTTTTGATCCTCGTTTCCCAGGCCCACGCCCAGGAAGCGCGCAAGGTGTTGGTGCTGCACAGCTACCACCAGGGCCGGGAGTGGACCGACCGCATCAGCCAAGGCATCCATTCGGTTTTCGCCCCTTTCGACAACGACATCCAGTTGTATTTCGAATACCTGGATACCCAGCGCCACAGCCGCCCGGACTACCTGCCGGCCCTGGCCGGCTACTACGGCTTCAAATTCAAAGCGACCCGCTTCGATGTGGTGATTGCCGCGGACGATGCCGCCCTGGACTTCGTACGCCACCACGGCATCGCCTTCGCCCCCGGCGCGCCGGTGGTCTTCTGCGGCATCAACTGGGCGAAGCCCGATCCGCCCGCCCTGGGAGCGAACGAAACCGGCGTGGTCGAGCAACTCGGCCACCAGGCCACCCTCAGCCTCATGCTCCAACTGCATCCCCACTGCAAACGCATCCTCTTCCTGATGAACCAGGAAGACATCCAAGAGATGTTCGTGGACCAGATGAAATCCATGCTCGCCTTGCTCGAGCCCCAGGTGGCGGTGGAGATGTGGCGCGATGTGGACCGCACCGAACTGCCGGCCCGGCTGGTGGGGTTGACCGCCGATGACTTGATCTATTTGCTGGCCTTCGACCATGATCAGGGCCTCTCCGATGCCCTGGCCAACGATTTGATCAATCTGGTGATGCGCTGGTCGCCGGCGCCGGTCTACAGCCCGCTGGATTTCTACCTGGGCCGAGGCAGCGTGGGCGGCATGATCACCTCCGGGTTCCGCCAAGGCGAGTTGGCCGCCCAGATGGCCCTGCGGATCCTTTCCGGCCAGTCCGTGAAGGACATCGCGCCGCTGACGCGCAGCCCCAACCAATACATGTTCGACGGCCGCAAGCTCAAGCAGTACGGCCTCAAGTCATCCCAATTGCCGCCGGGCAGCGTCGTGATCCACGCCCAGCCTCTGTTTTGGAACCGCCACGGCATTCTCTTCCTGGCCGTTGCCGCGGGCCTTCTGGTGGTGGCCGTCATGCTGCTGGGGTTCATGCTGCGCCAGAAAGACAAACAGCGGCTGCTGGCCCAGAACAACGTGGAACTGGACGGCCGCGTCAAGGAGAAGTCGGCCCAATTGCTGCTGGCCAGCCAGCGGCTGAAAAAGCAATCCCTGGTGGACAGCGTCACCGGCATGCCCAACCGCCGTCATGTCTTCCAACGCCTCTCCGAAGAGGTCAAAAAGTCCCAGCGCTACCACCAGCCGCTGTGCATCCTGATATTTGACATCGACGGCTTCAAACCCATCAACGATCAATACGGCTATCTGACCGGTGACAAAGTCCTGCGCGATGTGGGCCAGACCATTCGCCGCAGCCTGCGGGAGATCGACCTGGTCGGCCGCTATGGCGGCGAGGAGTTTCTGGTGGTGATGCCCAGCACCACCATCGAGATGGCCCGGCACTGCGGCGCCCGCATCCGCCGCGCCATCAACGCCTTGCAATGGGAGCAGGGCCAGGTGCGGGTGACGGTCACCGGCGGCCTGGCCCAGGCCGGCGAACACACCCCCGCCGACCTCATTGCCCAGGCCGACGAGCGCGTGCGCGTCGCCAAGCAGCTGGGGGGCGACCGCATCCTGGCCGACGAAACGCCCGGGGCCGCGGAGGCGGGGTAAATCACTGCCGTGGGTCAATGCCTATTCCCGCCTGTCCGGCGCACGGATTCACAGGTCCATAACCCCTGTTCTCGTCGAACGCTCAGGTTGTCCGCGGTGAAAAGGCAGTTGTAATTGCGCCGGATTTTCTCGATGAGATCCGCCTCAACACTGATTTCCTCGAACCGACTCAAAATGTCTTCTACCGGTCCCAGCTCTATCCCGATCCACTGGCGCCGCTTGATTTCAGCAACTACATAAGTGGTCCCTGAGCCGCCGAATGGATCGAAAATCACGTCTCCTTCGTCAGAAGCCATTTCTACGATTCTATCCAACAACTTTATAGATAGTTCATTGGCGCCTTTGCGCTTTTTGTACTTCGAATGACGCACTGGCGTGATATCCATCCAGACATCGGCCAAATTGACACCTTTGGGGTTCATCTTGTCCTTATACCCCCCATAGTCGCGTAAATCCGCCCTACATACCGGGCAGATTTCCATTGGTAAACGGTCCGGGTGGAATGCCTTGGGTTTTTCACCTTTGCAGTAATAGAGAAGTGCATAATGGGATGGATAAAGTCGTCCGGAGATTGGGAGGGTATATTTGATATCCACGGCTATCCAATGTCGAAAGGTGAGGCGAGCATTCAGGTATGCTGAAATATGAGTATTCCACTTTGGGATATTCCAAAGGAACAGGCTGCCGCCCGGTTTCAGCAATCGAACACACTCCGCGACCCACCGTTCACACCACTCCAGATACTGCTCATCATGGAGATCGTCGTTGACGCCGGAAGGATAGATTTTCTTCAAGTTAAATGGCGGGTCCGCAAAAATTATATCCACGCTGTCGTTTTGCATGTGGTGCATGAGGGCCATGCAATCCCCTTGGTAAAGTCGCCCGAAGTTTGTTTTAAAAACCATGGGCGGCGGTTTTATAAAATTCTCTGGTTGCTCGATATCGTCGCGAATGAGGTCAAGAACCTCTTTGGCATTCGACCGCAACGCCTTCAGAATGCGACGGTCCAGGACCCCCATCTTGAGCATCAGTTCATATGGCGACACTCCTGATAAGGAGCAGATTCGATCTAAATCACCGCCCGAAGGCAGCGTGTTGCTATCGTTGTAGTGCCGCAGCCTTTGCACCGGTATGCCGACCGCATCGGCAAATCTTTTCGCCGCAAATTTGTCTTTGACGTTTATCCCCAGCGCTTCAAAGAAATCAGAGTGACTCATGAGCAGGTATCCTCGAACCTCTTTTTGAATTTTGTGAACACTATAGTCTGTAGATTTTTAGTCTACATCATCATACACGCCAAAGCAATATCGGGAGTGAAAAAATGCGCCGAGATTCACAGTTGACCATCGAAGAAGCATTTGGATCGACCTTACAAAATCTGCGCAAAGCACGCAAGCTGTCTCAGGAAGAACTGGGCTTCGAAAGCGGGTATCATCGCACATACATCAGTCAACTCGAACGAGGCCGAAAATCCCCTTCCCTGAAGACGATCTTCCAGTTGGCCGCGGCGTTAAAAAAGCCGCCTTCAGAGATGGTTTTACGTGTGGAACGGGCTTTATTCGCCGCGGGGCAAAACCTCGTTCCAACGGGAGCGGAATCTGATGAAAATAATGCAGGTTGAACGCTTGATTGATGTCGGCGGGTTTTCCTCTACTCAAGAATGGAAGGTAATCGAAAGCCACATTTTTAGTGCCATCCAATCCATTCAATGGCCTCCCGATTCAGGATCTTTCACCCTTCGGGACGAGTCAGGCAAGAAACGCGGCGAAGGCAGCGGCGTCAAGCCGATAAAGGAGGCGTGCATGCAACGCCTGAGCTCGCTTGGCTGGAAGCTTGAGACTTGTGTCGATGTCGCCACGCTGAAACGACCGGGACCGATCGATGCGACCATATGCGCCGATAACCGCTTGTTTTGCCTGGAATGGGAGACGGGTAATATTTCTTCGAGCCATCGCGCGATCAACAAAATGGCCCTGGGTATTCTAAAGGGCATCTTCATCGGCGGCGCCTTGGTCCTGCCGACGCGCGCCATGTACAAATACCTTACCGACCGCATTGGCAACTTCGCTGAAATCGAACCCTATTTTGCGCTTTGGCGGGCGTTGCGGGTTGAAGCCGGCCTCCTGATGGTCATTGCAATCGAGCATGATGCGGTGAGCGGCTCAGTACCGCGTATACCAAAAGGCACCGATGGCAGGGCACTTCAGTAGTCACGCATCCAGGTCTTTTACTCTCGCTCCAAGATGACGATGTATTCCGTCCGCATGGTATTGGCGATTCCGGTGACTTGACGGCCTAAGCGCCGGGCCAGATGAAATTGATACCGGGTGCTCATGCTAACGAGCATTTCATCGATCCCCGGAACCCTGCTCGGGGAGGTCCCCAATATCTTTCCAATTTGGTTGTCATTGGTTCCGACCACGATCGTACAGAATCTTCCAGGGCGCAAAACGCGCGAACACTCCGAGAGGACCATTTCCATATCGGACTTGTAGAGTTCTAGTTTCTGATGGGGATTACTGCCGCGCAATCCGATCATATTTTTCCGCAACGCAATTATATCGGCCCCCAGGGAGCGCAAATGAAAAGAATCGTTTTTTAGATAATCTATGGCAAAACTGTAGGGTGGAGAGAAAAGAATGCCGTCCACGCTCGAATCCCGTAATGGAAGAAACCTTGCATCCCCTTCCAAGGGATTGGCAGGAGTCGGTTTGAAGTTCAAGTGCGCCATGACCGCTTGAATCTTTTCGATCACAAACAGGTAGCGTTGGAGGATGGCGCGGAACTGTTCGAGGGGTGAATTCCGTGTGCTTCTTTCGGAATAGCCCGCGCTATCCAAATAGGCGAGAAGAAGGAAGCGTTTAACCGCATCCGATTCGCAAGCTTCAGGTAAGTTGCCTTCGGATGCGGAGCGGGCCGAGCAATCCGGCACAGGTTTTTGATAGGGGCGCGTACCTGTCATTGCTTGGATTTTGTTACCGGGCTGAGTATACCCAAGGCGTTGCTGAAAATGCTCAAAAACGGTCCTACAGTTTTTTAGAGCAAATCGGATGGGATCGAGGGGCAGCGTTAAACCCTCCAGCTTGGCCATAGTCATGAACTGGCAAAAAGGGCTGACATCTACGCCAATGGATCTGATTCCCATGAGGCATGCCTCGATGAGTACGGTTCCAGAGCCCATCATCGGGTCCAGGACGGTCTCGCCAGGTTTCATCCCCATTATGTTAATCAAGGCCTTGACCATCTGCGGATGGAACTTACCTCGATAGGGAAATAGGCCGTGCGTGGCATAGCCGGTCTTAAACTGCTTCGTTTCGAAGAAGGACCGCAATCTTGCGGACGAGTACCGTGGCAGTTGCAGGGCCTCACCCCTGCAAATTTGAGTATGGTATGTCTGGCGTTCGCCGACCTGAGCGAAGTACGCGCCACGACGGACAATTTCGTCATTGGTGAGGATTTTGCTTTCATAAAAGGCAAGTTCGAGTTCATAGACCTCGTTAAGGCCTGGCGTGACCTGCAGATGTCCAGGCAATACAAGTTCATAAATGCTTTTCGAAAAATGCTCGGCGCCTCTCGATAAATGTCTCTGTGGTATTGCTTCCAACACGTTACCTCACTTTTATTGTTTCACGCCACATAGAGGCACTGCATGGCATGCCTCCCAACGGCATGGCGGCCAGGAATAGGCCTGGCCGCAACCGGGAAGGTTGAAAACACCGTTGATCAGAGCCGGATTTTTAAATGGTCAGATCACGGGCACTGGACGATTTCCCAGCCGCACGTGCCGTCCGCGTTGCGTCGGCAATTGTCCGTGGGCCCGGCAACGGTGACGCCATCCTCGCAGAGATAGTTGGGCATGCCCAGGGCCGGTCCGCAGGCATCGGCGGGGCAGCACTCCCCCTCATAATCCACCGCAACACCGGCCGCCGCGGCATTGCAGTCGTTGCCGTAGGTCCGGCCGTCACAACCGCAAACCGGCTGCCACAGATCGTAGCAGACCTGGGGCTTGGTCCGGCAGAGGCCGTCGCCGTCGGCATCCGGCTCCGGGCCGCAGCCGCCGCCGTCACAGGCGGAGAAAAGCGCTAACGATAGCAGACAGAAGACGAGCAACATTCTCTTCGAAATGGGGCCTCCTTCATGGAAAAGCGTTTAAGGGCCGGACGATGGGGTCCGGTCTGATGGTGCCAATGGTATCGATTGTTTAAGGGAGGGTGCGAAGCCGCTTTTGTCGGCCAATATGCCGAATACGGGCCGGCGAGTCAAGAACGATGGCCAAAAGCGTCAAACGCGGGCGTTTCACCAAAGCGGGTGACGGAAGGCTGCGGTCTATTCAGCGATGGTGTTGCCCAGCGATCCCACAGCGTCGATAGCCAATTCGATCCGATCACCCCGCCGCAGCCAATGCCCATTTTCCATGCCGCAACCGCCGGGCAGGGTGCCCAGGCCGAACAGTTCGCCGGGATGCAAATGTTCGCTCCTGGAGACATGCGCCAGCACATCGGCGATGGTGTGTTGCATGCCGGCGGTGCTGGTGGTGCACACCGGCCGGCCATTGATGCGGACTTCGCCTTTCAATTGATCGACTTGGGGCAGGATGTCGCCGGCGGTGGCCACCGTGTGCGAGAGGGCGTTGATGAAATGTTTGGATTTTTGCGGTCCGAAGCCGCTGCGCATCTCTTCCAGTTGCTTATCCCGGGCGCTGAAATCGTTCAGAATCAAAAAGCCGCCCACGGCCGACAGCGCTTCTTCGGCAGTGGCGTTGTACAGCGACCGGGTGATCACGAAGGCCAGCTCCAGTTCGTAGTCCAGGGCCGTCGTGTAGTCCGGCCAGGGAACGACGGCGCCGTCGGTCACCATATTGAGATGGTTGCCGAAATAGTACACCGGCTGGCGATACCAGATGGGTTTGGGCTTGAAGGCGGGAAAGACCTTGCCGGTGATCTTTTCGTATATCCTTGGGAAAGGGGCCACTTTGGGCATGAAGCGTTTGACCATGCCCCGGGCCGCGTCCACGGCGTGGGTTTCGGAGAGCATGAAATCGCGCAGGGATGCGGGCGCAAAGGGCAGGCGGGGCGTGGCGCGCGTTGGCAGGGGGCGTCCCTGACCCTGTTTCAGTGCGCTGGCGATGATCGGCTGCACTTGGGGCCAGGCATCCAGGATCGCAATCATATCGCCCGAAAGAGAAGGCGCCACCGGCAGATCATCCAGGCAAATCCACTGGCCTTCGAACGAAACGGCCATCGTTGGCGCACCATCCACCGAGAAACAGCCCAGCTTCATCAGGCTTCCCTTCCGTATAAATCATTTTAAGCCAAGGGTTTCGATCCGGTATTCAGGTAGGAATACATAGATGTCCGGCGCCAGGTCAATCGGATTCTTCCATATAACAATTTCATCTCCTTACTGGCTATCCCCTGAGCCGCAGCAGCACCCAGAAGAGAAAATCGGCCCCGGTGCGCCGGGCCGCATCCTGCTTATATTGAACCCTGTTTTTGAACCGCATTTCAATTGAATCCTTTGGAGCAGGACCACACCATGGAACCCAGCATTCGCGTTCGCAACGCCCGCCAGAACAATCTCAAGGGGTTGGATATCGATATTCCCCTGAATCGCATCACGGTGGTCACCGGCGTGAGCGGCTCGGGCAAATCGTCCCTGGCCTTCGATACCCTCTACGCCGAAGGCCAGCGGCGCTACGTGGAGACCTTTTCACCCTACGCCCGCCAGTTCATGGACCGCATGGACCGGCCCCAGGCGGACCAGATCCTGGGGGTGCCGCCGGCCATTGCCATTGACCGCAAGGACCCGGTGCGCACCTCGCGCTCGAGCGTGGGTACCATGACCGAGCTGACCGATTACGTGAAGCTGCTCTTTGCCCGCCAGGGGGTGCTGCACTGCCGGCAGTGCGGCCGGCCGGTGCAGCCCGACGCCCCCGAGCACATCTGGCATGAACTGCGGGCCCAGGCCCTGGATCGGCGCCTGACCCTCACCTTTCCCTATGCGGTCGGCGAGGATGCCGTTGCCGCGCGCAAGGCGCTGCTGCGCCAGGGTTATGACCGGCTCTGGATCGAGGGCGCCGTTCAGGAGTTGAACGCCCAGCCGGCCCTGACGCCGGGCAGCGAGCTGGCGGTGGTGGCCGACCGCGTGCAGGTCAAGGCCGACCAGCGCCAACGCCTCATCGACTCGTTGGAGATGGCGCTGCGCCAGGGCCACGGCCGGGTGCAGGCCTGGCTCGACGACGGCCGGCGCCTGGCATTTTCCGACCGCCTGCACTGCGCCCCTTGCGACCTGACCTACGCCGCGCCGTTGCCCAGTCTCTTCTCGTTCAACAGCCCGGTGGGGGCCTGCAACCAGTGCCGGGGGTTCGGCCGGACCATCGACATGGATCTGGACCTGATCGTTCCCGACCCCAACCGCTCCCTGGCCCAGGGCGCCATCAAGCCCTTCGGCGGCGAACCGGAGGCGCGCTTCGAGTACCGCGATCTGCTTGAGTTCTGCCAGCGCAAGCGCATTCCCATGGACCGGCCGTTCAATGCCCTGGCCGATGACCAGCGCCAGGCGATCGTCGACGGCGACAAGAAGTACTACGGCATCCGCGGCTACTTCCAGTGGCTGGAGGGCCGCACCTACAAGATGCACGTGCGCGTCTTTCTCTCCCGCTACCGCAGCTACAACCTGTGCCCGGAATGCCACGGCACGCGCTTCAAGCCCGAGGCGCTGCTCTACCGAGTCCAGGAGAAGAACATCGCGGAGATCTACGCCCTCAACGTGGATCAGGCCCTGGTTTTCTTCGAAGATCTGACCACCCGGGGCTGGGACGAGGCCACGGCCCTGGTGCTGGAAGAGATCCTGAGTCGGTTGCGCTTTCTCAAGGATGTGGGCCTGGGCTACCTGACGTTGGACCGCCAGTCGCGCACGCTTTCGGGCGGCGAAGTGCAGCGCGTGGCCCTGGCCTCAGCCCTGGGGGCCTCTTTGGTCAACTCGCTCTACGTGCTCGACGAGCCCAGTATCGGCCTGCATCCCCGGGACAACGAGCGTTTGATCCGCATCCTGCAGCGGCTGCGCGACCTGCCCAACACCATCGTGGTGGTGGAGCACGACCCGGCCATCATGCGCGCGGCCGATTACCTGCTCGACATGGGGCCCCAGGCCGGCGAGCAGGGCGGAGAGATCATGTACTTCGGCCCGGCGGCCGGGATCGCCGGCTCGCTCACCGGCCGCTATCTCTCCGGCGACCTGCAGATCCCCAGGCCCGCCAAGCGCCGCAAACCCAAGCGCGGCCAGTGGCTGACGATCCGCGGGGCCCAGGAGCACAACCTGAAGCAGATCGACGCGGCCATCCCCCTGGGGCTGATGGTCTGCCTGACCGGCGTGAGCGGTTCGGGCAAATCCACTTTGGCCGAGGAGATCCTCTTCAAAGGGCTCAAACGCCTGCAGGGCGACGGTGAAGGCCGGCCGGGGCGTTTCGAAAAGATCGAGGGCGGCGAGGCCATTGCTTCCGTGGCGCTGGTGGACCAGCGGCCCATCGGCCGCACCCCCCGGGCCAATGTACTCACCTACACCAAGGCCATGGACCCGATCCGCAAGCTGCTGGCCGCCACCCCCGATGCCCAGGCCAAAGGCTTCGGTCCCGGTATCTTCTCGTTCAACGTGGCCGGCGGCCGCTGCGACACCTGCGACGGCGAAGGCTTCGAGGTGGTGGAGATGCAGTTTCTCTCCGATGTCCTCGTCTCCTGCCCCGACTGCCAGGGCCGGCGCTTCAAGCCCGAAGTATTGGAAGTCTTCTACCACGAGCGTAACATCCACCAGATCCTGGCGCTGACCGTGGATCAGGCCCTTGCCTTTTTCGCCGACCAGCCCAAGATCCGGGCGGCGCTCCAGCCCCTGGCCGACGTGGGGCTGGGTTACTTGCGCTTGGGCCAGCCGATCTCCACCTTTTCCGGCGGTGAGGCCCAGCGCCTGAAACTTTCCCGCTTCCTGGGCGAAGGCGGCGGCGGACGGCTGCTGATCTTCGACGAACCCACCACCGGCCTGCATTTCGCCGACATCGCCATCCTGCTGGCAGTACTGCAGCGCCTGGTGGACGCGGGCAACACCCTGCTGATCATCGAGCACAACCTGGACGTGATCCAGGCCGCCGACTGGGTCATCGACCTGGGGCCCGAAGGCGGCGACGACGGCGGCCGGATCGTGGCCGCCGGTCCACCCGAAGCCCTGGCGGTCGAGCCGAGCTCCCACACCGGACGCTACCTGCGGCCTTATCTGCAAGCGGGAAGGGTGGCCACCCCAATGGCGGTGGCCACGCGGCCGGCGCCGGCCCAGGACGAGCATGCCATCCACGTGCGCGGGGCCCGGGAGCACAATCTTAAAGACCTGAGCCTCTCCATCCCCCACAACCAGTTGGTGGTGCTCACCGGCGTGAGCGGTTCGGGCAAATCCACCCTGGCCTTCGACATCCTCTTCGCCGAGGGTCAGCGCCGCTACCTGGAGAGTCTGGCCCCCTACGTGCGGCAGTACATGAAGATTTTGGAACGGCCCGAGGTGGACCTGGTGACCGGCCTGTCGCCCACGGTGGCCATCGAACAGCGCATCAGCCACACCAGCCGGCGCTCCACGGTGGCCACGCTCACCGAAATCTACCACTTCCTGCGGCTGCTGTTCGCCAAGCTGGGCACGCCCCACTGCCCGGGCTGCCTGCGGCCCTTGACGCGCCAGACCGCCACGGCCCTGCACGCGCAGATCGCGGCGCGTTACGGCCGGCGCGACGTACTGCTGCTGGCGCCCAAAGTCTCCGGCCGCAAAGGCTTTCACAAAGATGTGTTCAGCCGGGCGCTCAAGCTCGGTTTCGAGCAGGCGCGCATCGACGGCAAGCTTGCGGAGATAACGCCGGGCATGGCCCTGACCCGCTTCCACGAGCATTCCATCGATCTGGTGGTGGGTAATATGCCCAAGGGGCGCGGCGCCCCGGCCCGGCTGAAGACCCTCATCGAGACGGCCCTCAAGGAGGGCGACGGCAGCCTGATCGCCTTCGACCCCCAAGACGGCAGCGAAGAGATCTTCAGTGTCCATGGGCGCTGCCCCTCTTGCGGCACGGGCGCGGTGCAGGGAGACCCGCGCCTCTTCTCGTTCAACTCGCCCCAGGGGGCCTGCCCCCAGTGCGATGGCCTGGGGGTGGTGGGCGTGGATGAATTCGAAGCGGGTGAGCCGGCCCAAACCTGTCCGGCTTGCCAGGGCAGCCGCTTGAAGCCCGCAGCCCTGGCCGTGCGGGTCCAGGGACACAGCATCTGGGAACTGGTGCGCCAGCCGGCCGAAGATCTTCAGGGGGTATTGAAGCAGATCGCTTTTCCCGACCATCAGCGGCCCCTGGCCGAACCCATTGTGGATGAACTCGCCACCCGCCTGGCCCTGATGAACCGCCTGGGACTGGGGTATCTCTCCCTGGCGCGCTCGGGCGAAACGCTCTCGGGCGGCGAGGCCCAGCGCGTGCGCCTGGCCGCCCAACTGGGCTCCAACCTCACCGGCGTCACCTACATCCTGGACGAACCCACCATCGGCCTGCATCCCCGGGACAACCACATCCTGGTGGCCGCCTTGCTCGAGCTGCGCGACCGGGGCAACTCCATCATCGTGGTGGAACACGACGAAGAGACCATCCGGGCGGCCGACACGCTCATCGACCTCGGCCCCGGCGCCGGGGCCCACGGCGGGCAGATCGTGGCCATGGGCACCCTGGCCGATCTGCGCCGATCACCCCAATCGGTCACCGGCGCCATGCTCGAGGGCGGCCGGGCCGAGACGGCCAGCCGGCAGCGGCCCCATCGCCGCCAGCCCAGCCTTACGATCCGGGGCGCCCGGGTCAACAACCTCAAGGCCATCGACGTGCGCATGCCCCTCAAGCGCCTGGTGGCCGTGACCGGCGTGAGCGGCTCGGGCAAATCGAGCCTGGTCAAGGGCACCCTTTTTAAAGGCGTGCACCAGTTGCTGCGCGGGAAGAAAATCGCAGAGGGCATTTGCCGGGAGATCGTGGGCTGGGAGGGCTTGACCCGCGTGCTGGAGGTGGACCACACCCCCATCGGCCGCACGCCGCGCTCGGTACCGGCCTCCTATGTGGGCTTCCTCACCGACATCCGCAATCTTTTCGCCCAGACCCCCGAGGCGCGCAGCCGCGGCTACGGCCCCGCGCGCTTCTCGTTCAACGTGGACGAGGGGCGCTGTCCGGCCTGCAAGGGCCAGGGCCGGCCCAAGGTGGAGATGGCCTTCCTGCCCGATGTCTACGTGCCCTGCGACGTGTGCGGCGGCGGCCGCTTCAATGCCGAAACCCTGGCCGTACGCTTCAAAGACCGGACCATGGCCCAGGTCCTTGCCATGACCTTTGCCGAGGCCCTGCAATTCTTCTCGGCCATCCCGCGCCTGCGCACGGCCCTGCAGTTCGTCTGCGACATCGGCCTGGGCTACCTGCAGCTCGGTCAGCCCAGCCCCACCCTTTCCGGCGGCGAAGCCCAGCGCATCAAACTCTCCAAGGAGATGGCCCAGCGCGCCGCCGGCCCCACCTTATACATATTGGACGAACCCACCACCGGCCTGCACCCGGCCGACGTGCACCTGCTCATCGACGTGCTGCAGAATCTGGTGGACCAGGGCCACACGGTGGTGGTCATCGAGCACAACCTGGAGATGATCCAGGCCGCCGACTACATCATCGACCTGGGCCCCGAAGGCGGCGCCGCCGGCGGCCGGCTGGTGGCCAGCGGCTCACCCAGGGAGCTGCTGGGAAAGTCGCAACTGTCTCACACGGCTAAGTATTTGCGCAAATATCTGCGGCAAGATTCGGATCGCTAAAGGCGCGCCCGTTCACATTACAGAGCGAGCAAGGGGCTCATTTTGCTGGCCGCTCGGGCGCTGCATTGACATGCACCTGCTTTTTTGAAATATGGCCATTTGGAATTTAATTATCCCGTTCCCACAGGAGGCACACCGCCTTGCACCGTAAGCTGGCATTGATTTTATTGCTGCTGACCGTTGCGCCTTTATCGGGCTGCATCGGGCTGTTCTATCCGTCTATCACCCAGGATTACAACCGGACCCTTCAGATCTACGAGGCCGGCGGGCCGTATGACAAGGTGATCCGCGCCTGCGCCGAAGGGCGCCAGGATGTGGCGGATTTCGCCCGTCGCTGTCCGGACGGCTCTCCTTGCCGCCTGAAGCAAAATCCCGGCGACCTCGATGATTTCACCAACGGCTACGACTACCTGGAGGCGAGTTCCTATTTCAAGCTGGGCCGTTTAGAGGCGGCCGCCGCGCTGGCCGCCAAACCCGAGCATGAGTACCGGAAGCCGATGCGCAACCTGCTCGCCGCTATTTACCTGGCCCGGGGGGAGAGTGAAAAAGCGGCCCGGGAGTATTTCTACCTTTTGTTGCTCGGGGACACGGAGGGCGCGGCGCGGTTGCTGCCGCCCCTGGAGGCGAGCCTGGACCGGCAGGCGCTGAACCACCGTACGCCTCACCTGTTGAACTTGCGCGCGACACGCTTTGCCCGCAACAACGATACCCAGCGGGCCTTGCGCGATTACGGCGATTCCATCAGCGCCGATCCCCTCCAGATGCAGGCCTACATCGAGCGGGCCAGGATCTATGCCGCGGCCGGTATGTCGGGCAAGGCTTTGTCGGAGCTGAACACCGCCATTGCCATCAAACGCGGCAAAAAGGCGTATAGCGACGCGCGCATGGATGACCTGCAGATCCCCATCCTGTACTTCGACCGCGCGCGGCTGCGGCTGGAGATGAGCAACGCCGACGGGGCCATGGCCGACTTCGCCGCTGCGGCCCGCAAGAGCCGAGACCCCCGACAGGTGGCCCGGGTGAACTACGAAATCGGCCAGATCCATGAAAACATGGACCAGCTGGACCTGGCCATCGCCGCCTACAAGCAGGCCGCCGACGTGCCCGGCTTCGCCGATCCATGGTACCGGATGGCCGTCTGCTACGCCCAGCAGAGCATGCCCAAGGAGTCCAAAGCGGCGCTCGTCGTCCTGGCGCGCATCGACCGGGAGAAGTCGGAGGCCTTGGCGCAGTCCCTCAAGGAGCTCAATCTGCTGGAGTAGCCGCGCCGGCTACACGCCGCGTTTGCGGCGCGCCGTGACCTGCTCGCCGCCGATGCCCCAATTGTCCGTGGGCACCTCTTCGATCACCACCACCGTGGTCGCCGGATTCTTGCCCAGCACCTGCTGGAGCAGTTTGGTGACGCCGGCGATCACTTCCGCCTTCTTCTCGCTGGTGACGCCGTCGTCGGTAATCTTGATGTTTACAAAGGGCATGGTTCCACCTCCTTATTTATAGAGAACAGGGCCGAGTCATCCCATGGTCGGATGGACGATGCAACCGATTTTCTATGGCTTTCTCCGGAACGGCCGCTGCTGGAGGATTGCATTTTTCGCCAAAGGCATGAGATAGAGAGGATCGATGAGCGCCGTATATGAAATTCAGATGAAGGTGGCCTTCCACGATGTGGACCCCTTGCAGATCGTGTGGCACGGCAACTATCTGAAATATTTCGATGTGGCCCGCTTCGGGCTGTTCGCCGAGCGGGGCATCGACCTCTATGCCTACATGCTGGAGAAAAAATTCGCCTTTCCGGTGACGCGCACGGCCCTCAAGCACATCGCGCCCCTGCGGGCCTTCGATGCGTTCATCTGCCGGGCCCGGGTCACCGAGGCCCAGTACAAGATCGGGATGGCCTTCGAAATCCGCAAACTTGAAAACGACATGCTCTGCACCCGGGGCACCAGCGAACAGTTGGCCGTACGCTACCCGCAGATGGAGATGGAATTCGCCATACCGGACGATATCCGGCAGGCGCTGGGATTTTAGGGAATGGATCAGCTTTTCAGCAGCGCCTTCATTCAAGGCTATGAACGCATGGCGGCCTGGTCCGACCTGTTGGACCAGATCAACGTCTTTCCAGTGGCCGACGCCGATACCGGCCGCAATCTGAAGATCAGCCTGGCCCCGCTGCGCCTGCTGGCGGAAACGAAGCCGGGCGAGGTGCCCCGCCAGATGCTGCGTCTCGCCACCGGCAATGCAGGCAATATCGCCGCCGCCTTTTTTCAGCCCTTGCTCGAGATCCAACAACCCCGGGAGATGGCCGCCGCCGTCAACCGCGGCCTGCGCCAGGCCTGCCGGGCCGTGGCCGATCCCAAGCCCGGCACCATGCTCACCCTTTTCGAAACCCTGGACAAGGCCCTGCCGCCGGCAACCGAACTCCCGGCGGCTTGGGATGTGGAGACCATCGTCGGCCACCTGGAAAAGTGCGTGGCCGACACGCGCGACGCCTTGCCCGAATTGCGCCAGGCCGGCGTGGTGGATGCCGGGGCCCTGGGCATGTTCATCTTCATGGAGGCCTTTCTGGGCGGCCTGACCGGACGCGACCAGCAGCGGCCGATTACCGAACGCTTCAGCGGCAAGCTCGCCATCGCCGACCAGTGGCGGCCGGACGAGAACACGGCACGCTATTGCGTCAGCGCTTTGATCCAATCCGAAAAGGGCCGGCGCGAAACCCGCGATCTGCTGGGCGACTGGGGCGAAAGTGTGGTGGTCAACGAAGGCCGCGAGGGGGTCAAAGTGCATCTGCACACCGATGACCGTGCAGCCCTGCGCTCCGGACTGGCCCGCATCGGCCAAGTGGTGGATTGGCACGAAGAGCCGATCGAGGCGCTGCTGCCGGCGCTCAACGCCTCCCAGCCGGTGCGCATCATGACCGACGCGGCCGGCTCGGTCACCCGGGATGATGCCCTGGCGCTGGGCATGACCCTGCTGGACAGCTACCTGGTGGTGGGCGACCAGGCCTGGCCCGAAACCCTGTCGCTCCCCGATGCCCTCTACACCGCCATGGCCGGCGGCCAGAAGGTCTCCACGGCCCAGGCCTCGACCTTCCAGCGGCACCAATCCTATCTGAGCGCCCTCAGCCGTTTCCCCCAGGTGCTCTACCTCTGCGTGGGGTCGGTCTATACCGGTAACTTCGCTACGGCCACGGCCTGGCAGGCGGCCAACGATCCGGAGCAGCGCCTGGTCGTCCTCGATTCCGGCGCCGCCTCGGGCCGCCTGGGCATCGTGGCTCTGGCCACGGCCCACTATGCCCGCCAAGGCCATGACCTGCCCGCGGTGCTGGATTTTGCCCAACGCGCCATGGCCCAAAGCCAGGAGCTGGTCTTCCTGGACCAGCTCAAATTCCTGGCGGCCGGCGGCCGCATCTCCAAAACCCAGGGCTTTTTCGGCGACCTGCTGCACATGAAACCGATCATCTCGCCCCTGGCCCACGGGGCGGCCAAAGTCGGCGTGGTGCGTCAGCGCAAGGACCAACTGGCCTTTGCCCGCAAACGCCTGGAAAGCAGTTTGGAACCCGGGGCGGCACCGCTGATCCTGCTGCAATACACCGATAACCGCGCCTGGGTGGAAGCGGTCGCGGCTCAGGAGGTGCGCAACCTGCTGCCCGCCGCCCGCATCCTGCTGCGGCCGCTCTCGTTGACCTCCGGCGCCCACATGGGACCCGGCACCTGGGGCATTGCCTGGTTGCCCCAGACCTTCGACACCCTCGGCCCCCGTCATGCCGCCTGAAGCGGATCGCCACAACCCGGCCGGGCGCATGGCCGTGGTCATTCCGGTCTACAACCACGGCCGCACGGTCCGGGAGGTGGTGCGCGCGGCTCTGGACCTGGGCTTTCCGATCTTCGTGGTGGACGACGGCGCCACCGACGGCGGCACCTCCGGCCTCGACGCCTTCTCCGGCGTGCGCCTGCTGCGCCACCCCCTCAACCGCGGTAAAGGGGCCGCCCTCTTGACCGGATGCCGGGCCGCCGCCGAACTGGCCGAGTGGGCCATCACCCTGGACGCCGACGGCCAGCACGATCCCCAGGATGCCCGCCGCCTGATCGCCGCCATCCCCACCGGCCAACGGCCCATCATCGTCGGCCAACGCCAGCGCATGGCCGGCCAAGGCGCCCCCTGGACCAGCCGCTTCGGCCGCGGCTTCTCCAACTTCTGGATCCGCATGGCCGCCGGCCCCCGGGTGAGCGACAGCCAAAGCGGCTTTCGCATCTACCCCCTGCCCGAAGTGCTGACGCTGGGGGTGCGTGCCCAACGCTACCAGTTCGAAATCGAAGTGCTCGTTAAGGCCGCCTGGGCCGGCCTGCCGGTGATCGAGGCCCCGGTCAACGTGCGTTATTTCGGAGCCGAGCGGGTCTCCCATTTTCGGCCCTTCGTGGATTTTTGTCGCAACACCGGGACGTTCGCACGCCTGATCACGCGCCGGGTTTTCGGTCTGCGAAGGTGTTGAGTGGCACACGGCAGGCGGAAGCGGGCACAACTCCACGACCCGTCAGACGCCGAATCTTAGGGATGCTTAAGCGCAGCGGAGGAAAAGCGACCTGGACTGTCTGAGCGCAGCGAGTTTCCAGGGCGCCCGGAGCAAGCTTTAGCATCCCTGATTCGGTGGCGTAGGGGCGCGGAGTTGTGCCCGCTTCCGCCGCTGACCTCCTACAAAGACGGTAAGGAACCTCTTGGTATTCTTTTTATGCGTCATCATTTCTACAAAATCCTGACCACGCTCTCCAAAATCTGCGGCCCCTGGCTCTTTGCCATAGTCTCCCGCGGTATCGCCGCCGGCTATTTTATATTCTTCCCCAAGCGCTCCGCCGCCAGCGCCGGCTTTTACCGGGTCCTTTTCCCGGACCGCGGCCGCTGGTACGCCTGGCGGTGCGCCTGGCGCCAGTTCCAGAACTTCACCACCGTGTTCCTGGACCGCTACCTGCTGCCCGACCCCGGCGCCATCGACTATACCTTCGCCGGACGGGAGCATCTCATCGCGGCCGTCGCCCAGGGCCGCGGCGGCATCCTGCTCATGTCCCACATGGGCAACTGGGAAGCCGGCGCCCGCCTGCTGCGCCGCAACATCCCCGACCTGCGCCTGATGCTCTACATGGGCCGCCGCGCCCAGGAACAGATCGAGCGCCTGCAAAAAGAAGATCTGGCCGCCAGCGGCATCCGCATCCTGGCCGCGGACGAAGCGGGCGGCTCGGCCTTCGACCTCGTCGAAGGGGCCGCTTTCTTGAAAACTGGGGGCTTCGTCTCCATGGCCGGCGACGTGGTGTGGCGGCCCGATCAGCAGACCGTCCCCGTCCGCTTTCTGGGACGCACGGTGCGCCTGCCCGAAGCGCCCTTCATGCTGGCCCTGGTGTCCCGCGCGCCGCTCTACATCTTTTTCGCCACCAAGCGCGGGACGCGCCAATACCACTTTTCGGTCACCGGCCCCGTGGCGGTCACGGCCCCAAGCCGCGCCCTGCGCCGGGAGGCCGTGGCCCAGGCCGCCCAGACCTACGCCGACCATCTGGAAACCCAGGTGCGGCGCAATCCCCTGGAGTGGTATCATTTCCAACCCTTTCTGGGGCCGCCGGCCGACCCGCCGCCGGCCAAGGGCCATTAAAGGGCTATGCAGGGGCCGGCTTTTATAGTAGAAATCCGGCAACGTAATCGATCGCAACATATTAAAAAGGATTCAGATCGCCCATGACGCGAGACCACGTTCGCGATGCCATTTTAAAGATTTTCTCGGAGCGTTTCGAGATCGAACAGCCCGGCCTGGACCAAGACCTGCGCGACGCCTACGAGTTCGACAGCATCGACGCCATCGAACTGCTGCGGGAGATCGAGCTGCTGTTGGGCAGCACCCTGACCCGCGAAGAGAAAAAGGCCGCCATGGAGATCCGCACCATCGACCAGATCGTGGACTATGTCATGGCCCTGGCCGCCACCCGGCCGGCCAACTAAATAGCACAAAATAACAGAGGATTTCTATCTCCCATGAGTCGCAGGGTCGTCATCACCGGCTGCGCCGCCATCACCCCCATCGGCAATACCCAAGCGGAGATCGTCCGGCACCTGACCGAAGGCATCTCGGGGGTCAAGGCTATGCGCGCCGACGGCCTGCTCAGCGAGCATATCCACTCCGGGGTCTTCGGCACCGTGGACTATCCCATCGCCTATGAGTTTGCCCGCCAGCACCGCAAGACCATGGGGCCGGTGGCCTACTACGCCTGCCAGACCGCCAAAGAGGCCCTGGCCGCCTCGGGCTTGAGCCAGGCGTTCATCACCTCCGGCCGCCTGGGGGTGGCCTTCGGCTCCACCCACGGCAGCCCCACCGTGCAGCGCCAGATCTACCGCACCTTCTTCGGCCAGACGGACGCCAAGCTGAGCAGCATCGGCGCCGTGGACTATCTCAAATCCATGGTGCACACCACGGCCGTCAACATCACCAAGATGTTCGGCATCACCGGCCGGGTGATTTCTTCGTCCACGGCCTGCACCACCAGCAGCCAGTCCATCGGCTTCGGCTACGAGGCGGTCAAATTCGGCATGCAGGACGCCATGCTGTGCGGCGGGGCCGACGAGTACGACACCACCACCGTGGCGGTCTTCGACAACCTGCTGGCCTGCTCCACCGAATTCAATGTCACGCCCCACTTGACCCCGCGGCCCTTCGACGTGCGCCGGGACGGCCTGGTGGTGGGCGAGGGGGCCGGCGCCGTGATCCTGGAAGAATATGAAACCGCCAAACGCCGCGGCGCGCCGATTCTGGGAGAGCTGCTGGGCTTTGCCTGCAACAACAACGGCGGCGATTTGATCCTGCCCAACGTGGAGGGCATCGATCGCACCATCCGTCTGGGCCTGGAAAACGCCCAGGTGAGCGCCGACCAGATCGACCTGGTGAGCGCGCACGCCACGGCCACCAAGATGGGCGACGTCATGGAGGCCCAGGCCATCGGCAAGACCTACGGTATAGGCCCATGGGTGACCGGTCTGAAAAGCTACATGGGCCACACCATGGGCTCGTGCGGCGCCATCGAGACCATCCTGGCGCTCTACATGATGCAGGAGGGGTTCGTGGCCCCCACCCTCAACCTGGACGAGGTGGACGAGCGCTGCGCCATGGTGCGCCACGCCCGGGAAGTGATGCCCATGCCGGTGCGGACCGCCGCCATCCAGAACTTCGCCTTCGGCGGGGTCAACACCTGCCTGATTCTGCGTAAGGCGGACGCATGAACGGGTCCGCGGCCGGGAGCCTCGAAGAGCGGCGCAGCCGGCCGCGCCGATTGGCGCCGGCTCTGGATCTGACGGCCACCTTGGTGATATGGGGCTATTTCACCGTGGGCTTCGTGATCTTCTTCTCGCCATTCTATCTTCTGGTCGCGCTTTTCTGCGCGGACCGCGCCCGGGCTTTTCAACGCCTCAATTCGCTTTTCTACCGGGGCTTCTTCGGGCTGTGCCGGGCGATCATGCCCCGGCAGCGGTGGCGCATCGACCCGGCGCTCAAGGCCGTGGCCGGCACCGTGGTGGTGTGCAACCACCTCTCGTACATCGACCCGCTGCTGCTCATCTCGCTTTTTCCCCGGCACACCACCATCGTCAAAGACCGTCTGTTCCGCATCCCCATCTTCGGCTGGATGCTGGGCCTGTCGGGCTATCTGCCGGCCTCCTCCCAAGGCCCCCAGGTCGAACGCATGGTGCGGCGCATGGAAGAGCTGCCTGGCTTTCTGGCCGGCGGCGGCAACCTGATCGTCTTTCCCGAAGGCACCCGCAGCCGCGACGGCCGCGTGGGCGAACTTAACGCCGGGGCCTTCAAGATCGCCCGGCTGTGCAAGGCGCCGGTAGCCGTGGCGGCCATCGCCAACAGCCAGCGGCTCTTTACTCCGGGACGTTTCCGCTTCAACACCTGCCAAGCCAACACCATCACGGTGACGCTGCTGGATCGGTTTACGCCGGCGTATGAGAGCGCCGATTTTTCCATCAAGCAGTTGATCGGGCAGGTGCGGGAGAAATTGGCCCGGCGGGAAGAGGAAACTGGGTGAACCGTCGTACTCAGCGAAGCGGTACTCGTACGCGTACTCGTCTTTGATATAATAGGGTTCGAGTACGCGTACGAGCACGAATGAAAAGGAGAGGAGCGCGATGAAAGTAGTACTGATCTCCATGCCGGATGTGGCCGCGGTTATCATGCACGAGGCGGCCTTTCACATGCCCAACCTGGGCATCGCCAGCCTGGCCGCCAATGTGGACGAAGGCCACGACGTCTGCCTGATCGACCTGATCCGCAAGCGGCGCAAGGTGCGCTCCTACTTGAATCGGACCCTGCTTAAGCTGCGCCCCGACGTGGTGGGCCTCTCTTCCATGACCTGGCAGTTCGGCACCTGCCTTAAAATCGCCCGCCTGATCAAGAACTGGTTGCCCCAGACCCGCATCGTGATCGGCGGCTACCACGCCACCCTGATGTACGAAGAGATCGGCCACCAGCCCGAGGCCGGTCCCATCGACTTCATGGTCCGCGGCGAAGGCGAAGAATGCTTCCGGCGCCTGGTCAACGCCCTGGCCGGCCAGGACGACATCGCCCAGATTCCTTCGCTCTCCTATCGCCGGGCCGACGGCACCTTCGTCCACAACGAGCGCGGTGAACTATTGGATTTATCGCGCCTCAAGCTGCCCATCCGCGACAAGCGCCGCCTCACCTGGGGCTATCACATCATGGACCGCAGTGTGGAGGTCATCGAAACCTCCCGGGGCTGCACGCGCACTTGCAACTTTTGCAGCATCCGCCACATGTACGGCCAGTCGTTCCGGCCCTTTCCCATCGAGCGCATTCTGGCCGACATCGACGATATCTACCATAACAAGCGCTGCCGCTGGATCTTCGTCTCCGACGACAACATGGTGCTGGCCCCGCCCCGGGTCATCGAACTGTGCCAGGCCATCATCGCCCGGGGCTATAAAGGTCTGCACTTCGTGGTCCAGGCCGACTGCGTCACCATGTCGCGCAACGAAGCGATGGTGGCCATGATGGCCAGGGCCGGCTTCCAGACCGTCTTTCTGGGCATCGAGAATGCTTCCAGTAAAAACCTGAAGACCGCCCACAAAGGCGACATCGTGGGCGCCTCGCGCCAGGCCGTGGCCCTGTGCCACAAGTACGGCATCATGGTGGTGGGCGGCATGATCTTCGGCTTCCCCGACGACGAAGAGCAGGACATCATCGAAAACTACCGCTTCCTCCGGGAGATCGACGCCGACACCTCCTACTGCCAGATCATGACCCCCTATCCCAAAACCGGCATCCGCCAGCAACTGCTGGACCAGGGCCTGGTCACCAACCCCGACGATTTTTCCACCTACAACGGCATCTGGGCCAACGTGCGCACCCATCACCTGGACAGCGACACCCTGCAATACTTGGTGTGGTACCACCGTCAGAAGATCATGGGCTGGTGGCAACCCTCCCGCCAGGTCCGCGCCCAGGGGCCGGTCTGGACCGGCATCTGGCTCTACTTCTTCCGACCGTTCCTCAAAATCGTCCTCGGCCGCCGCCTCCAGCGCATCGGCTGGCGCGGCCGCTACGACAAGGACATTGCGCGGCTGAAGAACGTCAACCGTTTCGCGGAACTGGAGAGCTGATTTTGCTGCAGTAAACCTGCTCCCTAAGAAAGCAAGTCTCGTTCCGAGGAGAAGGGGCGGGGGGCCGGAGGCGCTGCCGCCTCCGGCCCAAACAGAAAGACGTTACTCCCAGAACCGGTACTCGCTCTTGAATATTTGGCCATTGCTTCCGTCATACTGAGGCCAGGTGATGAGGGCGTTGCCGTTGACATCCATGGCCACCTCGGGAAGCAATGCTCCCTGTCCGTCCGGACTGATTTTGTCACTCAAGCCTTCCGGATCGGTCCAGGCGCCGTTGCGGTACTCGCTCTTGAATATCCGATAATTGCTTCCGTCATGCTGCCGCCAGGCGATGATGGTGTTGCCGTTGTCATCCATGGCCACCTGGGGAAGATCTGCCTCCTGACCATTCGGGCTGATATTGTCACTCAGGTTTGCCGGATGCGCCCACGCGCCGTTGCGGTACTCGCTTTTAAATATCTGGTCATCGCTTCCATCAGACTGGTGCCAGACAATGACAGTGCTCCCGCTGACATCCATGGCCACCTTTGGATACCATGCGCTTTGACCAGTCGGGCTAATATTGTCACTCAGGTTTGCCGGGTGAATCCAGGTGCCGTTGCGGTACTCGCTTTTGAATATCTGCGAATTGCCTCCGGCGGACTGCAGCCAGACAATGACAGCGTTACCATTGTCATCCATGGCGGCCTCGGGAGATGCTGCCTCCTGACCATCTGGGCTGATGTTGTCATTCAGGTTTGCTGGATGGATCCAAGAGCCGTTGCGGTACTCGCTTTTGAATATCCGCAATAGGCTTCCGTCAGATTGCGACCAGACTATGATGGCATTGCCGTTATCATCCATGGCCACCTCAGGAATTTCGACATTTTGACCATCCGAGCTGATGTTATCATTCAGGCTTTCCGGGTGGATCCAGGTGCCGTTGCGGTACTCGCTCTTGAATATCTGACCATTGCTTCCGTCTGATTGGCGCCAGACTATGATGGCGTTGCCATTGTCATCCATGGCCACCTCGGGGTACCACGCATCTTGCGCATCCGGGCTGATGTTATCATTCAGGCTTGCCGGGTTGACCCAGGTGCCGTTGCGATACTCGCTCTTGAATACCTGGTCATTGTTTCCGTCAGACTGGTACCAGACAATGACGGTATTACCATTGTCATCCATGGCCACCTCGTGAGACTGCGCATCCTGACCATCCGGGCTGATGTGGTCACTCAGGTTTGTCGGGTGGGTCCAGACGCCGTTGCGATACTCGCTCTTGAATATATGGTCATTAGTTCCATCATACTGCTGCCAAACGATGATGGCGTTGCCGTTGTTATCCATCGCCACTTGAGGCGCCCAAGTGTTCTGACCATCCGGGCTGATATTGTCGGTCAGGTCGGATGGATGCACCCAGGATGCGACGTATGCTGTGTAATTTTTGGTCGATCCGTCCTCGGCCGTGACACGGTAGGTGATCGGAGCGGCAAAGTCGTTAGCGGTCACCCCGCTCTCCTGAACCACTCCCCCGACGCTCACCTGCGCCCCCGTGGTCGCAAAGCGCGCCTTCAGGCCGGCCGTCTCCGCCATGTCCAGCGGCCCGGCCAGCACGATCGTTCTTTGTGCCTCGTCGATCGTCCCCGTGAGGTCCGCCACCAACAGCGGATTCTCCGCCGCGGCGAAACTAAAGGCCGTGATCGCCTTGTCCGAAGAAAGGGGCGTGTCATTGTTGCTGCCGCCAGAACTGCAGCCGAAACTTGCCATGCAGATTAGAACACATGCGATGATACCGACCAGAATCCCTAAGCGTTGCCGCATAAAGCCTCCATTAATTCATTCATCATCTTCAGATCAGTTTTTGTTCAGGAAGGATGGGGATGCCTATACCAAACGAGAGCATCCTGCAATTCAAATTATGGCATGCTTCGCGGAACTGGAGAATTGATCGGGGTTGGGATGCGATGCGGAGGCTCCACTGACTGGAGCCTCCTTGGGGAGCCCTTCCGCTCTACCCCAGAAGGTCATGGCAGGCTTTTTCGCAACGGTTGCAGGCATCGGCACAAACACGGCAATGCTCATGCATGCCGGCATGCTTGCCGCATTCCGCGGCGCACAGGTTGCACGCTTTGATGCAGGCATTCAACACGCCCTTCAATACATCGGTCTGGGTGCTGGTCACCCGTGAGAGCACGGCCCCGGTGGCGAGACAAATGTCGGCGCAATCCTTGTTGGCGCGGATACAGGGAATCAGGGATTGAACCTCCTTTTCTCCCAAACAGGCATCGGCGCAGGTCGTACACACCTGGGCGCAGGTGTATAATTCGGCAATGGCGCCGGCCAGACGCTGGGGATCGCTCCAGGATTGACCGGGATGGGTTTTCAGCATTTGCAGGGTTGTTTGCATGGTTTCCTCCTCATGATGTTTTTAGACCCTTTGCATTATTAAGTAGGCCCTGCCGATCGATTCATCCATAAAGTTCAGACCTTATTCGGGCATGCAATCCCCTTCATGCATGGCTTCAAAGGGGGTGTGGCAGAGCCGATTGACAGGTATGCATGAATGAGGCATACTTATGCATACAAACTTGAGGTGTGACCATGCGAACCACATTGAACATCGAAGACAGCTTGATCGACAAAGCCTCCAATTTGACCGGAATAAAGGAAAAAACCACCCTGGTGAAACTCGGCCTGGAAGCGCTCATCGCCAGGGAAAGCGCCAAGCGGCTTGCCAAATTGGGTGGCACCCAGAAGCAGTTGAAGGCCATTCCGAGAAGAAAGGGTGTCGTCTGAAAAATGGTGCTTGTGGATACTTCCGTTTGGGTTACCCATTTGCGGGAAGGAATGGCCGAATTATCGGTCCTGCTCAACAATGGTGAGGTTTTATGTCACCCGTTCATCGTGGGAGAGTTGGCCTGCGGAAACCTGAAGGATAGGGCCACGATCATTTCCTGTCTTGAATTTCTGCCCATGAGTGCAACCGCCCAGCACGAGGAGGTGTTGGCCTTTATTGAAAACAATCGATCGATGGGCAAGGGATTGGGATATGTGGATGTCCACCTTCTGGTATCCGCCATCTTGACCGGCGTACCCCTCTGGACCTTCGACAAGCGTCTGGCGCAAGTCGCCGGCAGCCTGCATTTCAAATATCAAGAATCGAAATAATCCCAGCTCAGTCGGGTTTCTCTCGTTTGCTTGCGTGTTTCTCCTGGAGCAATCGTCATCCCCTGGCAATTTTCTTTCCGAACGCCTGCCCCCGCAACTCCCGTTGCCGCGGGCGGAACGTGTTGTCGGCCATCTCTTTGCGGATCACCTGGGCGAAGAGTTTGGACATCTTCATGGGCTGGGGTTCGTCGTGGTAGAAGGTGTCCCAGGCATAGGCCAGCAGCGCCTGGAGGCGTTGGGCGCTCATCTGCTTGGGGTGGAAGACCACTTTGTCGGCGGTGTAGTCGTTCCAGTCGTAGGAGAAGATGCGGCCCTGGCCGTGCAGGGCTTCGTAGGCCCGGGTGTGGGGAAAGGGGGTCAGCACCGTGAATTCGGCCAGGTCCAGCTCGATCTTGAGCAGAAAATCGATGAGGCGCTTGATGTCGTCTTCCGTGTGCTCGTCCAGGCCGAGCAGGATGGTGCCCTCCACGCCGATGCCGTGGTCGTGGTAGCGTTTGATGCGCTCGCGGATGTGGTCGGAGGTGTCGAAGACCGCCTGGTAGACATACCAGGCGCCGGCCTGGGCGGCCAGGTCGAGTACTTTGGGGTGGTCCTCGATGGGGTGGCAGCACCACTTTTTCTTCAGGGGGATCATCTCCCGGAAGAGATCCAGCTCCCACTGGGTATCCTGGGCCAGGGAGTTGTCCACGACGAAGAGCCGGTTGTTGTCGATGGCGGCCATCTCGGCAATGGTTCGATCGATGGGCCGGGGCCGGAACTTGCGGCCGCCGAGATAGGCCACGCAGCAGGGGTAGCAGTTGTAGCGGCAGCCCCGCGAGGCGTGTACCAGGTCTACCATCTGCACGCCTTTGTAGTTGTAGAGCTCCCGGCGCAGGATATCGCGGCGGGCCGGGCCGACGCTTTCGATGGGCGGCGGCGCGCCCAGAAAATCGTACACCGGCTTCAATTGCCCGCGGCGCAGGTCGTCGAAAAGCATCTGCATGCGGCCTTCGGCCTCGCCCAGGAAGACGGCGTCGGCGTGCGCCCGGGTCTCTTCGGCATGCAGCATGGTGGCGATGCCGCCGAAGATCACCGGCACGCCCTTGCGGCGGAAGGCGTCGGCGATCTCCCAGCCGCGCCGCACCTGGATGGTGAGCATCATGGAGATGGCCACCACATCGGGCCGGTCATCGAAATCGATCGCTTCCAGGTTTTCGTCGATGAAGGTCACGGCCACGTCGGGCGGCAGGGCCGCGGCAAAGACCACCGGGCCGTGGGGCGGCAGGTGAAATTCGGTCTGGCGCATGAGTTTGGGCCAGCGGGGGTAGATCAATGTGAGTTTCACGGTTCTCCTGCTTTATTTATTGGAGCTGCTTCCATCAAACGCATGACCAGGCGATAGCCGGCCAGGCCGTGGGCCTTGAGTTCGAGCCGTGTGGCCAGCCCATCGGGGCGAATATCTTCGGGGGACAGGGGCGCGACGCTGCGCACCAATCGACGCTGCGCATTGTAGCGCCGGATCTGCCAGAGGCCGTCGGCGGTCAGCAGAATCTCCTGGCGGCCCCCGTCGGCGACCGGATAGCGGCAGATCCGCGTCTGCTCCTGGGACAGACCCGTGGAACGGCACGGTTGCCCGGGAGCGAAGAAGATCAACCGGATATCATCCAGCATGCCCTCGGCTACGCCCGGTCTGTCCAGGGGCGCAATGGCCCTGTGAATTCGGATGGCGCCATCGTATTCGGCTTCGAAGAGCACCAGCCCTTCGATGGTCATCATCACGCAATGGAAACGCTGGGCTGCAGATGACAGCCGAACGACCCCCACCAGGGTCTGGGACGATCCGTCGGGGGGAAAGAACTGGATGGCGTGGGTGAACTGCCACGCACCCCGGGGGAAGATCGCGGCGCAGTCGGCCGCGGTGCGTTGGGCGGCTGCGGGTTCATCTTCGCGTATTTCCGGCAGGCGGGCGCAGGCGAACGGCAACAGGGCCAGCAGGAGAATGCAGTAAAGCCGTCTCAAGGTGCGCTCCGGAAGAGGGCTTCATCGATTTTGGCGTTGAGCCGCGTGTCGCTGAAGGTCATGCGGGTAAAGGCCTGTTCGCTCTCGTAGATCTCCACGCGTTGCATGACCCCCGGCCGATCGGCCAGATGCAGCTCGATGCGCTGGATCACCCGGCGCAGGCCCTCCTCTTTCGGGATCAGCAAAATGCGCCGCCCCGGTTCCAGCCGCGCCTCAAACATGGGGTTGGCGTCGAAACGGCCGGCCAGCCATTGGGAGATCTCCGCCATCACCAACTGCATGGCCTCGAGACTGGCGCCGCTCTCTTCGCGCCAACCCGCAGGGCCGGCCACGAAGCGCCGGGTGCGGCCCGCGTGCATGAGCATGATGCTTTGCACCGGCGAACGGTACTCCCAGCGCAGCGCGCCGGGTGCCTGGTAGTAAAAGACCCCCCTGGAGACCAGCGGCTTGGCCAGGATGGGCAAATGCTTCTCCTGGACGAAGTCGGCCTGGACCGAGGTGACCGCGGCAGCGCTGGTGCGCAGGGCTTCCCAACTGTCGGCCCAGCCCAGGCAGAGCAGGGCCAGCAAGGGCAGGAGCCACCAGAATTTTATCTTCATGTTAGGCATCTATCGTCTTTTTACATAGCACGAGGGAACCGTAGGGGCGGGTTTTAAACCCGCCCCTACAAACCCCAGGTTACCGTTCGCGCTGTGTTTAGAACATCCCGCCATTGACCGATATCACCTGCCCCGTGACATAGCTGGCATCCTCGGAACACAGAAAGCGCACCACCCGCGCCACCTCTTCGGGAGCGCCCAGGCGCGCCATGGGGATCAGGCCCTTGATCTTCTGGACCGGCGCGTCGTGGATCATGCCGGTCTGGATCAACCCGGGGGCCACGACGTTCACCCGGATGCCCAGGCGCGCCACTTCCGAGGCCACCGAGCGGCTGGCGCCGATCAAGCCGGCCTTGGCGGCCGCGTAGTTGGCCTGGCCGCGGTTGCCCATGATGCCGGCCACCGAAGCGATGGAGACCACCGAGCCTTTTTTCTGCACGACCATTTTTTCCAGCATGGGGCGCGTCACGTTGTAAAAGCCCTGCAGGGTGACATCCACCACCGAGCGCCATTTTTCCGGGGTCATCATGACGAAGAGTTCGTCGGCGATGCGTCCGGCATTGTTGACCAGCACCTCCACCGCGGGATAAGCGGCGAAGATCTTTTCCATGGCCTGCTGGGTGGCCTCGTAGTCGGAGACATCGAAGCCCAGGCAGATGCCCCGGCCGCCCTGCTGTTCCACCAGGGCCAGGGTCTCCTGGGCGCCGGCTGCATCCGAAAGATAATTGACGATCACCGCGTATCCGCTGCGGGCCAGTTCCACGCAGATGGCCCGGCCGATGCCTTTGCTGCCGCCGGTGACCAGGGCCACCGGCATTGGGGGGGTAGGGTTCATGATGGTTCCGCCTGCATGAGCTGAAGAGTTACTTCGGCAATGACCTCTTTTGCGTTTTTCACCGTGCCCGCGATCTCCCGAAAGTTATCATAGGCGAACTGGTTGCGCGATTCGATGGTCAGGGTCGTGCCCAGGGCGATGCGGTCCACGCCCAACCGGGCGCTCTTGATGCCCACGATCCAGCCGCGATGGTCACGCTCCGGTCCCTGGCGCTGGATGATCTCCCAGCCGTTGTTGACCGCCGCGGTCTGGGCCACAAGCTCGATGAGCACCAGGGGATCGGCGCCGGTGGGGCCGGTCAGGGGCCATTGGGCATGCACCATGGCGCGGGTCACGGCCGTCTGAGCGTCGAAGGAGACGATTTCGGAGACGAGCAGCATGCGGCCGCGATGGGGCACCAGGGTTTCCAGATCCACGCTCTGCTCCTTACGCCGGTCGCATAAAATCATTGAAAAGGCGGCCTGTTCCGAGTAGAAAATCCCAACTTCCGGTTCGATTGCGTTGGGGCGGATGGTACTACAAACGGCAATGGGTGTAAACGTGGTAGACGGTGTTGCTCATTGAAGGTTTTGAGAAGGTTTCTATTTTCAAACGAAAGGTACGGTCGGTCATCCTTATGAATATGGAGAAACTCATCGGAGAATTGCGCGTCAAGATCGTGGAGATCCTCAACTTGCCGGATGTCACACCCGCCGATATCCCCTTGGACGGCCAGTTGGTGGGCGGCGAGCTGGGCATCGATTCCATCGACGTTCTGGAGATGGTCATCATGATCGAAAAGGATTATGGGGTGGTCATCGACAATAAAGAGTTGGGCACCAAAGTTTTCGCCTCCCTGAGAACCCTGGCCGCGTATATCCTGGACAAATCCCCGAGGCGGGCCAATTGAGCGATGTTCCGGTTTACATCGCGGGCCTGGGCGTGGTCAGCGCCCTCGGCCGCGGTCTGGCCGAGACGTTGCACGCCCTGATGCACGGCCGGTGCGGCCTGGGGCCCCTGGGCGTGTTTCCCGTGATGTCTGAAGCGGCCCTGCCCGTGGGCCAGGTGCAATTGGCCGATGACGGGGACGACCCGTTGCCGCGCACCCATCGCCTGGCCTGCCTGGCCGCCGCTCAGGCCCTGGCCGCCGATCCGGGTCCCGTGGATGCCATCGTGCTGGGCACCACCACCGGCGGCATTCTGGTCACCGAAGCGCTCCTGGAAAAAGGGGGCGCCGATCCGGCCGCCTTCCGCCACCATGGTCTGGGCACCGTGGCCGAGACGTTGGCCCGGCGCTGGGGTTGCCGCGGCCCGCTGCTCACGGTCTCCACGGCCTGCTCGTCGGGCGCGGCGGCCATCGCCTTGGCCATGGCCTTGCTGCGCCGGGGAATGGCCCGCCGGGTGCTGGCCGGCGGGGTCGACAGTCTCTGCCGCCTGACCTATTTCGGCTTCAAATCGTTGCAGCTCATCGACCCCGGGGGCGCCCGGCCGTTGGACCAGGCGCGGCGTGGCATGTCCGTGGCCGAAGGGGCGGGCATGCTGCTGCTGACCCGCGCGGCACCATCGGACGGCGCCCTGCAACTGCTGGGGGCCGGCCTGTCGTGCGACGCCCACCATGCCACCACGCCCCATCCCGAGGGCCGGGGGGCACTGGCCGCCATGCAGGCCGCCCTGGCCGATGCCGGTTTGACGGCCGGGGCGATCGACTACATCAGTTTGCACGGCACCGGCACCCTGGACAACGATCTGGCCGAGGCCCGGGCCGTCACGACCCTTTTCGGGGAGCGCCCGCCGCCGCTTTCGTCGATCAAGGGGGCCACCGGCCACAGCCTGGCCGCGGCCGGCGCCATCGAGGCCGTGGTGGCCGCCCTGGCCGTGGAACACGGAGTGGCGCCGGCCAACACGGGTTTATCCACAGTCGATGCACCACTGAAGCTGAACCCGGTGACGACGCCCTTGCGGACCCCCATCGCCACGGTGCTCTCCAACTCCTTCGGCTTCGGCGGCAACAATGCCGCCCTGGTCATCGGCAAAGGCCGGGGCCCTCAGGCAAGTTCCGCCGCTGCCCCGCCGCCCGCACTGACCATCATGGCGGCCGCCGGCCTCACCGGCGTCGGCCACGGCCAGGCCACCTGGGAACGGTTCGCCGCCGGCGGGGATTGCGCCGGCTGTCTGGACGAGGCGATCGTTTGCCAGGGGTTGCCGCCGCGCACCATCCGGCGCCTCAAGCGGCTGCCCAAACTGGCCCTGGCCCTGGCGGCCCAGGCCTGTGGGGGCTTGCCGGTCGACGCCTTGCCGGCCTCGGTCTGCCTGGGCACGGCCTGGGGCGCGCTCTCCGAGACCCACGATTTTCTCCAGCGCCTCTTCGAGAGCCGGCAGCAGTTTCCCTCACCCACCGATTTCATCGGTTCGGTGCACAATGCCCCCGCCGCCCAGATCGCCATGCACCTGGGCGCCCGGGGCGCCAACGTGACCACCTCGGGGGGCGACGCCTCGTTCGAGCAGGCCCTGTTGGCCGCCGATCTGCTGGCCGCCGATCCCGGCCGCTCCATTCTGGTGTTGGGCGTGGACGAGGCCCAGCCGGTGCTGGCGCCGCTGTTGGACCCGTCGGTGCGCAACGCCCCGCTGGCCGACGGCGGCGGCGCCTTGCTGCTGCGACGGGGCGGGGCGGCGGGTCCCACCATCACCCTGTTGGCCTATCGGCACGATTCGGGGCCGGCGGCTGTCCAGCATTTAATTCAAACGCTGGGCGGGGCCCAGGCCGTTCGCCAATCCTATGGCGTCATTTTGGCCGGCATCCCGGCGGCCCATGCAGGGCAGGCCGCCCGCGATCTATCCACCTTCGTGGCGGAAAGCGGCTTCGAGGCCCCGGTGATCGACTACCGGCGGGCCATCGGCCAATACGCGGCCGCCTCGGCCGTGGCGGCGGTGCTGGCGCTGCGCCTGGTTCAAGGCCAAGCCGTGCCGGCCGCCCTGGCAGGCGGTGTCGAACATCCGCTGGCCGGCAAGAACGTGCTGCTGCTGGGCCTGGGGGCCTATCTCTCCGCCGTGAGGATCGCGCTGCCATGAAAGTGCTGCTCATCTCCGCCAATACGGTGCAGGAACCGTTTCCGGTCTACCCCCTGGGATTGGATTATGTGGCCGGGGCGATTGCCGAGCGCCACGCGGTGCGCTGCCTGGACCTGAACTGCCTGGCGCCGGAAGGGGGGCTGGAGCTCGCCATTCAGGCCTACGGGCCCGAGGTCATCGGTATTTCCCTGCGCAATGTGGACAACACCGACAGCCGCGAGCCCAAGGGCTTCATGGGCGAGTACCGCCAACTGGTCGGCCGGGTGCGCCGTTGCAGCGCGGTCCCCATCGTGCTGGGGGGCAGCGCTTTTACCATCTTCCCGGATGAAATTATGGCTCTGCTGGCGGCCGACTACGGCATCGTGGGCGAAGGCGAGCGGCTGGCCCCGCTACTGCAGGCCCTGGCCAACGGGCAGGACCCCGCTGGCCTGCCGGGGGTGGTGGTGGGCCGCGCCAAGGGTGGCCTGCCGGTCGCGGCCGCGCCAGGGCCCTGGTCCCGGGAAGTGACGCGAGACTTCGACCCCGCGGCCGAACACCTGGCGTTCTACATGCAAAATGGCGGCATGCTCAACCTCCAGACCAAGCGCGGATGCCCTTTCCGCTGCGTCTATTGCAGCTATCCGTACATCGAAGGCCGGCGTATGCGCCGCATCCCGGCCGGGCAGGTGGCGGCCATGGCGCTGAAGCTCCAGGCGGCCGGGGCGCGTTACCTTTTCATCACCGATTCGGCTTTCAACGCCGACATCGACCACAGCCTGGCCGTGGCCCGTGCCTTCCGGCAGCAGGGGTTGACCATCCCCTGGGGCGCCTTTTTTGCGCCCATCGCCCTGCCCGATGGCTATTTTCAGACCATGGCCGCCTGCGGCCTCAAGCATGTGGAGTTTGGCACCGAGTCCCTGAACGATGCGGTCCTGGAAGTCTATGGCAAGCCGTTTCGGCGTCGGCAGGTCGTGGCGGCGCATGGGGCCGCCGTGGCGGCCGGGCTGCACGTGGCCCACTACTTTCTATTCGGCGGCCCGGGCGAGACCGAGCAGACGCTGGCGGACGCCCTGGCGCATATTGACAAGCTCGAAAGAACCGTTCTATTCCTCTTTTGCGGCATGCGTATTTACCCCCACACCGGCCTGCATGAGATCGCCTTGCGGCAAGGGCAAATCACGGCCTCCCAAAGCATCGTGGACCCGGTTTTCTACCAGCCTCCCGGCATGGACCTGGACGCCATTTCCCGGCGTCTGGACCAACACGCCCGCGGCCGGGAGAATTGGGTGCACGCGGCCGGCGGGCAAGCCGCGGTGGGCATCATGCGCCGCATGTACCGGCGCGGCCGCAGCGGGCCCCTGTGGGAGTACCTGGTGCGCTGAGGCCCAGGGAAGGATTTACAAGGAAAAGCAGCATGTGGTACGACCTCCGGAACAGACAAAAAAGCGATGGCGTCTTGGGGGGCGAGGTGCGGGTGCCGGCGCAATCTCCCTGGTTCGATGGCCATTTTCCCGGCCACCCCGTGCTGCCGGGCGTTGCCCAGTTGGCCATGGCCCTTGATGTGATCCAGGGCGCCCTGGATGCCCCCGCGCGGGTTCTGGAGGTCAGCCGGGTGCGTTTCAAGCAGATGATCCTGCCCGAAGATCATCTGCGGGTATGGGCCGAGCCGCGGCCCGGCCGCGAGGGGGCGTACACTTTCCGCATCACCCGGCAGGCGGAGGTGGTCTGCAGCGGCACGATGATCGTGAAAATGATGGAGTAAAATCTATTCGAGTACGAGTACTCGTAAGATAAATTCTGAAGTAGATAAGGAGAGAGATAGCATGACGGCGGCAATTGAACTGGACCAGATGATTGTCAATATCGCGGCGATTATGATCGAAGAGCTCAAGCTGGAAGATGTGACGCCCGAGACCTTCGATCCCGAGATCGATCTGGTGGACGAAGTGGGCATCGACAGCATGGATCTGGCCACGGTGGCCCTGGTGCTGCGGGATAAATACGCCGTGCGCATCGACGAAGACGACTATCCCAAATTGACCACCCTGCGGTTGATCTCCGAATACATCCATCGCAAGTTGGCGGACAGAGGATGATTGCCGGCATGAAACCGTGGAAGTTCGCCGACCTGATCGCCGATCCGGCGGTCAAGTCGCGCTGGGAGCGCGTGCGGCGCTATTTCTTCCTGCGCGAGTCCACCTACGACATGACCCGCCGCTGCAATATCCGCTGCGAAGGATGCTATTACTTCGAAGGCGAGAAGCAGCATGCCGCGGAGTTGGGCGATCCCGAGGCGTGGCGCGCCCTGATGCGCGCCGAACGCGAGCGCGGCATCACTTACGTGGTGCTGGCCGGCGCCGAACCCTCCCTCGTGCCCGATCTGCTGCAGGTTTGCTACCAGGAGATGCCCCTGGGCGCCATCGCCACCAACGGCATCCAGCGCATTCCCGAGAGCGTGGGCTACAAGATCCATCTGTCCGTGTGGGGCAACGACGAAACCAGTGGGCGCATCCGCAAGGCCAAGCACATGCTGGCCCGGCAGATCGAAAACTACCAGGGCGATCCCCGGGCGGTCTTCGTCTACACCTTCACGCCCCACAACATCGCCGAAGCCGGGGAGGTGGCCGAAATCCTTTCCCGCCAGGGATGCAAGCTCACCTTCAACATGTTTTCCGCACCCGTGGGCTATGCCGGCGCGCTGCGCCACACGCCCGACTCCCTGACCCAAACCCGCCAGGCCATGTGCGATCTGCTGGCGCGCTATCCCCAGCATGTACTTTTCTCCACCTACAATGCCGTGGCCCACACCCACCGGCTGGGGCTGCACGACCTGTTCGGCTGCGCCTACCCCCGGCGCAACCCTTCCACGGATCTGGGCCTGGGGCGCTCGTTCCGCCAGTACCGTACCGATTTGAACTGGGACCGGGAGGCGGCCTGCTGCGTGCCCGACACCGACTGCGCCGACTGCCGTCACTACGCGGCCGGCAGCGCGGTGGTCCCGGCGCGTCTCTTCCGCCACGCCGTGGACCCCGACACGTTTAACTCCTGGCTGGATTACGTGGATACCTATCTGGCGGTATGGGTGATGGGTTATGAAAAGGGGGCCAATCTATGCAACACGGTGGTGGCGCCGCCGGGGTTCGGGATCGATTGAGAAGTGGAAAGAGAAAAAAGCGAAGCGGTACTCGTTGTTCATTTTCGAGTGCGAGCAAGGGTACGAAGCATAGGAGTTCCGGATGAAGACTGTCAGTTCGCTGCTGGATGAACACTGGTACGAGCGTTACAAGAAGATCTCCAAGCTGAACATCCGCAGTTCCATCTACGATGTGACCAACCGCTGCAACCTGCGCTGCAAGGGGTGCTTCTTTTTCTCCTCGGACGAGCACAAGGCCGCCCCCGAAGAGAACGACCTGGGCCGATGGGAAGCCTTCATCGACCGGGAGATGGCGCGCGGCGTCAACCTGGCCATCCTCATCGGCGGCGAGCCGACCTTGTGCTTCGACCGCGTGGAGGCTTTCTATAAACGCTTGCCCACCTTCTGCGCCACCAACGGCCTGATCAAGGTTCCCCGGGATCGATTTCCGGACCTGATGCTCGGCATCTCCCTGTGGGGCGACGAAGAGGACGAGCGTGTGCTGCGCGGCAAGGACACCTTCTCCATCTCCAGCAAACACTACGCCGGCGACTCCAATACTTACTATCTCTACACCATCACGCCCAAGCAGATCGGCAAGACCGGGCGCATCATCCGCAAGATCCATGAGGCCGGCCTGAAGGTGCACATGCAACTGCTCTCCAACGACGAAGGGGTCTCGGGCTTCAGTTGGAAACCCGAAGAGCTGGCCGCCATTCGGGCCGAGATGGACGCCATGCTGGACGCTTACCCCGCGACGGTGATCAGCTCCAAATACTACCACGAGATCATCACCACCGGGAAGATGATGGGCCGGCCCTTCGGCTGGATGGAGTGCCCTTCGGTGACCCAGCCCTTGGACCGCCGCGACCCGAGCCCCAAGCGCCTCACCAACTTCATCCGCTGGGCCTCGGACCTCAAGACCATGCACCGTTGCTGTACCTCGGAGACCCGCGATTGTTCGACCTGCAAGGACGGCGCGGCCCACATGAGCTGGGTGATGGTCAACAAGCGCGCCCACATGGCTTCGGCCAAGGATTTGCAAAACTGGATCGAAGTATATGAGATGTTCGCCAAGCTGTATCAGTTTTTGCCGTGGTAGGAACTGTGAACCATAACCGCCCCGTCATTATCGGCTACGACGCCGTCTCGCCCCTCGGTCTCGACCTGGACGAGCAGTGGCAACGTGCGCTCAGGGGCGAGAGCGGAGTCGGGCGCCTGACGCGCTTTGCGACCGACGCCAACTTCCCGGTGCAGATCGCCGGGCAGGTGCCGGATATCGATCATCTGCCCTACGATTTTATCAAACCCCGGGAGCAGGCCCGCTGGCCCTCGCCGATCTTCAAATACGCCCTGCTCACGGTGGCGCGCGCCCTTTCCCGGGCCGGTTTGACGATCACGCCGGCGCTGGCGCCGCGCGTGGCCATCACCTACAGCTCGGCCGTGGGCGGCCAGGATGCCGTGCTGGCCGCCGACCGCAAGCTGCAAGCCGCCGGCGCGCTGCCGCTGCCCTGCACCAATCCCAATGCCTGCATCAACATGGTGGGCGGCAAGGTCTCCATGTACACCGGCGCCAGCGGGCCCATCGTGAGCACCATTACCGCGTGCGCCACGGGGGTTACCTCCCTGACCATGGGGGCCATGTTGCTGGCCCAGAAGCGGGCCGACGTGGTGCTGTGCGGCGCGGTGGATTTCGCCCTGGTGGCCCCCATCGTGGCGGGGTTTGCCACCATGGGGGGCGCCTATGTGCCCAAAGAGGGCCAGGCCGAGGAGGCCCCGGAGACCGTCAGTCGACCGTTTGCCGCCCACCGCCGCGGGTTCGTGATCTCCGAAGGGGCCGGCTGCATCGTCCTGGCCAGCGAGGAATTCGCCCGGGCCCATGGGTTGGCGTTCTCCATCGCCATCGCCGGCTGGAGCATGACCTCGGATGCCCACCATTTCGTGGCGCCCCATCCGGCCACGGTTCGGCGTTGCATCCAGGAGAGCATTCAACAGGCGGGCATCGCCCCCGGCGACGTGGATGCGGTCAATGCCCACGCCGCCGCGACCCGCGTGGGCGATAAGGTGGAGTATGACGCCCTGCGGGAGGTCTTCGGCCCTGAACTACCGCCGGTGACGGCCAACAAGTCGCTCATGGGCCACGCCATGGGCGCCTCCAGCGCCATCGAGGCGATCTACGCCTTCGAAGGCCTGCGCTCCGGCATGCTGCCGCCCACCATCAACCACCGTCCCGACCCGGAGATTCCCATCGACTGCCTGGCCGAAGGAAGCCGCAAGGTGGATCAGCGCTTTGTGCTCAAGAATGCGTTTGGATTCGGGGGCTGTAATACGTGTGTGGTGTTTGAGAGATTGGGATAATGCTTTAAAATCGTAATCGTACTCGAGAATTTTATTTGGTTCGATTATGAGCAAGTTCGAGTACGAGTGCGCGTACGAGTACGAGTAGAAGATGAGGATATGAAAGCGCCTTTAAATCGAAAAGTCTATGTCGTCGGCTACGATCTGGCCACGGCCTTGGGCCCGACGCTGGGGAGCACCTGGCGGCGCGCGGTCGCCGGAGAAGCCGGGTTCCGGCGGGTGACGCGCTGCGCGACGACCTCGCGCAGCAATGTGGTGGGCGAGATTCCCGACTGGCAGCCCCAATCCCTGCCCTTTGTGGACCGCAAGGATGCCTATAACTGGAACGCCGACTTTGTCTTCCTGACCATGGCCCTGTGCCGGCGCGCCCTGGCCCATGCCGGCCTGACGATGGATGCCCGCACCGGGCCGCGCACGGCGTGCCTGGTGGGCTCGGCCCTCAACGGCAGCGACGCCCTGCGCATCGCCGTGGGGAATTACACCGAAAAGGGGCCCACCAAGGTCAGCCCTTATCTGCTGCCCAACCTGTGCGCCAACCTGCCGGCGGGCAAGGCCGGCATGCTGCTCGGTTTCACCGGGCCGATCTTTTCGCCCCAGGGGGCCTGCGCCTCGGGCAATCACGCCATCGCCATCGGCAGCCGCATGATCCGCGACGGCGATTGCGATTTCGTCATCGCCGGCGGGGTGGAGACCTGCATCCTGCCGGAGATCATCCAGGGCTTTGCCAACATGTGGGCCACCATCAAGGTGGAACCCGGCGACCGGGCCTACGATGACCCCACCCAGGCCTCGCGGCCCTTCAGTATCGACCGCAAGGGCTTCGTGCTGGCCGAGGGCGGTGGCGTGGTGGTGCTGGCCGCCGATGAAATGGTGGCCGACCTGGGGCTCAAGCCCCGGGCCGAAGTGCTGGGCATCGGCTGGAGCTCGGACGCCCATCACTTCACCTTGCCCCACGAGGAGACCATCGTGCAGGCCATCAATGAGGCCATCGCCGATGCCGGCCTGGCCCCGGCGGATATCGAGGCCATCAATGCCCACGGCACCTCCACCCTCAAGGGCGACGCCGTGGAGGCGGCTTGTCTGCGGGCGGTCTTCGGTGCCACCCTGGGCAAGATCCCGATCTCGGCCAACAAATCCCAGATCGGCCACACCCTGGGGGCCGCGGCGGGCATCGAGGCCGTGCTGGGCATCGAGGCCATGCACCAGGGCCTTCTGCTGCCCACGGTCAACCACCGGCCGGACCCGGCTTTTGACGACCTCGACGTGGTGCCCCACCAGGCCCGGCGGCAGGCCCACGAATTTTTACTCTCCAACGCCTTCGGTTTCGGCGGCACCAACTGCTGCATCGTCTTTAGAGGAGTATAGCGTGCGACCCAAGCCTTTTCGGCCCCAAGCTTTCGATGCCGGCAACGGCGAGGGCGCCTATGTGCGCGACCAGACCAGCGGCCTGGTGTGGCACCGCTGCCACCTGCGCACACTGTATGCCGACACCGACCGCTCCCAGGTGGTCTACCATTCCAACTACCTGCGCTACTTCGAGTTCGGCCGGGCCTCGCTGATGCGCGACGCGGCCTATGCCTACAAGGAGATCGAAGCGAGCGGCTTTGTCTACCCCATCATCGCCACGGCCTTGGAGTACTTCCGTCCGCTGCGCTACGATGACGCCATGCACATCCACACCCGGCCCGGCACGCTGGAGCGGGTCAAGTTGCAGTTCGACTATGTGATCACCCACGTGCCCAGCGGCGAACTGGTCTGCACCGGCTTCACCCGGCACTGCGCGGTGAATGCCAAGGGTAGGCCCGTGGGCATCGACGAAAAGACGTTGCACCTATGGGCGATCTTTCCCCAATAGGCCCCGACGGCCGGCTGGCCGTCACCGTCCCGGTGAAGCCCCCCTGGGCCGACCATCGCTTCCAGGGGCGGGCCGTGCTGCCGGCCGTGGAGGCCCTGCAACTGCTGGCCAGTTGGGCACAGGCCTATCGGCCGGGGTTGGCGGTGCAGCACCAGCGGAACGCCACCTTCGATAAATTCCTGGAACTGCCGCCCGCCGGCCGATCCATGGCGGCCTGGTGCGAGCTGCGCGCCCAGCCCGATGGCGCCCTGCGCGCGTCCCTGCTCACCAAGACCCAGGCCAAAACGTCCGGAATGACCCGCGCCAAGGTTCACGCCCAGGTGGATTTTTATCCCCGGCAAGCAGGCGCGCAACCCCAGGCCCTGGATCTGGCCGCGGCCCTGGCCGGCCGCTGCTTGGCCGTGGCGCCCGGCCCCCTTTACCGCGAGCTGGTGCCGTTCGGCCCCGGCTTTCAGACCATTGCGAGTCCCCTGTACGTGACCGCCGAAGGAGCCCTGGCGCTCATCGAGGCCCCCCAAGACGATCCGTCCGGCGCACCCCTGGGCGCCCCCCGGGTGCTGGACGCCGCCCTGCATGCCGCCTGCGTCTGGGGCCAGCGCCACGCCGGGATCGTGGCCTTTCCCGTGGGCTTTGCTCAGCGCGTGATCGTGCGGCCCACGCGGCCCGGCGACAGTTACGTCAGCCGGATCTTTCCCGTGGGCCGTGAGGCCGGCACCTTGATCTTCGACATCTGGATATTGAACACCGCCGGAGAATTCTTCGAAATCCTGCGAGGGGTGCGCATGCGCGATGTCAGCGGCGGAACCCTGCGGCCACCGGACTGGATCCAGGCGGCAAAGAAGGATCGCCTCGAAGCGCTTGCCGAGACCTGCGCGGCCCTGGTGCTTATCGAGCGCGCCACCGTGATGCCGTTTGCCGAGCGATGCCTCACCGAGGGCGAACGGCAACGCACGCCCAAGATGAGTCCCAAGCGCCTTACCGATTACGGCTCGTCGCGCCTGGCCTGCAAACGGCTCTTCCGCAAGCTGGCGGGCGACGATGACCGGACGCCGGCCACGCAGATTCACAGCCTGGCCGCCGACGGCATCCGGCCGACGGCCGCCACCGCAAATTTCCATTGCAGCGTGGCCCATGACCGGCGCTTCACCCTGGCCCTGGCCAGCCGGGCGCCCATCGGCGTGGATGTTGAGCTCATGGCGGGCCGCATTCTGAAAAGTCTGCCGATTTTCGCACATGAAACCGAGCAGGCCCTGGTGGCGGCCTCCCCCCTAAACCCGGTCGCGGCCGCCGCGCGAGTCTGGACGATCAAGGAGGCGGCCGCCAAGATGCTGGGCATCCACCTGGCCGATGCCTGGGCGCGGGTCCGGGTGCTGGCCATCGGCTCGGGGGAAAGTCGGGTGACAGTCGAGAGCGGTCCGGCGGTGGCGGTGCGCCACGTAGAGCTGGAAGATCATTTGATCACCGTGATGCATGCGTTATAGGATGCGGTTTGGCATGTTTAAGCATTGGGCCGATCGTACGCGCGTTCGGTTAATTTCGCGTACGAGTACGAAGGGAAGATCAGGACGCATGCGATCATGATGGGTCTGACATTTATCATCGGGCTGCTGGCCGCCTACCTGGCGGGGTCGATCAATTTCTCCATCGTGCTCTTCGGCCTGCTGGGCAGAGAAGATCCGCGCGCGCGCTTCAGCGGCAATCCCGGCGTGACCAATGTCTACCGCCAGGCCGGCTGGCCGCTGGCCCTGCTGGTGCTGCTGCTGGATGCCGGCCGGGCCATGGGCGTGGCCCTGTTGGCCCTGCACCTGTGGGATTTTGCACTGGTGCCATGGGCCGGGCTGGCCCTGATCCTGGGCAATCGCTTTCCCTGCTTTCACGGCTGGCGGGGCGGCAAGGGGGTGGCCAATTTTCTGGGATTTTACCTTCTCTTGCTGCCTTGGGGCACGGCTCTGGCCGTGGCGGCTTATGGGTTGCTGTTCGCACTGACCCGCGCCCCGTTTTTGGGCTCCTTCGGCATCCTGGGCACCCTGGTGGGCTTCGGTCTGGTGCACTGGCACGGCGCCCCCGGGGCCCAGGCGGCCGTATTGATCACGGTGGCGGCCATCGTCTGGTTTCACCGGGGCAATATCACGGCCTGGCGGCGCATGAAAAAGGCAAGCGGCACTTGAAATGGGCTGCAGGTGAAACAGACCCCTGGGCGCACGGACCGGGTTCATTTCACTCAGAAGGTGTGGCACACGGATAGCGTTTAAGCAGCTTGAGCATGGTCACCCGGGTCAGCCAGCGCAGAAAGATCCAGGAGTAGCGCGCCCCGGCCAGGTACATGCCCAGCAGGAACACCAGGTGGGAAAGGCCGTAGATCAGCGGGCCGCCCACCACCACGATGGCCGCGCGTTCGTAGTACGCGGCCAGGGCGCCGAGCAGGGCCACAGCCGGCCAGCCGATGATGTAGCTGACGATGATGGCCGTGATGCCCGCAATCGTTTTGAGGGACGGCTTGCCCTTGAAGGCGCTTAGGTCGGCGTTCTCCGCCAGGGCCTGGCGCACGAAGCGCGTGGCGGCGATTCTGGCCACGAGCCGCTGGATGGGAGCGATGCGAAGTGTTTGGTTATTGGTGCTCATTGCGGGAATAAATAGCCGACCCATGTGGGAACAAGCAAGGGCAATTCAAGGGGCCGTTCATCCCAAGGGGCTATCGGGGGTTGAAAACTCAATAAATTATGTTACAACAACATAATGTCGCTGTGGCATAATAAATGGGAGGCCGCTAATGCGTCTAAAATTCCTTGACCGCCAAAATGAACGACTCCGTCTTGAAAAAGCATTTTCTTCCACCGAAGGCACATTTTGCTGCCTATACGGGCGGAGGCGTTGTGGCAAATCACGCTTGCTGCTGGAGTGTCTGCCTGAGGAACGAGCCGTCTATTTCATGGCGGACGAACGTGATCCCAACATCCAACGCGCGGCGCTTGCGGCCGCGATCGCAAGGTTCTTGCCTGGATTTGACGCGGTGTACTACCCGGATTGGGACAGCTTGTTCGCGCGCTGGTGGCGGGATGCCCCATCGGGCGCCGTTCTCGCGGTGGATGAATTCCCCTACCTCGTCAAAACCAGTTCTGAGCTTCCGAGTGTCTTGCAAAGATGGGTGGATCAAAACAGATCCAAACCCATCCATCTGGTTATCGCGGGATCTTCTCAGCGCATGATGATGGGGTTGGTACTGGATGCCAATGCTCCGCTCTACGGCCGGGCCAAGGAGATCATTCCGGTTAAACCCTTGGGGGCCGGTTGGGTCGGCACGGCACTCCAACTGAAGCGGGCGGCCGATCTCCTGGATGCCTACGCTTTTTGGGGAGGAATTCCGAGGTACTGGGAACTGGCCAATGAAAACGGCGGTGGCTGGGAAGCGATGAGCCGCCTGGTGTTCGATCCCATGGGTGTCTTGCATAATGAGCCCAACAGGTTATTGTTGGATGATCTTAAAGAAACCACCCAAGCCGCATCGATCCTCGCTTTGATCGGCCAAGGCTGCCACCGGATTTCAGAAATTGCCGCCCGTTTGGGAAAGCCTGCCACTTCGCTGGCCCGTCCGATCCAGCGGCTAATGGAGCTTGGACTCATTCGACGCGAACAACCCTTCGGCGACTCCCACAGAACCGGAAAAAAGGCTTTGTATCGTTTGGATGACCCTTTTCTGGGATTCTGGTTTCGCTATGTGGAACCGAATCGATCCCGCTTGGAGGTCGGGGCGGTTACGTCCGTGCTCAAGGAAAGTAAAAAGGATTTTACTATTTACCGTGGACAAATTTGGGAAGCTCTGGTGCGACAATCTATTCCCCTGCTATCCATAGAAGACAAGGAGTGGCAACCGGCCCATCGATGGTGGGGTGCCGGTATCGACAAGAAACCATTGGAAATAGATCTTCTGTCTGAATCCCCGGACCGGCAATGGTTGTTAAGCGGCGAAGTAAAATCGACCATTGCCGCTGGGGATCAAAAAAGAATAGAGTTTGAGCTGCGTCAGAAGACTCAAAAACTGCCGTTTGCGAAATCGTATAAAGGGATCATCCTTAAGCTTTTTGTCGCCGACAGCGAACAGCGATGCCCGGAAACCCTGGTTTGCGGCGCGGATGTCTTTAAAGCGTTAAAGTAGAAATGTAACTCTCAACATGACCAAACCAGTTGACCGCATGAACCCGGACCATACCGCCGACCCCTGGTCGTTCTTCGACCATATCTGCTGCATCACCCTCAAGGAGCGGCCCGACCGCCGCGCCCAGGCCGAGGCCCAGTTTGCCCGGGTGGGATTGACCGGGCGCGTGATTTTTCACATCGCCCAACGACATGCGACGGACTGCGAGCAGGGCATCTACGAATCCCACCTGGCCTGCATGCGCCGGGGGCTGGCCGAGGGGGCCCGGCGACTGTTGATCTTCGAAGACGATGTGCTCTTCGAGGGCTTCGATCCCCAACGCCTGGGCGCGGCCTTGGACTTTATAGAGCGGCAGTCCGATTGGCAAATTCTCTTCCTGGGCTGCCTGGTCAAGGGCAGCCGGGCCACGGACTCGCCGGCGGTGAGAAAGATCGCCTATGGCTGCCTGACCCAGGCCTATGCCCTGAACCGGCCGTGCGCCCAAGCACTGGTCCAGAACCCATGGCGCGGCCTGCCCATCGATGCTATTTTGAGTCACCTGGAGCATGGCCTGTACGTCTGCTATCCGTCGTTTGCCTTCCAAAGCAACGCCGCCTCGGACAACTACCGGTTGCGCCGCCTGGATCGCTTCCGGCGCTGGTGCGGCGGGCTGCGACGCATCCAGAAGCTCAACGAGTTCTGGCACCGCCACCGGACACTGCTGCTGATGCTGCACATCGCGGGCCTGGCCATCCTGCTGTGGTTGATTTTCCCATAAAAAGAGATGAAACGGACGCACATGAAATCGGACCGCCCCAATCTGCCGCTGCTGTTCTTCGTCCTCGCCGTCGCCGCCGGACTCTTCGCCGCGGGCTGGCACCTGATCCGCATCGACACCGATATTGTCTCCTCCCTGCCCCAGGACGATCCGGTGATCCAGGATGCCATGCACATTTTCAAGCATCACCCCTTCCAGGACCAGTTGACCATCGACCTGGAACTGGCGCAGGGCAGTGCGGATGAGCTAGTGATGTGCGCCCTGGCCGTGGAGGAAGCACTGCGCGCCTCCGGCCTGTTCAAGCGGGTGGGTCTGGAAGATATGGCCCAGCTCCTGCCCGGGTTGGCCCAGAGTGTGGCCGAGCGCCTGTCGGTGCTTTTCACCCGCCGGGAACTGGAAGAACGGGTCCGGCCGCTGCTGGCCCCGCCCATGGTCGCCCGGCGCGTGGAGGAACTGCAACAGGGATTGCTCCAAATGGAGGGTATCGGCCAGGCCGGCCTGCTGGCGTTGGACCCGTTGGGGCTCAAGGATCTGGTCCTGGCCCGGATGATCCATCTGGCCCCCACGCAAGCGGCGCGCATTTATAAGGGCCATCTGCTGTCCGGCGACGGCCGCCACCTGCTCTTGAATGCCGTGCCCAAGGTTGCGGGCACCGACGGCGTTTCCGCCCGCCGGCTGGCCGCCTATCTGGATCGACTGGGTGCAGAGATGCACACGCGCTTCGCCGCCCAGGGACTGGCGCTGCGCTTGACCCCCGTGGGCGCCTACCGCGCCGCCCTGGACAATGAGGTCATCGTGCGGGCCGACGTGCAGCAGGCGGTTTTCTTCTCGACCCTGGGCATCGCTTTGCTGCTGCTGTTGACCTTTCCCCGGCCCTGGATCGGATTGCTTTCCCTGGTGCCCGCCCTGGTGGGCACCATGGTCGCCTTCTTCGTCTTCGCGCTGCTGCAGCCCTCCATTTCGATCCTGGTGCTGGGCTTCGGCGGGGCCATCATCTCGATTGCCGTGGACCAGGGCATCGCCTACCTGCTGTTTCTCGACCGGCCCCAGGAGACCTTCGGCAAGGAGGCGGCCCACGAGATCTGGTCCGTGGGGCTGCTGGCCGAACTGACCACCGTGGGCGCGCTGACGGCCTTGATGCTCAGCGATTTTCCCATCTTCCGGCAGTTGGGGTTGTTTTCGGCCCTGGGCAGTGGCTTCGCCTTTCTGTTCGTGCATACCATCTTTCCCCGGATCTTCCCCTCGCTGCCGGCCTCGCGCGAACGCCGCCTGCCGCTGCCCCGGGTGGCCGACCGCCTGTTCTCTTTCGGTAAACGCGGGGCCGTCATCGCTTTACTGCTCTTCGGCGGGCTGATCTTCTTCGCCAAACCCGATTTCGACATCAACCTCAGCGCCATGAACACCGTCAGCCAGGCCACGCGGGCGGCGGAAGCCAAGCTAACCGCCACCTGGGGAGCGATCTTCAGCAAGATTTTTCTGATGACCGAAGCCGACTCCCTGGCGGCCCTGCAGAACACCAACGACCGCCTGCTGGCCCAGTTGGAGGCCGATCCGGAACCGGCCCTGCTGGCCCAGGCCTTTCTGCCCTCCATGCTCTTCCCGGGCAGCGAGCGCAGCGCCGCCAACCTGGCCGCCTGGAAAGCCTTCTGGACCGCGCCGCGGGTGGCCGAACTGCAACAGGCCTTGTCTTCCCACAGCATTCAGGCTGGCTTTACCCCCCAGGCCTTCGAACCGTTTTTCGCACTCCTGGTCCATCCCGAAGCGCGGCTGCCCGCGCCCGGCATCCCCGAAGCCTTCCGGTCCCTGATGGGCGTCGCCGAAGCCCCGGACGGAGGCCCCTGGCGCCAGTTCGCCAGCCTGATCCTGCCGCAGGCCTACGCGGACAGCGGCTTTTACGAACGCTACCGCGACATGGCCCGGATATTCGATCCCAACCTGTTTTCCAAACGGCTGGGGCATCTGATGTACGACACCTTCGCCCGTTTGCTGGTGATCATCGGCGCGGCCGTGGCGATCTTGTTGTTGGTCTTCTTTCTGGATGTCGGTCTGACCCTCATGGCCCTGGGGCCGGCCGTATTTGCCATGGTCTGTTCGCTGGGGACCCTCTCGTTGCTGGGCCGGCCCCTGGACATCCCGGCCCTGATTCTATCGGTCATCGTCCTGGGCACGGGCATCGACTACTCCCTTTTCATCGTACGCTCTTATCAGCGCTACGGCCGCGCGCGGCACCCGGCCTTCACCCTGATCCGTTCGGCCGTGGTGATGTCGGCCTGCGCCACCCTGATCGGCTTCGGCGTCATGGTCACGGCCCAACATGCCCTGCTGCAAAGCGCCGGCATCGCCGGGGCCCTGGGAATCGCCTATTCGCTCCTGGGCGCTTTCCTGATCCTGCCGCCGCTGCTCAAGTGGCGCTTCGAAAGCCCCTTGCGACCGCTTCCCCCTTCGGCCGGCCTGGTGCCAAGCATCCGGGCGCGCTATCGCCGCATAGAGCCCAATGCCCGCATGTTCGCGCGCCTCAAGCTGCAGTTGGACCCCATGTTCCGCGAACTGCCCGATCAACTGAGCTTCGCCGCTCCGCCCCGGGTGCTGCTGGACATCGGCACCGGCTACGGCGTGCCCGCCTGCTGGCTGGCCGAAACCTTTCCCGGCGCGCACCTGTTCGGCATCGAACCCTCCGCCGACCGCGTGCGGGTTTCCTCCCAGGCCCTGGGCGTCAACGGCACCGTGGTGCGCGGCGCAGCCCCTGACCTGCCGCCGACCGCCCGGGACGCCGACGGCGCCTTCATGCTGGACATGCTGCACTACCTGAGCGACGATCGACTCGCATTGACCTTTTCGCGCCTGCACGCCCGCCTGAACGCCGGCGCGCCTCTGATCGTCCGCGCGGTCATGCAGCCCACCCGGCGCCGGCCCTGGTCCTTCTGGATAGATCAGCTGAAGAACCGACTCCACGGTCTGCCGACCTGGTTCCGTTCGGCGGAAGAGATTCAGGCCCTGCTGGCCCAAAGCGGCTTCGCCATGGAGAAGACAGCGCCATCCGGCACCAAAGGGGAATTATTGTGGATCTGCACGCGTCGGATTTGAGGTCCACGTTGTTCAGGCGGACTCCGCCGGCGGGCTCGGCAACCGCTCCACGCCCCTTCGCCGCCGAATCAGGGATGCTAAAGCGCGCTGCGGGCGCCCTGGAAACTCGCTGCGCTCAGACAGTCCAGGGCGTTTTCCCTCCGCTGCGCTTAAGCATCCCTAAGATTCGACGTCTGACGGGTCGCGGAGCGGTTGCCGAGCCCGCCTACCACCGTGCCAATAAAGAAAGGGTAGCATGAGCAAAGGCCAAAAAATCGGACTCACCACGCTGGCCATAGCGCTGCTCCTGCTTTTCATCGACCCGGCGCTCTCCCTGGTGCCGTTCGCCCTTTTCCTGCTCCTGCTCCTGGCCGCCCCCTTCATGTACCGCTTCGGCTTCTTCCTGCCCGTCATCAGCCGCGGCCGCAGCGGCCGACCCATCGTGGCCCTAACCTTCGACGACGGACCCGATCCGACGACCACGCCCCTGCTGCTCGAACGCCTGGCCGCGCACCGCGCGCCGGCCACCTTCTTCGTCACCGGCCGCCGGGCCGCGGCCCATCCCGAACTGATCCAGGCCATCCTGGCGGCCGGCCACACCATCGGCAACCACTCCTACACCCACGATACCCTGGTGGCCTTCAAGGGCGCCCGGCGCATCTTTGCCGAAATCGCCGAAACCCAGCAACTCCTGACCCGGCTGGGCGTGACCCCGCTGCTCTTCCGGCCGCCGGTGGGCATCACCTACCCGGCCCTGGGCAAAGTGTTGCCCCGGCTGGACCTCACGGCCGTCACCTTCAGTTGCCGGGCCCGGGACGGCGGCAACCGCGCCATCGCCCGCCTGAGCCAACGCATTTTGGGGCGGGTGCGCGCCGACGACATCATCATGCTGCACGACAGCCGGCCGCAACGGCGGGCGCATCTGAGTCACTGGCTGGCTGAAATCGATCGGATTCTGGCAGGAATTTCCCAGAAAGGATTGGCGGTCCGGCCCCTGGCCGAGCTTATCGGGCGTCCCGTGGACCTTCGTCCGGGCAATGGTTGCGCCAGCAGAGCGGGTCGGCCGCCAGATAGTCGCCCGTGATCTGGAAGGCGGCGCCCCGGCAGCCATAGCACACCTCGGCCCGGTCGCAGGTGCGGCAACCGCCCTTGATGGTTTGGCGATAATTTTTCAGATCCTTGAGCACCTGGCTTTCGGACAGGATCGCGGCCAGGGGCCGCCGGCGGAGGTTGCCCAGGGGCAGGGTGACGCCCACGCAGGGCATGACCTCGCCCCGGGCCGTCACCAGGCAGGAAAACTGGTGGCGCATGCACTGACCGCCCACCAGCGGCGGTTGAATCTCCCAGGTGCGGCCGAATCGGCGACGGTCCAGCTCGGCGATGGTCTGAAAGAAGCGCTCCAGTTCCGGCGGTGTGACATTCAGCCAGGGGTTGTCCAGGGCCTGGGCCTGGGGGGTGATGATTTCGAAGTAGGGCGCGATCTGCTGTTCGCGCGCCCACTGCCACAGGCGCGGCAGATCGGCGATGTTCTGGCGGCAGATCACGGAGCTGACGGCCAAAAAGTGTTCCCCGGAAGGATAGCCGACCGCCCTGAGCCGATCCAGGGCCGCGTGAATGATGCGGTAGGCCTCGGCATGGCCCGACAGCCGGTTTTGCAGTTCGGCATCGAAGGCATTCATCTTCAGCACCACCCGCACCCCGTGGCCGTGAAGCATGGCGGCGAAATCTTCGGTGATGCCCGAGCCGTTGGTAAACATCTCCACGGTCAGGCCGTGCTGCCGTATGAAGCCGATCAGCTCCGGCGTGTGGGGGTAGATGGAGGGCTCGCCGCCCAAGATGATGATCTTGCCGGCGCCCAGCGCCTTGGCTTGCAGGATGGCCGCGCGGATCTCTTCGGTGGAGAGTTCGTCCTGCAACTGCTCTTTGGTGGGCACGTAGCAGTAGGGGCAGCGGAAATTGCAGCGCAGACTGAACTCGATCTCCATGGTCAGCAAGCGGCCCCGGCGCACGGCGTCGGCGATGGCTTGCGGAGAGAATTCGAAGGAGTTGACGGGCGCGGGGTGTCGGTTCACGAACTATCTTTCATCGGTTTCAAGCAGGCTGAACAGCTCGCCAACTTAGGGAAATCGATTGACTATGTCAAGCATGGAGCCATTCCGGCAGCATTCGGTTGCAACTTTTGAGCGCACGGGGTGTTCCGGTGAGGGTTCGTGTCACTGGCCTATCCGTTTAAATGCCGCTAAGGTCGCGCTCCGGGCGGCCTGGAAACTCGCTGCGCTCAGACAGTCCAGGCCGCTTTTCCTGCGCTGCGCCCTAAGCGGCATTAAAACGGATGGCCAATTGTGCCCCGAACCCTCACCGGAACACCCCGTGAAGGTTCACCGAGCGGCTTGATATTGACAGGCAAGCGGCCCGGCGCATAAAGTCCGCCCAACGAGAGACCCTATGCCATGAACGATATCGCTTCTGCTTCATATCGGATCGGCAATGACCTGCTGCACGAACGGCTCGGCCGGCTGCTGGCGGGACCGATCGACCCCGACAGGCCGTTCGTGATCGGGGCGAGCACCCATGGGGCGCTGTACCCCCTGGCGGCGCACATCCGCGCGGCGTGCATGGCCGATGCGACGCCGGTTTGTCTCTGCGCCCAGGACAAAACCGTGATGGCCGCGGCCCTGCTGGCGGCGCTGGCCGGCGGGCCGCCCTTGATCCTGCCCTATGCCTTCGACCGGCCGGTGCTGGACGAACTCCAAGGCCTGACCGGTTTTTGCACGCTGGTCAGCGACATCTCCCGGCCGGTGCCGGCCGGCGTGCGCTGTTTCGTTCCCGCGCCGGGCCAGGCCACTTGGCCGGCCGCGGATATCGCGGCGCCCAAACCGCTGGATGCCCCCTGGCTGCGGCTCTTCACCGGCGGCTCGACCGGCGCGCCCAAAATGTGGACCAAGAGCGTGCGCAATCTATTGGCCGAAACCCTGGCCATCATCGCCCACTATCGGGTCAGCGGTCAGGACCGCATCCTGGCCACGGTGAGTCCCAATCACATCTATGGGCTGCTTTACGCCGTGCTGACGCCGCTGCTGGCCTCGGCGGCGGTGGCGGCCCAGACCCCTTCTTTTCCCGGGGAGATCGAGGCCGCCGGGCGGCAGGCGGCGGCCAGCATCCTGGTCAGCGTGCCGGCCCACTATCGGGCCCTGAACGGCCACCGATTGGCGTTGCCGGCGCTGCGCCTGGCCTTTTCCTCGGCCGGCATGCTGGCCGAAGAAGATGCGAATGCCTTCAGCGCCCAGACCGGCGTGGCGGTTGCGGAGATCTACGGCTCCACCGAAACCGGCGGCATCGCGGCCCGGGTGCGGGCTTCCGGGGAGAAGGATTTCAGGCCGTATCCGGCCATCGATGTGCGCATCGCGGGCGAGCGGCTCGCGGTGCGCTCCGATTATCTATCCGCCGAGCTGGCCCTGGGCAACGATGGTTATTATGAGATGGGCGACCGCGTTCAGGCAACCGCCAACGGCCGCTTCGCCCTGCTCGGCCGGGCCGACGGCATCGTCAAGGTGGGCGGTCGGCGGGTGGATCTGGAGAGTGTGCGCCAGACGCTCAAGCGCCAGCCGGGGGTCCGGGATGCCGTGGCCATCTCGCTGCCCGTGGGCGGTGGCCGGGAAAACCGCATCGTGGCCGTGGTCGAGGCCGATGGCGAGGCGCTGGACCTGGGCGGCGAGGCTTTGTCCGGCCTGGCGCCTTACGCCCGGCCCCGGGGCATCAAGGTGCTCCCCAAAATACCCATGACCGCGGCGGGCAAGTATGACCGCCGGACCATCGCGGCAATGTTTCAATCGGGTGGCCTTGGGGCGGAGAGCATCATCGTCCCCGGCGCGGCGCAAGGAGGAGAAGATGGAAAAGAAAAAGGGTAGCGCAATGAAACGACGGTTCCGGACTTTGCTGGCATTGGCCTGGATGCTTCTGGCTGTGGCCGGTCCTGGCATGGCCGAAGAGAAAAAAGCGATCAGCTCCCCAGCCGAAGCCATCGCCGAAGCGGCCCGGCAGGTATCCGAAGATTCCAAGGCCGCCTACCATGGGACCAGGGAGGCCGTGGCCAGCAGCTCCAAGGAGGTGGTCGAGGGCGCCAAGAAGGCTTTTCAGGAAGCCAAAGGCGCCGGCACCCAGGTGGTGAAGGATGTCAAAAAGGGATTGAACAAGGAGCCCGCCTCCGAGCCTTGAGCAATTTTTCTGCTCCAAGCGTCTATTTCAACGCGGGTGCCACCGTGTAGATGTATTCCGCCGCGATGACGCCCATGTCCGATGGCAGCGAACGGTCGCTGGCGCCGAAATTCCACGAAGCCGCCATGGAGCTGTTGCTGCTGGAGAGCGCTTCCCTCCGGAGCGTTTTACCCGACAAGGCGTCCACCAGTTCCAGTTCGACGGTCATGTAAGCGCTGCCGGCAAAGGGGCCACCCCATATGCGGGCGCCGGAACTTGGAATGCGCATATCGGGAACGTTCAGATTGACCAGCAGGGTGTTCTCCAACGGAGCGTTGTCGGTGTTGCGCGCCACCCGGGCATAGCTCTTTTTACTTCTCAGGTGGGCCACGAGGCTTGTTTCTAGATCCGCCAGGGCCGCCGGATAATCCCTTTCGATGACCTCCGTCGTCTTGATCTCGTTGACCAGGATATCGCTGAAGCGGACATCCAGCGGTTTGGCCTGCTGGACCGATTGGACCGTGGCCGAAGGCGGCGGCTGCGCCGTCTCTCCGGTGGTGGCCGTGCTCTGGGCGCCGGCGCATGCGACCAGCGTCATGAGGATGGCCAAAAGGACAAGCGCTTCCAAATTTTTAAAGGCGATCCGCATATTTGTCTCCAGGTTCGCGAAGGGGTTGTGGTCTCGGTCGCTCGAGCGCCGTGATTACGGCCTTATATCAAAGCGCGGCAGTTTTTCAAGGTTGATGTCCAGGGAAGAGAAGGGCCGGCGCAGGTTGCGCCGGCCCGCATGGACGAGATTCAATGGTGGTGATGGTGACGATCGTGGTGTTTGCCCTTGAACAGGCAGGCGGCGATTTTTTCGTCACCCTCGGTGCTGTAGGTGCAATGTTTAACCTTCCAGCGATCGGACGATTTGTCGTTTAGATAATCGGAAAAACGCTGATCGAATTCCGATTGGTTGGAACGGAAGCTTTCATGCAGATATTGTCGCTCCATAGGTACCTCCCTTTAGATAGAATCCGAATTCAAGATAAAGCCGCGCCCCCGGGAATCAAGGGCGCCTGACCGCCGGCCAGGCGCGACGGGTCTGCTTCGAGCCGCAGGACAGGGGGCGTCGGCTGGCCCAAGGCTTGGATCAATTGATCCAGGTTGGCGATAAAGGTCAGGGCTGCGGCGCCGGCCGCCAGATGTCCCCGGGCACGCTCGGCCAGGCCCCGGGCCGCGTCGGGCTTGCCGCGGGCCGCGTGCAGGTAGGCGCCGGCGGCCTGAATCCAACCCTTCAGGGCGGTGTGTTCGGGCTCGGCGGCATCCGGCCAGATGGTTTCGAGCAGTTCGTGCAGTTCGAAATAGAGGCCGGCATTCCACAAGGCAACGGCCTGCAGGCGGATGGCGAGCAGGCCCTTTGCCCGGATTTCGGCGAGCACCTGCCGGTAGCAAGCAAGGCGTTCTTCAATATATCTTCGGTAATTCGCGGCCAGGGGCCGGGCCAGCCACTGATCGGCCACTGTATCTATGGCCCCGCCGCCCGGTGCGGTCAGTTCCCGCACCAGCGCCGACGAGAGGCTATTGCGGATGTCCCGGGCCGTCCGGTTGCTGAAAGGATCGATGGGCATACAGGCTCCTTTTTAACCATTTTACCGATCTCATCCCTGGATAGACACTCAGGGGTGGGTCGTGGCTCTCCGTATAGAGACCCCCGGCCACAAAAGTCAATGCCTCCGCAGCTTGCCAAGCTATCAGGTTAAGGCTATTTTAACAGGTGTTAATTCGAATATGGAAAGGAGCCGGCGTGGTGGATTTGTCGCCCTACTGGAAAACCATCGTGGATACCCTGCAGGACGGGGTGATGGTCGTGGACGCCCGGGGCCGGATCCTGGCCGTCAACCCGGCCGTGACGCAAATGACCGGTTATGCGCCTGCTGAACTGATCGGCCGTTCCTGCCGCATGCTGGACTGCACCGGCTGCCAAATCATCGGCAAAGGAGAGGGCAAGCGCTGGTGCGGTCTTTTCGTCTCCGGCGGGGTGCGGGCCAAGCGCTGCGTGATCACCACCAAAGACCAGCGTGAGCTGACGATCATCAAGAACGCCGCCATCCTGCGCGACCCCCAGGGCAATGCCATCGGCGCCGTGGAAACCCTCAAGGACATGTCGGAAATCATCCGCCAGCAGGAAGAGATCAACTCCCTGCGCAAATCCCTGCACATGGAGGAGGGGTATTACGGCATGTTGGGCCATTCGTCCCCGATGCAGGCGCTCTTCGAACTGATCGAGAACGTGGCGCAAAGCGAAGCCCCGGTGCTCATCAGCGGCGAAAGCGGCACGGGCAAGGAGCTGGTGGCCCGGGCGGTGCACGATGCCGGCCCGCGCCGGGACAAACCCTTCACCAAGGTCAATTGCGCCGCGCTCAACGAAAATCTGCTGGAAAGCGAGCTGTTCGGCCACGCCAAGGGGGCTTATACCGGCGCCGAACGCGCGCGCATCGGCCGCTTCGAGGCGGCCCACGGCGGCACCATCTTCCTCGACGAGATCGGCGATATTCCCCTCTCCATTCAGGTCAAGCTGCTGCGGGTGCTCGAGGAACGGGAAATCGAACGGGTGGGCGAGCAGACCCCCATCAAGGTGAATGTGCGCATCCTCTCGGCCACCAACCGCGACCTGGATCGGATGGTCCGCACCGGCACCTTCCGCGACGATCTGTTCTTCCGCATCAACGTCTTCCCGCTGCACTGCCCGAGCCTGCGCCAGCGCAAAGAGGATATTCCGGCCATCGTGCAGAGCTTCATCCGGGTCAACGCCGAGAAGAGCGGCAAACAGATTGGCGGATTGAGCGCCGCCGCCATGGCGGCCCTGGAGCGCTACGATTGGCCCGGAAACATTCGCGAGCTGCGCAATGCCGTGGAGTACGCCTTCGTGCTCTGCCCGGGGGCCACCATCGATCTGGCGCACCTGCCGGCCAGAATCTGCCAAACCCTGCCGGTCTGCCGGCCGGCCGTCCTGCCTGCCGCGCCGACCGAAGAAGAAAAGGGCGCCCTGGTGCGCGTGCTGCAACAGTGCGACGGCAATCAGAGCCAAGCCGCGCGCCTGCTCGGCATCAGCCGGGTGACGCTCTGGAAGCGCATCAAGAAGCACGGGCTGGATGTAAAGAAAGAGGTGCGGGGCTGAGCGGAACGATGCCCGCCGGGTAATCTTCCGTCGAGCCCTCGGTGGCATGTACCGACTCACCAAGGTCATCAGGCTGGGGGGCGCAAACAAAAACAACCTGTTATTTTTGCAGTTTAGAAATGAAACAACGCGCTGTTTCTTGGTCGCTGCTTGATATGGCCGAAATTCGGCAATATGTAAGAGGAATCAGATCTTGCCGGTGCGTGCGTCCCTGATGGGGCCGAGCCGCCGGCCCCCATTCGGAACAAAAGGAGAAGCATCCATGCAGACGATGACATTGCCCAAGAGCGTGGTGTATTTCTGGGCCGGGCTGCTTTTGGCCCTGGCCCTGGTGGCCCTGACCGGCGCCGGCGGCGAGGCGCCGCCCGTCGGCCGCTACCAGATGGAGCTCACTTCCCGGAACGGGTTTACCGATATTTTCGTGATCGATACCGCCACCGGCGTGATCAAGTACGTGGGCAAGGATGAAGGCAAGCCGTTCGACCAGGTCAAGGGCAAATAGAAGGACTTCATCCCGGGGTTGCGCAAAAGTCATCCGTGCCGATCACCTTGGCATAAACGGCGCCCAGGGCTGCCAGAAAAGAGGCATGCACCTGCATGGCGGGAACCGTGACGTTATTGAAGGCCAGGGCTCGGGTGGCGCAGGCGTCGTGCAACACGGTGCAGCGAAAACCATGGTCGAACGCGGCCCGCGTGGTGGCATCGACGCACATGTGGGTCATCATGCCGGCGATGATGACATGATCGATATGGTGGCTTTTCAGATGCTCCAGCAGCGGGGTGCCCCGGAAGGCGTTCGGAAAATGCTTCTGAATGACCGGTTCATCTGCGACCGGTCGGACGTTGGCGTGGAACTGCACGCCATCGGTGCCGGCGATGAAGAAAGTGGCGTCGGGACGGGTCGACAGGTGCTGGATATGGATCAACGCAAGGCCTTGCTCCCGAAACAAGGAAAGGGCCTGTCCAGCCTTTTGGCTGGCCTCGGTGCTGCCTTCGAGCACCATCCGGCCGTCTGGGAAATAGTCGTTCTGGATATCGATCAACAGCAGCGCTGTATGCATGATATGTCTTCCTCCAATGGGTGTTTTTCGTTGTACTATGCACCTGCGGCCTTGTATTTCAGCTTGCGATCGAACTTGACCTTATTGATGATAAAGCGTTCATGTTTGCCACGGGTAATGAGGTCAATGCCGTCATGAGCCTCTACCTCAAACACCAACCGCCGGCCATCTACTCCCACCAGCTTGACTTTGGCGGTGACTTCCAGTCCAGGTGGTGTCGCGGCAATGTGGCTCACATCGATATGGGTACCCACTGTTTGTTCTTCCGGCCAGTCAAGGAAGGGGTTGATGGCTTGGATGCAGGTCCATTCGATCAAGCCGACCATATAGCCAGTTGCAAAAACGTCAGGCATTGCCTTGAACTCGCTTGATTCGGGATACAATGCCGGGACCGTTTTGGTTTCGGTGATTGTGAAAGTAAACTGGTGCTCGATTCCCGGCTGCAAAGTTTCTTTCATTTTCACCTCTCCTGCGAATAAAATTCAAGCCCAAAGAATTGTCAGTATTGCGATAGGCCATATCAGATACAAGGCTCGATAAGCGTCCGCGCCACCCGAAAGGGGTCAGGTCTCTTAGGCCCCGCGCCACTCGCGGTAGGGGTGAACCGCCAGGTTGGCGTTGAAGTAGCGCGGATCGTCGGTCACTTCGCGGCCCAGCCAGGCGGGGCGCTCGAAGGGCTGGTCTTCGGCAATGAGTTCGATTTCGGCGACGACCAGGCCCGCGTTCTCTTCCAGGAACTCGTCCACTTCCCAGGTAAACCCCTTGTATGGGAGGGTGTGGCGGATCTTTTGGATCACCGGACCGTCGCACAGCGCCAGAAGCTGCTCGGCCTCGGCCGGGGCAATGGCGTACTCGAACTCCAGGCGCGCGGCCCCGCGCGAGACCCCCTTGATGGTCAGCCAGGCGTTGTCGCCGGCGATGCGCACCCGGACCGTTCGCTCTTTATCGCGGTTCAAATACCCTTGGCAGATCCGGACACCCGATACCTGGCGCCATTGGGTGCCGGTCACCAGGAATTTGCGTTCTATTTCGGTGGGCATGGTGCCTCCTAATCGGCTCCCTGCGGGGTCTCCCGGCCGGAGACAAAATGCTGAACCCCAACGATCTGCCGGTTCCATTTTTCAGCCGATGCCCCCAGGATCTGCTGCATCTTGAAGAAATAGGGTTCCACCCGATCGGCGGAGCAGGCGTCGTCGAGGGCGAATTCCACTTCGCGCCTCAAGTCCATCAGCGCGTAGTAGGTGGTGCGCTCATGAATCCAAAGCTCGGAGGGCTTCCTGAGCCCTTCGATGGACGTGATTACGCCGACGGTCGCCGAAACGAACACGATCAGGACGCTGATGGCCTGGCTGAAATCGGGAAACTTCAGGGACAAGCCGGCCAGCAGGGCGGATATGGAGGTCAGCACGAAGACGCAATAGCGCAGGCGGCGGTAGAGCAGTTTGTGTTGCTTGGAGTCATCGCGGAATTGATCGATCTTCTGCTGGAGTTGCTCCAGCAAATACGCTTTTTTATCCATGGCACCCCCTATTGGAGGAGTCGAGACTGGGTTAGCGATCACAGACCCGGGGCAGATCGTTCTCCACCCGGATATCCATAAGGCGCTGCAGCGCGCGGCGCATCTTTTCTTCGGCTTGGGCTTCCGTTTTTACTTCGGGGTCTTTTTCCACCACGGCGGGAAACAGGGCCCGGGCCTTCTCTTCCTGCTTGTCGTCCGCATGGCTGAGCACCTCCAGCCACAGGCCGGCCAGGGCTTTATCCTTATCCGCATCCTTGGATACAATGGCGGCATTGGCCAGGGCCACTTCGTGCTTGCATTGGGCCAGGGCCACGGCCCCGTTGTAGGCATCATCGCCGAATTTTTTTCGAAATTCCTCGCCCTTGACACGCTGCTGCCCTTTTTTGGCGCTCTCCTGCCGGGCCCCGCTGATGGCGCCGGCCGTGGCGCCCGTGCTGGCGCCGAAGACCGCGCCGGCCGCCGCACTTTCGATGGGGTTGCCGCCGAAAACCAGGCCCGTGACCAGCCCGCCCACGGCGCCCACCACGGCGCCCATGGTGGCTCCCTCGCCGGCCTGTTTGGCCGTCTGTTTCGTGCATCCGGATGCAAACAAAAGGATGATGGATAAGATCGCGATGACTCTTTTCATGTGCCCCCCTGACGCCTTGGTCCTCATAGGTCGTTGTTGGCTCCCAGTTTGTATCGCAGGAACCCGAAGAATGTCTTGATCCCGGAATCGCCCCACAGCCGGTCCGAAAAATCCTTATGCACAATATACATGGTGTCGTCGAAATCCCAAAACACAATTGTTTTGCCAGGGGGTTTGTGCTTGAGCAGGGCGTCGATATTGTGCAGGTTGGCGATATGCAGCATCAGGTAGTCGGCTCCGGTGGCGGCCACCTCCGCGTAGAGCTTTTGGGTCAGGGCGTCGAAGGGCAAGTAGGTCGAAGATTTCAGCCAGAAGATTTGCCCGGTGGGTATCCCGGGATATTTCTGGTGTACGTACTGGATCAGGTCGCCGGAAATGGAGCTGATCAACAGGTCGTTCAGGCGCTTGCGGCCCCGGATGTCGGCGATGATTGCGTCCACCAGACGCTCGTCTGCCTGAAGGTCTCCCCGGGATTTGATCTCGATGTTGATCTTCTTCTCCAGGCTGCCGATGACCTCATCGTAGGTCGCAATCTCTCCATGGGCGATGTCCACCAGTTCGGCGAACTCCGTATCGCCGATGGCTTTCATGCTGCCGTGCAGACGCAGCATTCGCTTGTCATGATAGACGACGATCCGTCGATCCCTGGTGTATTGGACGTCGAACTCGATGAAGGCGTATTTCTTGTCGGCGTCCGCGGCCTTCAGCGCCGCCACGGTGTTCTCCCGGTATTCGATGGATGCCCCGCGATGGGCGCCCGCCGTGCAGCGGTACCCGTAGTGAATGCCGGGATAGACCGCCTCCTGGGCGATAATGGCATCCAACCGCTTCGTGTGCGCCGGCAGGGCGCAGCCGGCCAGCACCGCGAAGAGGCCGGCCGCGAGGATGGGGCGCAAATATCGGTTGCAGGGTAACATGGCGTTCGTCTTAAAGTCGCTGAATCAAATAGACATATACGGGCATGCGGCTCTGCTCCTGAATTGCATGGATCAACGGCAGCAATTCCCGCTTGCTGGGGCTGTCCTTTAAGGCTGAGAGATAGATGGTGCCTTTGTTTTGGGCGGCAACCGGCGCATTGCGCAGCAGCGCTTCCAAAAATCGATAATGCTCGTCCACTAGTCCTTTGCCGATCACGAAGTTGCCGGTCACTTCGATATTTTTATAACCGGCATTCACATCGAGCATCTTCTTGAAGGCCTCGCCGACAAGGGCTTGATCCAGGGGTTTGCCCAGGTACGCCAAGGTCGCATCGTGATTGGATTCGAACCCGATGTTGAGGTAGGTGTAATAGGGCAGTTGATTCAGGGTCTCGAAGAGGTCGTGACCGGACTCGAGCAGGGAGTGCACGCTGCCGAACAGGAAAAGCAACGGCGGCGTTTGGCGAACGCTTCCCAGACCAAAAGCCTTGTGGGCTTCGGCAGCCGAATCGCAGATCACTTCTCTCCCGGCGGCCAGGGCGTCATGATTGCCCAGAAACAGGGCGCCGTAATTTTCGAGATTGCGGCCGTAAAAGGCCTTTAATCCTTGGATCTGCTCCCGGATGTTAACTTTGCCGCGGGCCTGTAAACGGTGGCTGGATTGAACGCAACAGAATTTGCAGTGGTAGCGGCATCCGTCGGCAATCATGAGCGGAATAAGCTCATAATCGACGTGCCTGGTATCCGGCGGCAGCACCGAGACGCTTGCTCCCGTGATGCGATTCAATCGTTGGGAGCGCTCGTGCAGAAGCCCATCATGGTTTTCCAGAATCCGGGTTACCAGGGCCCGGGCTTGCGGGGAAAGCCGCTCTTTGTTTAATCCGTGAAGATTCCCGTACAATTGAGACCAGGCCCCCAGTGCGCTCATGATTCCGGGGTCCGAAAGATAATCGATCTCCCAGATCGAGTTGCTGGGATACGGCAGGCATGGCAAATAATATTCACCCAGCCAGGAGATGATGCCTTTATCGCCGCTGGTGTCCCCTACCGAATAATAGACCCAATCGTTTCCGTCGGTGCGTTTCAACTGTTCGGCCGGGTGGCGCCAGTTCGCATTCAGCCCTCGGATGAATTTGATGGCCCCATTCAAATCGAACAAGAATTCGTAATCGGATGTTCTGATCTCCGAATACCGGCCGTATCGGAGGGGAAAACCGGCCTTTTGAATGGGTGGATTTTGCTTTTCGACGAGGATGGAAAGATTGGGCATGGTCATAAGCGTGTGGAAGTCCTCGAAACCTATTGGGTATTGGGGTTTAGCGCGCCACGCAGAAGCTTGCGGCAAATTAGCCCATCGAACGGTCGTGTGTCAATGCGAGGCAGGGGCAGGTGCCGGGCAAGCGCACGCCATTGAGCCCCGTGGCGTCGGGCCGGCGAAGGCGGCCGTGGCGATCGGATAGGGTGCCTTCGCAAAACTCCGGGCATAGGTCGACACCACGGCCTTGGCCATTTCAACCGGTTCCCATGCGGTCTGGGCCCCCAGGCGCTTCAACAGCAGGGTGTAATCCAGGCCCCAGGAGGGGGTTTCGATCTGATTGAGCACCAGGTAATCCGCCGCGTTGCGCAAGGCCCACAGCGATTCGATGTCGGCCATCAGACAACTGTCCATCACGATCAGGTCGAAGGGCTGCCAGCGGGCGGCGGCGGCCAGCACCTGGCTTTTGAGAATCTGGTAGTACTCCGGCGATGGCTTGGGCGCGGCCCCCGGGCCGGGGGTGGGATCTTGCCCGTACCAGCCGCTGCCATGGCCGACCATGAACAGGGCGTAATGCCGGGCCGGAAAGTTGTCGCCGACGAAACTGAAAAACTGGCGCTGGGTTCGCTCGTCGGCGGCCACGATGCATGCGGTTTCAAAAAAAGCAACGCAGCAGAGCCGATTAAAGAATCAGTTCGGTCCGGTTGGGGCGGGTGTGGACGCCATCAACTGCGTCACCAGCGCCTCCAGTTCGTGGATGTGGAAGGGCTTCTTGAGAGCGGCCGTAAATCCGAACCGGCGGTAGTTTGAAAAGACCGGGTCGGTGCTGTAGCCGCTGAGCACTGCGGCCTTGGCCTGGGGATCGATCTCGAGGATTTTCTGGATCACCTCTTTGCCGCCCATGCCGCCCGGGATGGTCAGGTCGAGAATGACGGCGCTGTAAGGGCTTCCGTTGTGCAGGGCATGGCGGTAGAGCGCCAGGGCGGTTTCGCCGCCGGCGGTGAAATCCACCTCGTACTGCATGTTTTGCACGATGGGCTCGATCACCTCCCAGATGATCTCCTCGTCATCCATCACCAGCAGGCGGCGGGCATCGGTGGCAGGCCCCGGCATGGTGGCCGGCCTGGTGCGGGCCGCGGCCGCCGGAAGCGGCAGGTAGAGGCTGACGGTCGTGCCCTGGCCGACAGTCGAGTGGACCTGGATGTGACCATTGTGCCGGCGGACGATGGAGTGGGTGATGGCCAGGCCCAGCCCCATGCCTTTCTGGGGCCCCATCTGCTTGGTGCTGAAGTAGGGATCGAAGATTTTGTCCAGATGTTCGTCGGCGATGCCGCTGCCATGATCCCTGAAATCGATTTTAACATAGCTGCCCGGCGGCGGGCCGGCGCCCCCCGGGTCGCTGCGTTCGATGGCGCGGGCCGAGATATCCAGCCGGCCGCCGGCGGGCATGGCCTCGGAGGCGTTGGCCATGATGTTCTGGATGGCCAGGCGCATCTGCATCCGGTCGATGACCAGGGGCTGCAGGTCTTTGGCCAGGTCCAGGACGATGTCGGTGGCGGCCGGATTGTCGCGCACCGCCTCTTTGATCAGGCGTTCGATGCGCGTGGCGACCATGCGGGGCGCGCCGCCTTCGGCGAAGGTCAGCAGCCGGTTGGCCAAATCCCGGGCGCGGAAAGCGGCCTCCAGGCTCTTGTCCAGGTGCCAGGCCTTTTTGGCCGGGTTTAAGGCCGCCATTTGGGCCAGATCGATCTGGCCCACCAGGGCGGTGAGAATGTTGTTGAAATCGTGGGCCATGCCGCCGGCCAGGGTGCCGATGGACTCCAGGTTGCGCGATTTGAGCAACTCTTTTTCGGCCCGGATGCGGTCGGTGATGTCGTGGAAGATGTGAATGCTCCAGGCCGCGTCGCTCTCATTGGCCTTGAACGGCGAGACCGACATGATGAAGTGGCCGCGGAGCTTGCGGTTGAACGTCTCCGCCTCCCAGGGGCGACCGGTTTCGAAGAAACGCTGGTGGGCGCAGTTGTCCGGGCGCTCGCCTTCCATGTGCAGCAGGTCGTAGCATTTGCGGCCCACACACGCCTGGGGCGCAACCCCCAGGCGCCGGGCCATGGCCTGGTTGACGCGCACCACATTGTACTGCTCGTCGATGATGGCGATCAAGTCGGGCACCGCGTCGAAAGTCTGTTCCCACTGGGTCTTGGCCTGCAGGATGGATCGCTCGGCGGCTTTGGTGCGGGTGATGTCGCTGATGGCGATCAAAAGATGGCCTGCCTGGTCGACCTGGGCGGCGATGGAGAGCGTCGGGTCGATGCGCCGCCCCTCCAGGCGCGCATGCAGCACGGCACGGTCGCTGCGAAGCAGGCGCACCTCGATCTGCTTGGCGCCGGGATCTTTGTAGAACGCTTTGAAGCGCGCGAAAAAGAGATCGCGGTCTTCGGGATGAACCAGATCGCCGAGCGGCTTGTCATTCAGGGCGGCGGCATCCACGGCCAGCAGGCCGGCCAGGGTCTGGTTGGCCTGGCGGATCATGCCGGCCGAATCGGCCACCACATAACCCACCGGGGCCAGCTGGAACAGCGCCTGATAGCGGTCCCGGGATTGCGTCAGGGCCCGCTGGGTATCGCGCAACTCTTCGTTCTGCAGCTCCAGTTCGATCTGGTGGACATGTAGATCGTGCAGCAGGCGCTCGATCTGGCCTTCGGCTTCAGCCCCGGCATTCTGGGGCTGCGTCAGGGCCAGCTGCGCCAGGGCTTTGGCCCGCAGGGCGTCGAGCATTTCCATATACTTCTTATGCTTCTCCATCATGGCCGCCCCTCCTGGTGCTCGAGATGAGAGACGTTCAGCAGGCAAAGCGCTTCCCGGTTCTTGAGTTCGGTGACGTCGGCGGCCAAGCCGCACATCAGGGTCAACACCCCCCGGGTATCGAAGACCGGAAATCCGCGGTCGTGTATCCAGCGCACGGCACCGTCGGGTTTGACGATGCGGTACTCGAGGTCCCACACCCCCAGGGCATGGCGCTCCCAGGCCGCATCGACCCGGCCACGGTCCTCGGGGTGGACCGCCTGGAGGAAGGTCCGGGGGGCCTCGTAGAGCTCCCGGGCATCACGGCCCCAGATCTTCTCATAGGCCGGGCTCACGTACAGGACCCGGGAGGCATCCGGCGTGCGCATCCAGAAGAGATCCTGGATGTTTTCGGCCAGCAGCCGGAATTTGGCTTCGCTCTCTTTTAAGGCCTGTTGGGAATGGACCAAGCTGTCGATGTCGATGAAGGCCAGCACCGAACCGGAAAAGGCGTGGGAGCCGATGGCATAGGGCAGTACGCGCATCAGGTACCAGGCGCCGCCGGCGGTGCGCACCTCCTGCTCCACCCGCTGATGGGTGCCGATGACCCTGCGGATGATCTCCAACGGCTCGATGCCCTCCAGATGGTGGGTCAATTGGGCCGCCGGACGGCCGATATCGCTCTCCGTGAGTTGGAAGATCTTGTTGATCTGGGGGGAGAACTTGCGCACCTCCAGGTTTTCATCCAGAAAGAGGGTGGCCACCCCGGTGCTCTCCATCAGATTGCGCAAGTCATTGTTCAGCTCGGTCAACTCGATGATCTTGCGCTGGTGTTCGGTGTTGACCGTGTGCAGCTCCTCGTTGACCGACTGCAGTTCTTCGTTGGTGCTTTGCAGCTCTTCGTTGCTGGCCAGCAACTCTTCGTTGGTGGCTTGCAGCTCCTCGTTGGAAGTTTCCAATTCTTCGATGGTGGCCTGAAGATTTTCACGGGTGAATTGCAGCTCCTGCTCCAGGTCCTGAATACGCTGGCCCGCTTCCCGGCCCAGGTCGTAACTGGCGATGTCGCCGTCGGGCACCGCGCCACCGGCGCGCTCGAGGTTCTCGATGAAGATCGCCGCCAGCGGCTCCTGGCCCTTCTTCTGGCGCAACGGCTTAATGCGCATGGCCACGACGCGCGGCTGTCCCCGGCTCTCCAGGCGGATATTGGTGTAGCGCACCTCTTCGTTGCGTTTGAAGGCTTTGCGCAGGCCCGTGGAGAGCGGAATGGAAAGTTCGTTGACCACGATCCGGGAGATGTCGTTGTTCACCCGGCCCGAAGGATAGCCCAGGATGTCGGAGGCATCCCCCAGGACATGCAGCAGTTCCATCTGCTCGTTGGCCAGCATGGTCAGCGGCACGTAGTCGCCGGCGAGGGTGTCGAGCAGGCGGTCCAGGATGCGCTCTTCTTCATGCAGGCGCATGGGCGCCCGGGGCCCCAGGAAATGGGGCCGGTTGAGCCGCTCGGGGGTGTAGCGCGCCTTGGAGATCTCCAGCTCCGGTTCGACGGTCCGGCACTTGCCCCTGGAGCGGTAGATCTTCCACTTGGGGTTGAGCGTGTCGAAGCAGTCGGACAGTTCGCCCACCGATTCGCTGTGGCCCAGGAACAGCAGCCCCTGGGCGTTGAGGGAGAAGTTGAAGTAGGCCAGCGCCTTGCGCTGCAGGATCGGCTGCAGGTAGATCAGCAGGTTGCGGCAGGTGACCAGATCGATGTTGGTGAAGGGCGGGTCCTTGATCAGGTTGTGCTGGGCGAAAACCACCATCTCGCGGATGCTGCGCACCACTTGGAACGAGTCGTCCCGGCGCACGAAGTATTTGGTCAGATGCTGGGGCGAAAGATCGGCGGCGATGCTCTCGGGATAAACGCCGTTGCCGGCGTGCAGTACGGCGTCGGCATCCACGTCGGTGGCGAAGATTTTGATATTGAGTTCGCGCCCCAGGCGCGCCATCACCTCGCGGCAGACGATGGCCAGGGTGTAGGCCTCCTCGCCCGTGGAGCAACCGGCGACCCAGAAGCGCACGATGCGTTCGCCGGCCTTTTCCAGCAGGTTCGGCAGGCCGGTTTCGGCCAGAAACGCGAAGGCCTCGGGGTCGCGGAAGAAACTGGTGACGCCGATCAGCAGCTCCCGGTAGAGGGTGGTCAGTTCACGGGGATAACTCTCCAGGAATTTGACATAGTCGTGCAGGGCGTTGAGGTGGTTGACCGTCATGCGCCGTTCGATGCGGCGCACCACCGTGGAGGGCTTGTAGTAGGTGAAATCGATTTTATGCCGTTCGCGCAGCAGGGCGAAGATGCGCGTCAGGCCGTCTTCATCGGTGAGGATGGTGTCCGAGCGCTGGGAGCGGGATTGTTCCGGGTGTTCGGCAAAGGCCAGCAGCTGGCGGGGCATCTCCTCGGGCGGCAGGATGAAGTCGGCCAGGCCCGTGGAGATGGCGCTGCGCGGCATGCCATCGAACTTGGCCGTGGCCTCGTCCTGCACCATCACCATGCCGCCGGCCTCCTTGACGGCCCGCACACCGCGCATGCCGTCGCTGCCGGTTCCGGAGAGGATGATGCCCACGGCCTTCTCCCCCTGGTCTTCGGCCAGGGAGCGCAGGAAGATATCGATGGGCAGAAAGATGCCGGCGCGCGAGCGCTCCGGGTCGCCGAGCAGCAGCTTGCCGTGGAAGATGGTCAGATCCTTTTTGGGCGGAATCAGATAGATGGCATCGGCCTGCACCCGCATGCCGTTTTCGGCGCGATGGACCGGCATGGGGGTGCGCTTGGAAAGCAATTCCACCATCAGGCTTTTGTAATCGGGGGAGAGGTGCTGGACCACGATGAAGGCCAGGCCGCTGCGGGCGGGCATGTGCTTGAAGAAGGACTCGATGGCTTCCAGTCCGCCGGCCGACGCGCCGATGCCCACATAGTGACTGGGGAGGCGTTCGGTATGATCTGTCGGTTCGGTCTCGGATGCAGTGGTGGTCGATTTGAGAATATCAGCCGTCATTTCTCAGGGCCTCCAGCCTTAGGGGAATAGGCGCTTTATGTTTTTACCATCGGTTTCCTTTCCGGGTCACATGCAAGCATGACCCCATCACGGGCCAGTGGGAGAAAAGCTATACATGATTAAATGGAATTCAATGGCTGATGGCGCCTCATTTAAGGTGCCACTTGATCAAGCCGGGGGATCGATATGCGTTGACAAACTTTCGTAAGCCACCCTCACCGGCTCCCGGCCGTGCTTCTTTTCGAGGCGCCGCACGATGAAGTGGCCGCGGGCCATGTCCTGGAAGTGGTCGATGAACAGCGCGTTGATCAGGGCGCCACCGGCGGCGCCGATGGCCGGGATGGCTTGGGCCGCGGCTTTTTCGGAGACTTGCAGGCTGAAGCGTTCGGCGATTTTGACGATCAGGCGCACCAGGGCCGGCGCGCCCTTATCGCTCAAACCCTTTTGGGCCAGGTATTCGGCGGCGTCACCGATGGATCGGGCCAGCGCCATGCGGGTGGCAAAATAGCCGGTTTCGGCGCCCTCCTGGCGCCGCTGGGGTCCGCCCAGGGCAAATACTTCGATGCAGGCGATATGCGCGGCGGCATCGCCGAGCAATTCACCTTCGCTGCGGGCGATGTCGGCGATGGAGCGCAGCATGATCGTCGTGGATATGGGCAATTCCAGCGTGATGGCGGTCAAGCCGAAGAAGCCGCCCAGGCCGCCGGAGGTGGCCACCGCGATTTTATGCCAGTGGTTGGAAGCCGCCTGCCCCGGAGCATCTTTCAACGTAGCGATGGCCACCTGGAACGCTTTGAGCAAGGCCGCCTGGGTGATCTCGCCCACTTTGGCATGCCAGGCTTTGGGCAGCATTTCGAAGCCTTTTTCGATGGGTGTTCCCAGCATGTGGGTGATCTTGGCGGCGATGCCGGGATTCTCGAGCAATATTTTTGCGTTGCGCAGATCATTCAGATCGACGGGTTCAAGTGCCACGATTCCTCCTGAGCTGATGCGGCGGCTGGAGATGCCTCCATGCGTGTCCGGTCCAATATAAAGCCCAAGGCCGCTGCGCACAATCCCTGCGGAAAAAGTTAGGCCGCGTGAGGTTTCAGAACAACCTTAATGCACTGATCCTGTTTGTTTTGCGCGGTCGATGAAGATGCTTTTGCGCCCCCAACCCGGCCGCCGACCGCCCGCTGCCGTGCGCTTCGTCCGATTGCGTGCCTGATCCTTGATAAGATCCTTTTTTATGCGCCACCATTTTGGTTCTCTCCTTTGTTCCCATTGACCAAATTGGTTTACAATTGGGTAAACCAGGCTGACATATTCCAAAATGGGTTTGGCGCGGTATCCGGAGACTAAAAGGCGTTTAGGCGGGGGCAGATCCGCATGAACCTCGGGCTGGGCGTCAACGCCGGCATCGGCCATTTCAAGGCCCGCGCCCCGATAGCTTTTCGATGAGCGCATCAGACGCGAGGCACGCGTCTCTGCCACCAGTAATCGGGAACGATCGCTCCCTGCACCGGCTCCGGGAGCACCCCCTGGATTTTGAGCCACTCCAGCGCCGCCGCCGCCGCTTTTTCGATGCTGGGCGCCACCGACGGCGAGATCTCGGTGCCGACGTCGGTGTTCTGCGGTACGATGCCGAGGATGGAGAACTCCGGGGCGTCGAGGCCCCGGAGTTCCATGAGTTGAAGCAGGTCAAAGAAGCTGACCTGGTGGGGGGATAGTTTCAGGTCCGCCGGCCGGGCCAGGATGTCGTGGCCGGCGATCAGGCGGATCTCGCCCGGATCGCCGGCCACGGCCAGGGCGTCGATGATCAGCAGCCACTCTTGGCCCAGAATGGCGGACTGCAGACCGGCGCCGGTCGTGCCGCCGTCGATCAGGGCGACATGAGCCGGAAAGCGGAAGGCCGCCTCGAGATATTTCAGGATCGTGACGCCGATGCCGTCGTCGCGTTGCAGCACATTGCCGACGCCGATGATGGCCCCGGGCCGATCAGGTGCGAGTTTTGGCGTTTCCAAGGGCGTTTCCTTTGGGGTCGAAGGCATGCACGGCGCAGGCCAGACACGGGTCGTAGCTGTGCACCGTGCGCAAGGCCTCCAGGGGCGCCTGGGGGTCGGCGACGGGATTGCCGATCAGCGAGGCCTCCGTGGGGCCATGGTTGCCCTCCTGGTCCCGGGGGCACAGGTTCCAGGTGGAGGGCACCACCGCCTGGTAGTTTTTGATCTTGCCGTTTTCGATCACGATCCAATGCGACAGCACCCCGCGCGGAGCCTCGTGGATGCCGAAGCCCTGGATCTCGCCCTTGGGGTAGACCGCCGGGTTGCAACTGGTCTTGTCGCCCCTGCCGATGTTGTCCACCAGCATCTGCCAGTTGGTCAGGGCCATGTCGAGGATCGCCGCGGCCCGGATGACCCGCGCGCCGTGGCGCCCGATGGTCGACGGCAGCGCAGCGACCAGGCCGCTCAGGTCGAGCGAGGCGGCGCTGTTGACCCCCGTGGCCGCACCCAGGGCGTTGACCGTCTTCAGGAAGAGATCGGCGTACTTGATGGTCAGCGGGTCGTTGAGCATGTAGCTTGACAGCACCTGGGCCGCCGGCCCCACCTGCATGCGCTTGCCGCCGAAGCGCGGGCTCTTGACCCAGGAGTACTTGCCCTGGGGATCGAAGCCCGTGAAGTTGGGCTCGGTGGTCTCCTTGTAGGGGTGCTTTTCCCAATCGCCGTCGTACCACGAATGGGCCACCGACTCGGCGACGTTGTCTTCGAAGTACTTGTCGCCGAAGCCTTGGATCGCCGTCACCTGGCCGTCGATGACGCTGCCGCCGTTCATGATGAAGCGGCTGCCCTGGGTGTCGATGGGAAACTCGGGCACGGCCAGCATGTCGGTGACCCCTTTGCCGTAGGTTGCCCAGGGCATGTACTGGCTCATGATGGCGCACACGTCCGGGAAGTAGACCGTGTTGACGAAGTCGCGCACGGCGTCGATGTAGCCCTTGACCTTGAGCAGGGTGGTCATGTTCAAGGCCGTCTCCTGATCCAGGTCGATGGGATTGGCCACGCCGCCCACGGCCAGGTTCTGGATGTGGGGCGTCTTGCCGCCCAGCAGGCCCACCACCTCGTTGACCTTGCGCAGGTAGTCGAAGGCCTGCAGGTAGTGGGCCGTGGCCATCAGGTTGAGCTCCGGGGTCAGGCGCATGGCCGGGTGGCCCCAGTAGCCGTTGTTGAAGATCCCCAACTGGCCGCTGGCCAGCACGCCGTTCAACTTGGCCTTGACCGCGGCAAACTCCGCCTCGGAGTTGCCCTTCCAGGCCGGAGAGATCAGCTGGGCCACCTTGGCCGCGGCCTTGGGGTCGGCCTTGGCCGCCGAGGTCACATCCACCCAGTCCAGGGCCGACAGCAGGTAAAAGTGCGAGATGTGGTCGAAGATGGCGTGGGCCGCCATCACGATGTTGCGGATCAACTGGGCGTTCAAGGGCACTTCCAGTCCCAGGGCGTTTTCCACCGCGCGCACCGAGGCCATGGCGTGCACCGTGGTACAGACCCCGCAGAAGCGCTGGGTGAAGACCCAGGCCTCGCCCGGGTCGCGGCCCAGCAGAATCTGCTCGATGCCGCGGAACATGGAACCGGCCGACCAGGCGTCGCCGATCTGTCCGTTTTCGACTTTGATATCGACTCTTAAATGGCCCTCGATCCGGGTGACGGGATCGATGGTGACAATCTGGCCCATGGGTTATCTCCTTTCATAGGCGACAATCGGGAATGTCTTGATGATGGTGATGAACAGCGCCAGCTGCAGGCAGATCATGCCCAGGGAGATCGACAGCTCGGGCACCGAAGGGAAGTAGCTCACATTGGGCGCCGGATGAAAACCGATGATGTAGACGTTGATGCGGTAGAGCGAGCCGGCGGCCATGGTCAGGCAACTGCCCAGAAAGATATTCTTGGGAACCATGCGCGCGTCGGCGTTGCGCGCCATGTAGATGCCGCCGCCGATCAGCAGCATTTCGGTCCAGAAGGCCAGGCTGTCCAGGTCGGCGGCGAAGGCCTGAAGGATGGCGCCGGTGCGTAAAACTTCACTCAGGCGCAGGACCAGGAACACGAACATGAAGGTGCGCATCGCCTTGGCCAGCTTGCTCAAGATGGCCATGTGGGACTTCTCCTGGTAGTCTTTGGAGATCATCAGCTCGGTCACGATCACGCACCCGTAGCCCATGGCGATGCACGAAATCAGGTGGTGCAGGCTGATCAGCGGGGTCTGCCAGAGCGGGCTGATCTTCTGCCCCATGACCACCGCCAGGCCGCCGAGGCCGGACTGGTGCATGGTCGGCAGCAAAATGCCGAAGGAGATGATCAGGAACAGAAAACGATCCAGCAGGCGGTACAGCATGTACAGCATCTGGGCCAGGCGGCCGTCGCCCTTGAGGAACTTTTCGATGATGGCCGGCGCGATTTCGAGGGTCAGCACGCAGATGTAGGTCATGACGCACAGGCCCACCTCGAAGAGCACCGAGTTGCCCTGCCAGTATTTGGGGATCAAAAAGTTAAACAGCCCCCAGTAGCGGCCCACGTCGTAGAACAGCGAGAAGCCGGCGAACGAGTAGCCCAGCAGCGAGAGCAGCAGTGCCGGGCGCACGTAGCGGTGATAGCGTCCCTGGTTGAAGAGATAGACGGTGAACGCGCAGGCGTACCCGCCGCAGACCAGCGCGGCGCCCACGATGACGTTGAGCACTTTCCAGATGCCCCAGGGCATGTAGTCCGACAGGTTGGAGACGGCGCCGATACCGTGAGCATAGCGGACCGTCAGGAAGTAGATGCCCACCGAGGCGCCGATCAGTAGGAGAATCACCGGTTTCGTAAAAATCTTGCCTCCCAGGGGTTTGGCATCGACGTGGCTCATTTGGGTTCCTCCTTTTGCTTGTGCGCCATGCGGATGTTGCGGAAGGCCACGAAGGCCAGGCCGAAGTAGATCAGGATGGGGGCGATCATGTTGTTGTAGATCGTGTGCTGGATGCCTTCGCTGATGCGCGCGGCCGAGTATTCGGGCAGGTCGGGAAAACCGAGCTTGTCGAAGGATACGCCCGACAGGTAGATCACCCCGGTGCCGCCGCTGTCGAATTCGCCGAAGATTTTCTCCTGGTAGCGGCCGGGGTTCGCCTGGATGCGCTGCCTGGCGATCTGGAGCAGTCCTTTTTGCCGGCCGAAGAGAATCGCGCCGGCCGGGCAGGCTTGGGAACAGGCGGTGCAGCCCTGGGCCAGCAGGCCGTTGGCGCTGCACAGGTCGCATTTGACGATGCGGCCGTAGGCCGAATCGAACTCGTACTTGGGGATGTTAAAGGGGCAGCCCATCTGGCAGTAGCGGCAGCCCACGCACGCCTTGGCATCCCAGGTGACCGCGCCGTTGGGCTGCTTGATCATGGCCGAAGTGGGGCAGCCCGAGACGCAGGCCGGGTCCACGCAGTGCATGCACTGGCGCTTGACGAACGAGTGCTCGGTCTCATCCTTGTAGAGCTTGACGAGGGTCAGGGTTTTGGCCGAAAGGTCTTTGGGGGCGTCCCAGATGCCGGCGGCATCGTATTCGGTGGGCTTCTGGTTGGCCTGCTTGCAGGCCACCTCGCAGGCCCGGCAGCCGATGCACTTGGTGGCATCGTAGAGCATGCCCACTTCCGGGTCGCGGCGCTCGCGGATGGCGTTTGCGGCGGCCGGCTGGACCGGTACCAGCGGCGCCGCCAGCAGACCCGCGCCGGCCGCGGCCATGGTCTTCACGAACTGTCTGCGGCTTTCATTTTTCATCTGCGTTGTCCTTGCTGCGCTTGAGATTCTTCGCCTTGTTGACGGCCGCCACCGCAACGGCGCCGGTGGCCAGGCCCACCAGTCCGGTGGCCAGGGGGCTGATGGAGTGGTCGTCCGCCGGCAGGGGGCCGGGATACTGCTGGGGCGGGTTGGCCACAGTGACCATGTCCGACACCGCGAACATCGGCTTGCGGAAACCGACCTTGGACTCGATGCAGCCAAAGCAGGGGTGGCCGATGGAGACCGGCCATTTGCGCTCGGCGTTGAAGCCCTGCTCGGGGCAGTTGCCATAGGTGCTCGGGCCTTTGCACCCCAATTTGTAGAGGCAGTAGCCCTTGCGGTGGCCTTCGTCGCCGAAGGCTTCGGCGAAGCGTCCGCTGTCGAAATGGCCGCGTCGCTCGCACTGGTCATGGATCAGCGTGCCGTAGGCGAACTTGGGCCGGTTTTCCGTGTCCAGGGCGGGCACGCCATACATCAGGTAGTGGACCACCGTGGAGAGGAAATTGTGGGGGTTGGGCGGGCACCCCGGAATATTGATCACCGGCTTGTCGATCGAAAGGTCGGCCAGGGTCTGGATCACGCCCTGGGCGCCGGTGGGGTTGGGGGCGGCCGAGGCGATGCCGCCCCAGGCGGCGCACGAACCCAGCGCAATCAGCGCAGCCGCATCTCTCGCTGTCTTGTTCAAAATCTCCACGGCCGAGTGGCCGCCGATGGTGCAGTACTGACCGTTGGCTTTGGTGGGAATGGCACCTTCGACCACCAGTACATACTTGCCTTTGTAGCGTTCCAGGGCCTGGGCCATACTGGCTTCGATCTGGTGGCCCGCGGCGGCGAACAGGGTCTCGTGGTACTCCAGCGAGATGATATCCAGAATCAGTTCGGTCACCTCGGGTTCGGTGGACCGCAGCAGGGATTCGGTACATCCGGTGCACTCCTGGAAATGCAGCCAGATCACCGCCGGTTTCTCCTTTTTCTCCAGAGCACGGCACAACTCCGGCACCAGCACCGGCGAAAGTCCGAGCACGGCCGCAGCCTTGGCCGACAGCTTCAGGAAGTCCCGACGGTTCATTCGTCTGTTTATACTCAATTTTTGATTGCCAGCCATACAAACCCCTATCGTTGCGTTTTATGGTTCAGGGGCTAAAATGCCCCAACATCAGGCGGCCTTAAGGCCCATAGGTGGCAAAATAGGCCAATTGTGCAAAAAGGGCCTATGGCCCAAAAATCAAAGGTCAAGTGCCATCCAAGTTTCGTGCCAAAATGACATTTTTTGCAACTATCAGAAATATTAATTAAAAAGTCACTTGGACCGTTTTGTGCAAAGTATGGAAATGGGGCTAAAATTCCTCAGAGAGACTTTCAAAATTCAAAAATACATAAAAAATATAGTCATATAGCTGAATATGGGGCTGAAGCGCCCCGTTGGGGGAGGGTTTGGTCGGATTTTCGCCCAACCAGATGTTGGGCAACCTGGCCATTTGTGGACGGGCAATAGATAAAGGTTAATATCGGCAACCAATCATGGTAGACGCTATCCTATCCGCCGTATGGCGGCGGATGCCAGGACAGAGAACAGGGGACGCCATGAAGGCACGAATCAAACTCGCCGCCACCCGGACCCCGGATGGCGGCGAACTCACGTTGTATCGCCATGACCAGGATTTTTACATCACGATCAACGGCCATGATCTGATGCACAGCCGCCAATATGAATCGGAACTGGAATTGGCGCGGCTGGGCTGCCGCCATTTGGCCGGGCGCGAGGCGCCCCGCATCCTCATCGGCGGCCTGGGCATGGGCTACACCCTGCGTCAGGCGCTCGATCTGCTGGGGCCCCGGGCCCGGGTGGTGGTGGGCGAACTGCTGGGGGCCGTGGTCGACTGGCACCGCGAGTTCCTGGGGGCGCTCAACGGCCAGCCCCTGGCGGACCCGCGCGTCGAGCTCCAGTTGGGAGATGTGGTCGCGCTGATCTCCGATTCGGTGGGGCGCTTCGATGCCATCCTGCTGGATATCGACAACGGCCCCAACCCGCTGACCGATTCCGGCAATCGGCGCTTGTATGGTCCCGAAGGCCTGCAGGCCTGCCGCCGCGCGCTGGCCAAAAACGGATGCCTGGCGGTGTGGTCGGTGGAGCCCAACCGAAAGTTCGAGCATCTATTGATGCGTTGCGGCTTTCAGGTGCGCCGCTTCCGGGTGGCGGCCGGCAAGGGAAGCAAATCCCAGTCGCGGTTCATCTGGGTGGCCGCGGAAGACAAGTCGCTTCTTCCGCCGGGTGGCGGCGAGCCGCGCCCGCCCCAGAAGAAAGCGCCGCATCGATTTCGGCGCGGGCCGCAAAGGCGCTAGGCCCCAACCCGTCGGCGCGCTCAGGAAAACCAAGAGGTCCTATTTTGCTGCATATATTTGTAGATGCCGATGCGTGCCCGGTCAAACCGGAAGTCTATCGCGTCGCCGGCCGGCACCGCCTGGCCGTCACGCTGGTGGCCAACGCCTGGATGCGAATCCCCCCGGAGCCTTCGATCCAACTCGAGGTGGTCAAGGATGGGTTCGATGCGGCCGATAATTGGATTGTCGAACAGGTGCAACCGGGCGATATCGTGGTCACGGCCGATATCCTGCTGGCCGGCCGGTGTCTCGATAAAGGTGCCCGCGCCATCGGCCCCAGCGGCAAACCGTTCACGCCGGACAACATCGGCATGGCCGTGGCGGGCAGGGAGCTGATGGCCGAGCTGCGGGTCACCGGAGAGATAACGGGCGGGCCGCCGCCCCTGACCCGGCGCGATCGTTCCCGTTTTCTGGAACAACTGGACAACCTGATCCAATCGATCCGCCGGGAGCAGATTCAATAACAAGGCGTGCGGCGCCGGGGATGGGTACCGCCACCCGAAAACCGGACCGAAGCCAAGGAGATTGCATGAAACCAAGCGTACGAAGCGTTGCGGCCCTTGCCCTTATCATCGGCCTGCAACTGGGCTGTGCCCGGGTTCAGGCCCGGCCCGAGGCCGAACCGAAACCGCCGGTGGTCCAGGAGCTGGTGAAATCGAGTCGAAGCTGGAACGGCGATCTTTTGCCAGCCTACCCCGCCGGCCAGCCCGAAATTACCATGCTGCGGATTACGATCCCCGCCGGAACGCGACTCAAAAATCACAGCCATCCGGTGATCAATGCCGGCGTGCTGCTCAGTGGGCAGCTCACGGTGGTGACGGCCGATGGCCAAACCCTGCATCTCGAAGCCGGCGATCCCATCGTGGAGGTGGTGAACACCTGGCACTATGGCCTGAATGAAGGCACGGTGCCTGCGCAGATCGTCGTTTTTTATGCCGGGACCGAGGGCGGCGCGCCCCTCTCCGTTGCCGCGCCGAACTAGCCCACGGCCGACCGCAACCCTTTTTCAGCCGGCGTGGGCGCTAGAGCTCGGGCCGTTACGGCGTGTAGGAATCGGCGAAATTGGCGAAATCCGGCTTGCGAACGTCGCTGAAGCCGCCGGTGATATCCAACCACAGGACTTCATCGGGGTCGTCCAGATCGACGATCACCACCTCGTCATAGAAGTCGGATGCCAGTATTGCCGCGTGGGTGTACGCCTCATAGGCGCCGATGTAGAGCGCGCAGTTGTCCCAGTCAAAATCCATGTCGAAATCGACAAAGATCATGTCGCCGACGTCCAGCCCGGACCAGTCTCCGGCCTGCAGATCGGATTGGGAGACGGGGCTGTCCAGGCTGTAGCTGAATTCGACAACCTCGGCGGTGTTCGAATAGGTGTACCCTTCGGCGGTATATTCGTTGTGGTACAATCCATCGATGGTGGTTGCAGGCAGATCGTAGCCCAGGGCCCTTAGCGACTCGATAAAAATCACGGCGTCGTTGGCATCGATCTCACCGTCGCCATCGCTGTCGGCGGTGCCGTCGGGGGCGGTGGGGGTGCCGCCATCGGGGCCGTGGAAGGCGTAGTCCATCCCCAGCCAGTCGGTGATCGCCCGATCGACCAGCTCCGCACCGGTGGCCACCGGATTTTCGGTGGCGGGAGGTGTTTCCGTGAGACTTCCGGAGTTACCGCTGGAACCCGAGCAGCCCACCACCGTCATGGCCATCGCCGCCAGAAATACCGTCCACATCGCAAATTTTGTGCCCATCACAAACCTCCAGGTCGTTGCCTCGATCCGCGCCGAGACGCTCTGGCCCCACCGAGCGGCCGCCCCCTGGCCGGGCCGCATCGGTTTCCGGCGTTAATAAACAAAAAAAGAGTTTATCGGCCCTTTTGGCGGCAAACTTTAAAGGCGCCGTCAATATTTTCGCCGGGGGGAGTGAAGATGCCGGGGTGAATCCGGAATCCAGAACAGACCGTGTTTATAACGGTGAGGTGGAAGTAATGGGCAACCGAATGAAGGGGCAAATCGGGAGTTCAGCGCGCTTCGGTATAGTAGGTCTGATGGATGCCCGCGCGCGACTCTCCGATATAACCCTCATAGGGGCGTACATCGCTTTCGAGGACTTCCCCGGAGGGCAGGATGGCCGAGCGCTCGGCGTAGTACATGGACATGAAGGGCTTTGCGGAGATGCCCAGGGCGCGCACCGAATCGGCCAGGGGGTGGTTGCCCCAGGTGACATAGGAGCCCCAGGGCAAAACCGACGTCCGCTTGAGGCCCCGGACCCGGATCACGGTCTTGATGAGCTGCCCCTGTTTGACCGAATAGGTCACCATGGGTTTGCGGTCGGCGGTGCGGAAGCCCTTTTTGCGTACATGCAGCTCGAGGATGGGGGTGTTCTTCTCGGACATGGCGCAATGGAAGTATTCCGGTGTCACCGTGAAGACCATGTCGGCCACGAATTTGGTGTAGCCCCATTCGCCGCGGCCGGCGTCGCGGGCTACCACCTTGGTCACGGGCAGGTGCTGCACCAGCAGACCGAAGCGCGGGTACCAGCCTTCCATCAGCAACGGCAGCAGGCTGGCCAGGCGGGTACCCTGGCCCTTGTACACCACCGGAATGACCACCGGCACCTCGCCATAAGGGCCGATGGAGGTGTCGATGTAATTGAAGGCCGCCACGGCCACGATGGCCTTGCCGTTGGGCAGCATGAGCGGCACCAGGTTGTCCGACGGCATGCTGGCCTTGACTTTGGCGTAGTCGGCGGTGAAGTACAATCCGAAAAAATCGTCCCGGAAGTAGAGAATGGGCAGATCGAAGGTGGCCTGTCCGTAGGTGGCATTCTGGCCGGGTCGTGTGTTTTCGAAAAAAGTCATCTGTTTTCCTCCCCCCAATGAACTGCATGCTTAGCCGTTGGTGTGCGCGAAGGGAACCACTTGCGGGCAAGATCGCTGGATCAGCCGCTTGAACACGTTGACGCGGTTGACTTCGTTGGTGCCCTCGTAGATCTGGAGCAGGCGCGCATCGCGCAGAATCTTCTCCGCGCCCCGGTCGTGGCGCAGACCCTCCTGGCCCATCAGCGCCAGCGCCAGTTGACAGTTGCGCAGGCCGGCGTTGGTGCCGGCCACCTTGACCATGGAACCCCAGCCGTCCACCCGGTCGATCTCCGCATCGGTCTGGTGGTCGAGATTCAGGCGCCGGCTCAGGCGGGTGACCAGCCCCAGGCGGCAGATCTGTTCCAAGAGCGCGCCCGTCCAGGCCGCCGGCAGCCAGCGGGCCAGGTAGTACAACGGCTTGCGGTTGAGTGTCTTCCACAAGCCGTGCAGGGCATTGGCCTGGGTGGCCTCGTGGCAGGCCGCCCGGCTGACCGCCACGTTGGCGTACATTTCGGCGAGCAGTCCCTGGCACCACTGCTGGTTGGCCAGCGGCGCGCCGTTCACGGTCGTCTGGTCGGCAAAGCGCAGGGCGGCCTCATAGGCCCCCCGGGCCGCACCGATGCCGAAGGCGCCCACGGCAGCCCGCGAAGCGCCCCAGATATAAGCGAAGATCTGGGCGTTGGTCTGGGCCGCATTTCGCTTGAGCGCTTCGATCTGGGCGTTGTCGATGCACACCAGGTCGTCGGGCACGAAGCAATCCTTGAAAATCAGCTCGCTGGCCGGGCAGCTCTTCTGGCCCATCTTGCGCTCTTTCTTGCCCAGGGAGAATCCCGGCGCGTCCTTGTGCACCAGGAGCATGACCGTGTTCTCCGAAGCCTTGTCGCTATCGGTGTAGGCGTGCACCACCTGCCAGGTGGAAAGGTGGCCGCAGGAGATGAAAATCTTGGTGCCGTTGAGGCGGTAGCCGCCGGGCACCTTTTCGGCCACACAGCGCAGGTTGCCGTGGTCCATCAGCTCGATGTTCTGGGAATCGGTGCCGGCGTCGGGTTCGGTCATGGCCAGGCTCAGCAGGCACAACTCCCCCCTTTTTTCGCTGGTGGCGATCTGGCGTGAGATGCGGCTCAGCAGGCGCATGTTCCACGAAGCGGTCAGCATGGTGTAGCCCAGGTAGTGCACCCCCACCAGGTTGGCCATGGCCAGGCAGCCGCTGGCCAGCTCTTCGAGAAACAGGTTGACGCACGAGAGGTTGTAGCCCCGGCCGCCGAACAGCTTGGGGATGAACAGGGTGTAAAAGCCCCACGCGTTGGCGGTCTTGACGAATGACCAGGGCAGATCATCGGGCGCCTCGGTCATCCGCCGGTCCAGGGCCGTGGCCGACGGCTGGATCACCTCCCGGTTAAAAGCCCGGGCCAGGGCCACTACCTGCCGCGCCTCCTTGACGATGCCCGCCGGCTGGTCGGCGATGGCGCGCAGGCCGGCGCTGAAATCGTCGAAGGCCGGTGCCGGATCGAAAGGCGGGTTGGTCTGAGCGAGCTTGGCTGGACGCATGCAGCCCCCTTTCATACAGATCGGATCGGAATGTGTTGTCAGACGAATAGGCGGCAACCAGGGGCCGGTTGGGGCATGCCTCCCTATGGTGGCGCGATGATCTGAAGGCACGCGCAAACTGACATATCAGTTCACTAAGGCAAGCCCGATCCGATGTCAATATGAAAACCGCCGGTTCAGTCGTTGCGGCAATCGTTTTCCAGTATAAACCTGTTTTGGGTGGTACCTTTTCAGATCGGTTCTTCCTGAAAGGCCCAGCAATTCTGGGTGAACCGTCACAGTGCGTTCAGGTCATGGTCCGTCTTCGCCGGTCGGCTACGCCGCGACACGTCCGAGGCACCATTGGCCATATATTTTTAGTGCCGCTTTGGTGCAGCGTAGGAAAAGCGGCCTGGACTGTTTGAGCGCAGCGAGTTTCCAGGCCGCCCGGAGCGCACCATTAGCGGCACTTGAAATGTGTGGCCGGTGAATCGGACCATGACCTGAACGTGCTGTGCGCGCATTGGCCCCGATGAATGCTGTTCAGCGAGAATTGCTGTGAAAGGCCATGTCAAATTGCTTCTAACGGCTCGGCCCGATATACTCCCAAGCGATGACGACGGCGTCAAAGTCGATGTACATATCCGTGGGCGCGGTCCACGTGCCGCCATAGTAAATGTCGAACCACACCCGTTCCACATGCAGCGTATCGACGTCCCTGAAACGCACATCGGTTTTTTCGTATACCTGGGTGCCATCGACCCAGGCGCGCAGAATACCGTCGTTTTCGCCGGGGGTGTTATTCCTGACATACACCTCCACCTGATACCATTGTCCGCGTTGTAGCACGCCTTGGGCGCCCAGCGCACCGCCCGACCAGTACCAGTTTGCCCCGTAATCGCCCGCCATATCCGCATGATAGCAGTAAAAACCGACGCGGGTATCGCCGGATGCACGGCCCTCTTCCGGTGGCCAGAACAAACCTCGGGCGCTCCAGCCGTTTGAGCCGTCGGCCGGCCGGCCACCCCACCCGGCCACGCCATAGGTGCCGCCAAAACCGGGCAGCTTGCCGCCGCCGCCACCTTCCGTGGTCCACGTGGGGCCCAGACGGAGCGCATACCGAAAATAGACCTCGTCCGGTTCATCCACGCCCATGTCGTCGAAATCATACCCGAAGGAGCCGCCGTAATGGCCGCCGGCCGGCACGGCCACCCTCAAGTGACCGTTTCCTGAAAAGGAGGTCCCATCGCTGACGATTTCCGTATTTTGGGGTGCCGCGTTGAGGCCCCATGCCGCATACCAAAGATCGGCTTCGAAACCGTCGCGCAGAACGATATCGTCCCGGTCGTCCAGGTGCGAATCGTCCGCGCCACCATCGGTGCTTCCGCCATCATCGGGATCATCGCCCGGATCGGCCGGCCCGTCCGGCACAGCGTTCTCACCCGGTGAACTGCCGCCGTTGCCGCAGGCACCGGCAAACAACAGCGTAAAGCATAGACACAGAAGTACAATCAGCCTCGTTGCGGAACGCATAATACCCCCATCGTTAACCGTGGTTTTAAGAATCTGCAGCGGTCGGATTCCGGATCTGCGCCAAGCCATCGAAAACTGTAAACGATCACCACCGGTGGGCCCGCATATTGCCCTTGTTCGCGGTCAACGCCTTGCAGCGGCAGCTAGCGCAAGCCGGATTGCGGACCGATGTTTCAGAATTCATCCGCGCCAATGTCGTATCCGCTGCCGATGGGACGAAGGTCGCCGTCCATATCTTCCTGGAGATCGATCAACGCTTCGCCGGCGTCCACGACTGTGTTTATCGCCCGGGAGAGGTGAAGATCCCCTGCGGCGGAATTCGAAAACCAGTCGGCGCCGGCGCTGGTGACATTGTTGCGCACCGTGGCCGAGCCGCCGTCGCGGCTGGCGATGGCCGCGTTGGTCAGATTGTTCACGATGAGATTGCCGGTGGAGGCTGCCCAGCGGTATTCGATGGCCCAGGGGTAGTCGTGCGCAAAATAGATCGTGTTGTTATAGACGCGGATGTTCCGGGCCGTTTCGAGGCCGATGCCGACGTCGCTGTTCAGCCCGAGATCGTCGCCGTAGATCGTGTTGTTGCGGATCGAACCGCCGGTGCAGCCCCTTGTCCCCAGCCCGAGACCGATACCCCGGTCGCAGTTGACGATCCGGTTCTTTTCGATCAGCGGGGTTTCGGAGTCGCTCCAGAAGTGGATGGCATGTTCGGCGGCGCGGTCTTCGGGGCTGCGGATGTTTTTAAAGGTGTTGCCCCGCACCACCCAGTTCCTGCCGCGATGCACATCGATGCCGCCGATGTAGTACTGCGGGCCGAAGGGCTGGGTGTATTCGAACAGCGAGCACTCCACGACGCCGTTGTCGGAGCCGGTTGCACCATCGTACGATCCTTTAAGCATCTGTTCGCCGGTATCGAAGATGCGCACATTGTGGACGCGCAAATGACCGGCCCCGTTTTCCCCTTGGACCTGGATGGCATGGTAGTAAACCAGCCCCAGGGAGAGATCGGCGATGGTCACGTGGGATGCGTTGACCAGAAAGACATGGGAGAGCCCGCCGGTCATGCTTTGCCCGTGCAGGACGACCCTGTCCCGGTTGCCCGAGCGGCCGCGGATGACCACATTGTCCGCGCGAATATGGAGTAAAGCGCTCAGCTCATAGTCCCCGTCTTCGAGCAACACGGTTCGGTTGCCGCCGCTGTCGTTGATGGCCGCGATCGCCGCCGCCAACTGGGGCGAATCGGATACCGTAATGACCTCGCCCACCACAAGGTCCAGCGGTTGGCAGGCGCTTGCCGCCGGAGTATCGGCCGCGGCAATGGCCAGGGTCCATTGCGCCAATGCTACCGCCCCCTCGGCATCCTGAACCTGGATGGCCACGGTGAATGTCCCTGGCGATAGAGGCGTGCCCGCAATCCGGCCCGTATCGGCCTCCAGAAGCAAGCCGTCGGGAAGCCCGCCGGAAATGAGCTCCCAGCGGTAGGGCGAAACCCCGCCCAGGGCCACAAGCGGGTGAGAATAGGCCCTGCCGGTTTGGCCGGACGGCAGATTCGACGTCGAAATCGACAGCGCCTCCGCTTCGGATGGCGCGACAGCGCCGTCGGTGCCTCCGCCTCCGCCGCAAGCTGAAAGAAAAAGAAGGATTGCGACCGAAAGCAGACGAACGGGAACCATGGGATATCCACCCAGAGCCATAAGCACTCCTCTCAAGATAAAAGTACCGGATGTTGGTCGTTTTTGTACGATGGGATTCGATTCAGTGAATCCCCAAACGATACAATATTCATGCCGCGAACGTATCGTCACATGCGACTAATAATTTCAGATGGTTGAACGCCGATCCCAGAAGGCAGGCCCTTCAGCCGGCAGGCGTGGGAACCAACTGGGGACAAGGGTGTGCAAAAAAAGAAATCGGCACGGGTGGTCAGCGGAATCCGAAATGACCCTGTTTCGGCCTTTCAACGTCGCCCCTGACGATTTCCACGTGTGGTCATTTCGCCGGTCTTTTTTTGCCGGAGCGGCGCGCCCCCGATCGGGCCGCCTTGGCGGCGCGCCGCCGCTCGCGGCGAGTTTGCAGCTTGGGTTTCAGTTTGGCGCGATAGCTCTGGACGGCCTTGAAAGTGACCCAGTACGTGAGCAGGGAAAGGGGCAGGCCGATGAGAACCCCGCCCACGGTGAGATCCACGAGGATCAGCGGCGAGCTTTTGATCAGGGCGACGAGGGCCTCCAGCGATGCCGCTTTTTCCAGGCTGGGAATCGTGGAGAGGCCCCAAACGGCGTGGCCCACCAGGTAGGTGACCGGGTAAATGAACGGTGCGGTCAGCGGGTTGGTGATGAAGACGCCGGCCGTGGCCGTGATCCGGCTCCATTTCAGGAGCGTGGCCAGAAAAAGGGCGATCACCGTATGAAAGCCCAAGAACGGCGTCATGCCCACCATGACTCCCAGGGCCAATCCCAGGGCAATCTCCCGGGGTTCGCCGCGAATCCGCATGAAGCGGCCATAGGCCGACGCGATTGTGCCGCTTCGTGGAGAGCGGTCGCGCGCCATCGGGGAGTGTTTGGGAGTACTTTTCAAATGCTCGCTGCCCGCTTGTTTCGATCCCAAAGACCTTTTATCCCGCGCGGCATTCGGTGGCAATATTTTTATGCGCCTGTCGATCCGGCTGCCGTCAAGGGGCAACATGCATCGCGCAGCCCATCGAATTCTAACCATTCGCTCACCAAAAAGTAACAAGAGTGACGCAAATAGGGGCGTCTGCTGAAATAATCTCTGAAATAATCTCATTGATAGGGAGGCGAAGGATGAAACTGAAGCGACTCTTGCCGTTGGGGTTGGCATGCGCCCTGGCCCTGACTGCCGGTGCGGCCTGGGCCGGCAACATTGTGATCAAAGGTTCCACCACGGTACTGCCCGTGGCCCAGAAGGTGGCCGAAGCCTATATGAAGCTCAAGCCCGAGGTGAGCATCTCCATCTCCGGCGGCGGCTCGGGCAACGGCGTCAAGGCTATCATCGACGGCACCACCGATATCGCCAACAGTTCGCGCTTTCTCAAGGACGCCGAAGTCAAGCTGGCCATGAGCAACAACGTCTATCCGGTGCCGTTCGCCGTGGCCTACGACTGCATCGTTCCCGTGGTACACCCGGGCAACTCCGTGGAAAGTCTCACCACGGCCCAGCTCAAGGCGATCTATAAGGGCGACGTCACCAACTGGAAAGAGGTGGGCGGCCCCGATCTGAAGATCGTGGTGGTCTCCCGGGACACCTCCTCGGGCACCTACGAGGTGTGGGAGGAAAAGGTGCTCAACAAGGAGCGCGTCTATCCCGGCGCCCTGCTGCAAGCCTCCAACGGCGCCGTGGCCCAGGCGGTCTCCAATAATAAAAACGCCATCGGCTACATCGGCCTCGGCTATCTCAACAACAGCCTCAAAGCGCTGATGGTCAACGGTGTCAAGGGCTCGGAGGAGACCACCCTGAACGGCCTGTTTCCCATCAGCCGTCCGCTCTACATGTTCACCAACAACTGGCCCAAGGCAGAGATCAACGATTTCATCAATTACATGCTCCATCCCCAGAAGGGCCAAAAGTTGGTGCGCGAAGCGGGCTTCGTGCCTCTTTACTAGGTTCGGCGTCCATACGTAATTACTTGCAGTCGCAACGCTTGCCGGCGGTCGTCTTTCGTGGGGTGACCCCACTCTCGCTTCCCGGGGGCGGCAACCGGCAAATAACCATCGCCCGTATTTCCGGCGCCGCCGACCATCGGGGGAGTCATGCAGATCCATCGTCAACGCCAAGAACAATGGATGCGCCGCGTGTTCACGGCCATCGCGGCCGCCTCCATCGTCGTCTTGGTGACGATCACCTTGTTTCTCTTCAGCGAAGGGGTGCCGATCTTCAATAAGGTGAGCGTTCAGGCCTTCGTTTTCGGCAAGTACTGGTACCCCACGGCCGAGCCTCCCGATTTTGGGATCTTCCCGCTGCTGGCGGCCTCGGTGCTGGTCACCTTGCTGGCGGCTCTGCTGGCGGTGCCCCTGGGGGTGATGACGGCCATATACCTGGCCGAGATCGCCCAGGCCCGGGTGCGCGAAATCGTCAAGCCGATCATCGAACTGCTGGCCGCGCTGCCGTCGGTGGTCATCGGTTTTTTCGGCATGGTGGTGGTGGCCCCCTTCCTGCAGAACGCCTTCGGCATCGCCACGGGCTTGAACCTGTGCAATGCGGCCGTCATGCTGGCCTTCATGTCGATCCCTACGATTTGCAGCATCTCGGAGGACGCCATCTACAGTGTGCCCAAGAGTCTGCGCGAGGCCTCCCTGGCCCTGGGGGCCAACCACTGGGAGACCATCGTGCGCGTGGTGCTGCCGGCCGCCGTTTCCGGCATCAGTACGGCGGTGATCCTGGGCATGTCCCGGGCCATCGGCGAAACCATGGTGGTGCTGATGGTGGCCGGCGGCGCGGCCATGCTGCCCGGTTCGCTCTTCGACCCGGTGCGGCCCATGCCGGCCAGCATCGCGGCCGAGATGGCCGAGGCGCCGTTTCGCGGCGATCATTACCATGCCCTGTTCGCCACCGGTATCGTGCTCTTTCTCTTCACCCTGGTTTTCAACCTCGTCGCCGACCACGTGGCGCACAAGTACCGGCAGGTGGGGGAGGGGAGTTTGTGAGAAGTGGAAAGTAAAAAGCGGACGGTGGGAAGAGGAAAGTGAAGGGGTGAAGGAGCGAAGATGGAATCTACCTTGTTTTCCGCCGGAGAGGGGTTGAGGGTTGCTGAGGGGTCCCGCGGTTCCGGGCCGGTGGCCGTGCTGGCCGATCCCCGCATGCAGGCGCGTCGGCGCCGGCGGCAACGGGGGCTGTTTCTTATCTTCCGCCTGGCGGCCCTGGTCAACGGCGCGGCCCTGCTGGCCGTCATCGCCTTCGTGGCCGTGCGCGGCCTGGAAGCCATCAACTGGACCTTCTTGAGCCAGCCGCCCCGGGAGGCCATGACCCAGGGAGGCATCCTGCCGTGCATCGTGGGCACCATCGGCCTGAGTCTGGGCGCCTTGCTGGTGGCCTTTCCCATCGGCGTGGCCTCGGCCATCTACTTGAACGAATACGCCCAGCCGGGAAAATTGTTGCGCCTCATCCGCCTGGGGATCAGTAACCTGGCCGGGGTGCCGTCGGTGGTTTTCGGCCTGTTCGGCCTGGCCTTCTTCGTCACGTTTCTGCATTTGAAGGTCAGCTTGCTTTCAGGCGCTTTGACCCTGGGGGTCATGAGTTTGCCGGTGATCATCGGCGCCACCGAAGAGGCCCTGCGGGCCGTGCCCGATACCTACCGCGAGGCGTCCCTGGGGCTGGGGGCCACCAAGCTGCAAACCATCTTCCGGGTGGTGCTGCCGGCGGCGCTGCCGGGCGTTCTCACCGGCGGCATCCTGGGACTGAGCCGGGCCGCCGGCGAAACCGCGCCGATCATGTTCACCGCGGCGGTTTACTTTACGCCCCATCTGCCGAGTTCCATCCTCGACCCGGTCATGGCCCTGCCGTACCACATCTATGTGCTGGCCACGGCAGGTACCGATATCGAGGCCACCCGGCCGCTGCAATACGGCACGGCGCTGCTGCTCATCGCCCTGGTGTTGGGGATGAACCTGTGTGCGATCGTATGGCGGGCGCGGTTGCGGAGGCGGATGGGATGAAAGAGAGTCGAAAGAAAAAGGTGGACAGTGGAAAAGTGGATGCAATGACCAAGAAGTACAAGGCCGTTACGCGGCAATTGAACTTTTACTATGGCGCCAAGCAAGCGCTGCAGGAGATCGGCCTGGCGTTCGTCGCCAACCAGGCCACGGCCCTTATCGGGCCGTCGGGATGCGGCAAATCCACCTTTTTGAGGTGTTTGAACCGCATGAACGATCTGATTCCCGGTGCGCGGGTGGAAGGCCGGGTGCTGCTGGACGACCGGGATATCTATGGCCCCCAGGTGGATGTGGTCAATCTGCGCAGCCGGGTGGGCATGGTTTTTCAAAAACCCAATCCTTTCCCCAAGAGCATTTTCGAGAATGTCGCCTACGGCCTGCGGGTCAACGGGGTCAAGGACCGGCAATACATCGACGACCAGGTGGAGAAGAGCCTGCACCAGGCCGCTTTGTGGCAGGAGGTTAAGGACCGGCTCAACGACTCGGCCCTGGGCCTTTCCGGCGGCCAGCAGCAGCGCCTGTGCATCGCCCGGGCCCTGGCCGTGGAGCCGGAGATGATCCTCATGGACGAGCCTTGTTCGGCCCTGGACCCTCTGGCCACCCAGAAGATCGAAGAGCTCATCGACACCCTCAAAAGCAAGTACACCATCGTTATCGTGACCCACAACATGCAGCAGGCCTCGCGGGTATCGGATGTCACCGCGTTTTTCTACATGGGCCGCATGATCGAGACCGGGCCGACGGACATGATCTTCACCCGGCCCCACATCAAGGAGACCGAAGATTATATTACCGGCCGGTTCGGATGATCCGGGGGGATGACCATGGGACGTGAACGCATTCTGGTTGTCGAAGACGAAGAAGATATCCTGGAACTGGTGCGTTACAATCTGGCCAAGGAGGGGTTTGCCGTCACGGGGGCGCTGTCCGGCGAAGAGGCCTTGGAGATCGTCAAGGAAGGTCCCTGGGATCTGGTGCTGCTGGACTTGATGCTGCCGGGCATCGACGGCTTTGCCGTGGCGCGCCACATGAAAAACGACGCAGCCCTGGCCCACGTGCCGATCATCATGCTCACCGCCAGGACCGAAGAGAGCGACATGGTGGCGGGCCTCGAAATCGGCGCCGAGGATTACATCACCAAGCCCTTCAGTCCGCGGGTGCTGCTGGCTCGCATCCGTTCGGTGCTGCGGCGCGGGGCCACGGTAGCCAAGGAAACCGAAGAGCCGGTGATCCAGCGCGACGAGCTATTGATCGACGTGCGGCGACACTGCGTCAAGGTGGGCCAAAAACCGGTGGAACTGACCTATTCCGAGTTCGAACTGCTATCCTTTCTGGCCTCCCGGCCCGGCTGGGCCTTTTCCCGCGCTCAGATCGTCGATGCCATCCGGGGATACAACTACGCCGTCACCGACCGCAGCGTGGATGTACAGATCGTGGGATTGCGGCGCAAGCTTGGGCACTGCGGCCGTTACATCCAGACCGTGCGCGGGGTGGGCTATCGCTTCCGGGATCAAAACGGCCACAACTGAGGGCGCGGACCCCTAACCCAATTTTCATCGAACGCTTACCGAACCCTCATTAAAACCACATTTTCTCTGGCTATAGTCCTTCAACTGCGCAGGCCGCCCCTGCGAGGATCGGACCGGTCCGACGGCCGGGACGTTTGCCGTTTAACCCCGGAAAGCATCATGAATAAAGCAGTCTATCCAGAAAATGCGCTCACATTGTCGGCCGCCCCCCATGCCGGGCCGGGAGCCGTCTGCATCGTCAGCCGCAACCACTTCCAGAATCAACTGATCAAAAGCTACCTGCAAAAGGAATCGGTCGAAGGGTGCACGGTCGGCACTGTGGCCCAGTGGCCGCCGGAGGCGGGCGCTGAGGTGTCGGAAACGTTTGCGGACTTGGTGCTTTGGGATTGTTTCGGCCTTGGCCCCGATGAGATCTGGGTCAAGCTGAACCTTGGCGGCGCGCCCGATCCGACGCGATGCGCCATGGCGCTCTTCAATCTATCCCACGACAACCCGGAGCTGGCCCGGGAGGCCATTGCCCGGGGCATCCGGGGTGTCTTCTACCTCGACGATCCCCCCGAGCGCCTGGCCAAGGGCATCGAAAAGATGCTCCGCGGCGAGTTGTGGTACTCCCGCAGGATTACCTCCCAGGTGCTTATGGACAGCGAACGCTTCCGGCCGCGCCTGGAGGCCCTGGAAGCCATGCTCACCGCGCGCGAGAAGGAGATTCTGATCGCCATCGCGTCGGGCGCCGGCAACAACGAGATCGCCGACGAGTTCCGCATCAGCCTGCACACCGTCAAGACCCATCTCTACAACATCTACAAGAAGATCGACGTGCGCAACCGTTTGGAAGCCACTTTGTGGGTGGCAAGATATTTGTAGACTCGCAGAGCCGATAGGATTTGCGGGGTTGGTGGGTTCAGGTTCTGGGGTGGTAGTGCCGGGCAATGCCCAGCATGAGCAGGCCGGCACCCAGACCGGCGCCCCAGCCCACGGGCACCGTGGGGCCGGGAAGGCTGCCCGGGTCCAGGGGATCGCTGCCGGCCGATACTTCCGGGCCGTCGTTAACGCCGTCCCCATCGCTGTCGGCGACAGCCGGGTCGGTGCCGTAAAGATACTCCTGGGCCGCGTTCAAGGCGTCCGCATCCCCATCCAAAACCCAATCCGCGGGATCATTGTAAGCCAGCCCGACTTCCACCTCCCACTCGTCATCCATGCCGTCCCCATCGCTGTCCACCGGCGCGGCCATGCGCCAGGCCAGGGCGTAATCCCATAAAAAGGCCGCTTGCGTGGCGGGCCGGGACACCTCCAGTCGGTAACTGCGTCCCGGCACCAGTGCGGCCCACAGGTTCTCGGTATTGTTCAGGGTGTCGCCGGACGCGGCCACGAGTCGATCGGCACCGCCGGGCGTGGTGTCGTACAGAGCCAGGTTGAGATCATACAGCGTGGCAGTGTCGATCCAGTTGTTCCAGGTGCCGCCGGCGATTTTTAAATTCCACACAAGCGAAGCGTAGAGGCGCCGATGGCCTTGCGCGGCGGTGAAGCGGTAGGTGCCGGTGCTGTTGCTGCCGGACAAACCGCCGAAGTAGGGGTCCAGGTCGAACCCCTGGCTGTCGATGGCGCCGTTGTCTGCCTGGGCGTCCTGGGCGTTGTTCTGCTCGCCGGCCTCGATGATGTGGAAGCTGTTGTAAATGTGGAGCTGGCCGGCGCCGAAGCGGATGTCCAAGCCATTACTACCGCGATGGGCGGGATCACGGCGGTAGTCACGGATCTGCGGGGTGAGGGAATTGTAAGTCATCCGCTGGGCGCCGGCCAGCAAAGCGGCCTTGATCGTCTCGCTGCGTTCGGCATTGACGACGACCCGGCCGCTGCGGTCGGTGGTGTAGGTTTGTTGGGGATCGACCGCCAGATCGGTGTCGCGTCCGGTCTGCACCAGCAGGGCCGCGGCCGAAGCCACGTTCGGTGCTGTAGCGCTGGTCACGGACAAGGGCGAGACGATCAGCGGGCTGACCCGTCCGGCCGTATACACTGAGTCTATGGCCAGCGTGCCGGTGGGATGGCCGCCGTCGGTTCGCCCCACGGTCAGGGCATTGAACATGCCACTAAACAGGTGATTCTGGACGGTGCCGTTGTTGACCGCCACGATCTGGATAAATTCATCGGCGGCTACGGAAAAATCCATGCGCCGCAGAATGGCGCCGTTATGGCTGCTGGAGCCCACCCAGCTATGGTTGCCCACCCGGCTGGGCGCCGCCAGAATGCGCTGGGAAGCGTTGGCACTGTAGAGGTACATGGGCTGGATGGGATAGCCGCCCACGGTGACCCCCTGCATCAGGTAGCCGAGCCCTATCCAGTAGTAGGAAGAAGCGCTCGTGGAGGCCGCATAGACATCGATGGCCGTGACGCCGGGGCTCAGGGAGCCGGTATTGCCGTACAGATAGGTGCCCACCGCGGTGGCATGACTGGACAGGCCGGTAAGCCCGCCGGTCTTGTTGGTGATGGTTTTGCCGCTGAATTGGGCATTGGCGCTGTCGGGCATCCAGTAGCCGCTGGTTTCGGGCGCCTCCACCTGGGTGATCATCACGCCCGCTCCGGTGGGCATGGCCGCGCCCAGTTCGGCCGCCAACTGGGTGTAGCCCACATCCGATTTGAGATCGGCGACCAGATCGGCGGCCGGTACCATGACCAGCAGCGCAATCCCCAACAGCATCTTGCGTAAATGAACCCACCCACCGGCGCTTGGCATATGCCGCTCCGTATCGAGTATGAGTCTGCCTAGTACTAAAATCAGCACTCTATCCCAAGCACACTAGAATATCGTCAGGCTTGCATTACGATCCGGATAAGATTCCACTAGGAAAGCATAAGATAAAAATTAAGCAAATTAACAGTCCAGCGGCCGATAAGCTTTTAGACCGGATCGTGGTTTTTAAGACCCAATGCGCACGCCTGCCGGCAGCAGCGGCAATCCTTCCGAGGGCGCACCATTGCCTGGGTCCTTTGCCGACTTGAACCTTCAAGGATCGGAAAGCCCGCGGTCATCGTAGCATAACGGTGTCCTCGGGCTTTTGAATTGATGGTTTACGGAAAGGAGCACCATGGAAGAAAAAAGATCAATGCGCCGCTTCAGTCTCAGACTCCCTTGCCTGATCTGCGTGCTGGATCGATGCGTCGGCGAAGCGGTCTACCCCACGGAAACGGAAAACATCTGCACCGGCGGCGCCTATCTGCGCACCGAAAATCCCATGTCGGCCGGAACGCGCCTGAGCATCGAACTGCTGGTGCGGCGTGGCGCGGAAGCGCAACCCGTAAAGGCCGAAAGCTGCGTCTGCCTCACCGGCGAAGTCGTCCGTTGCGACCCGGCAGGCATGGCCGTGCGTTTCGATGGCCACTACCAGATCGTCAGCATCGCCAAACTGGAGCAGTTCAGCCGGGCCAGAACCCAATGGATGGAAGCCCTCCCCAAAGGATTTTCGCCCATTTCCGGAAGGCCCTGGCAGCCGGCACAATCAGCGCCCCGAACCCTGGTCGTTTCAGCGCGGAAAAAACAGCGCCATGAAATCGAAGCGTCCCGCCCGCTCCGTCTGCTGCCCGCCACTTGAGGCAGACCGCTGAAAGCAAAAAGGATTCGGATCGGCCCCTAAAAAATGACCATCGTCGTCGATAAATAAGCCAATAAAGGAGAAGATTTCATGAAACGCATCGTCATCGCCATTCTACTGCTCACCATCGTATGCGTCTCACAGGCCGATGCCTGTTTGACCGTCCCTAAGCAGGGAACCGAACTCTACCAGCTGTTCAACAGCTTCTTTTATGCACCCAAAGATGCGGCCCGCATGGGCAGCAATATCGACCTGCTCAACTCCGACTATTTTCTATCCGATGGATCGGATCTATCCTTCGGCCAAGCCGGCGACACCTTGCGGATAGACCTCACCTTCAGCAAGGATATCTTCGGCCACGAACTGGGGTATATGGACGGTGACAACTACATCCCGCTGGTCGCTGCCGATGCCGTCGGCAAAGGCCGCGTAAAGGCCCAAAACGCAACCTTCACCCTCCCCGGCAATTTTTCCTTCACCGACACCCTTTCCGTCATGGGCCATTCCCTGCAGCGCTGGTCCAGCGATGCGGACCAGAATCCCTTGGGCGGCAAGGACCACTTCCTGGCCTATGCCATCACCGACGATGACCTGCTGGCGGTCTTCAACCGCCAATACCTCACCGACTACAGCACCTCGACCCACGATATCTGGATGATCGCCTTCGAATCCCTCAATTTGGGCAACGCCGACTACAACGATCTGGTGGCCATCGTCTCCAGCCCCCACGCGCCCATCCCCACCCCCCTGCCCGGCGCGGCCCTGCTGCTCTTCAGCGGTCTGGCTGCGGTTGCGGGGCTGCGCCGCCGCCGTCACTCCAATTAGCGGGCTGCTTGACCAGATACGGCCGGGAGACGAGACACAGCCCCTCCCGGCCTTCAACAGCAGAAATAACACAATCATAACGTTCCACTCATTTTATCTTCACGCGATGGATATATCTATCCCGCTAAAACCCAATTGAGGCGTAATCATGCTGCTGGGAAAAAAGATCGTCGTGGTCATGCCGGCCTACAATGCCGAAAAGACCCTGCCCAAAACCGTGGACGACCTGCCCCGGGAAATCGTGGACGAGGTCATCCTCGTAGATGACTGCAGCGCCGACCGGACCGTCCAGGCCGCAGCGGATTTGAACCTGAAGGTCTTCGTCCACGACATGAACCACGGTTACGGCCGCAACCAGAAGACCTGCTACCGGGAAGCGCTCAAGTCCGGCGGCGACATCGTCATCATGGTCCACCCCGATTACCAGTACGACCCCCGGCTGGTGCTGCCCCTGGCCGGCATGATCGCCGGCGGCACCTATGACGTCGTCATCGCCTCGCGTATTCTGGGCGGGGGGGCGCTCACCGGCGGCATGCCCCTGTACAAGTACATCTTCAACCGCTGCCTGCCCCTGGAAGAAAATTCGGACGATTTCGTCTTCGACAACCAGATGCTGGCCCAGGCCGTCTATTTCAACCATCGGGTGGGGGAAATCTCCTGTCCCACCAAGTATTTCGCGGAAGCCTCCTCCATCAGCTTCCTGCCCAGCGTGCGATACGGCCTGGGGGTGCTGGCCACCACCATGGCCTATTTTCTACAGAAAAGAAACTGGGCCGATTTCCGCATCTTCGGGGTCAAGGGCCGAACCCTGGAAGGGACCTACTATCGGGAAGTGGCGGCCGGGCGCACGTGTGAATCCATGGAGCACGGCGCCTGAAAAGCTCCGGTGGATGCCCCGCGCGGTACGTAAGGCCTGCAGCCGAGGCTGCCGCTTTTTGCGAAACCGTTACAAGACCCTTATCAAAGGCTAACACAGAGGCACTAAACATAGCGCTGTTTTCGACATCAACCCCCCCATGCACCCAGGAAATGGATGAGATCCCATGGCAAAACCGAATAGAGACGAAGGGTCCAACAGCGATGTCTCCATCGTGGCCGTCCAGGCGAGCAGAGGGGCCATCTCCGACACCCCCGGCAAAGCCTATACCCTGCGCACCAAAGTGGTGCCATCCGAAAAGAGCACCCAGACCGACCGGCTCCAGCAACTGATGGGCTACCTGCTCAGCTTGGGCGATCAGGACTTCACCGGCTACATCAAGATTAACTACAGCCAGGGCAGCATCGGCCGGGTCGAACGCTTCGAAGAGATCCTCAGAAAGAGGACAGGGCGAGAAAATTTATAGCCGGTCCCATTTTACTTCCGCACTTTTTCAAGCCAGCGACCGAGTTCTTCCTCCATACGAGGATTCAACTGCTTGAGCCGGTTGCCTTCACGCGCCGCCGAACGGGTGTCGCCGAGAAGGTAGTAGGTCTGGCTCAAACGCAGACGGATACCGGCGTTTCGGGGATCGAGACCGGCCGCTGCCTCCAGGTGGCGGGCCGATTCGCCATACCGGCCCATCAGTCCCAAGGTCATGCCCAGGTTAAAGTGCGCCTTGACATGGGAAGGTTCGCGTTCAAGTGTTTCCCGATAAAAGGCGACGGCCTCTTCGAGCTTGCCCATGCCGGCATACAGGTTGCCCAGATTGTTGTGGACGATCGCCCATTCAGGTTTCAGCCGGCGCGCCTCATGGTAGTGCGCCAGCGCTTCCCCGGTGCGCTCCTGCCTGGCAAAAGCCTCGCCCAGGCGCAAATGGGCCGCCGCCAGGTCCGGGCGCCCCGCGAGTGCGGCCTTTAACTGGAAGATGGCCTCTTCCACCCGCCCCTCGGTCAGATAGGCATTGCCCAGCATCTCGTGGGCCACGGAGTTATTCCCGGTGATCGACAGCGTATGCTCGAAAAGGGTCTTGCTGTCGCGCCAGTGGTGCAGTTGATACCAGCTCCGGATGCCCAGCGCTGCCAGTGCGATCATTGTGGCCAGAACCAGCGGCCGGCGCCAGGCCGCCCGTTGCTCCCATGCCGCCGCCGACCACGAAATCGCGACGAAAATGCCGATGGAGGGGATGTAGGTGTAGCGGTCTGCCATGGATTGGAGGCCCACCTGCACCAGACCGATCACCGGCACCAGGGTGCCTAGATACCAGGCCCAGCCGACGAACCAATGGGGCCGCCGCCGTGCGCCGATGGTCACCCAGACGCTGACGGCCGCAAGCAGCAGTGCTCCGGCGGTCACCCGCCCCCAGGCGACCGAGGTGGCCAGAGGGTAGAGGATGGACAGGTCCGACGGCCAGAACATTTTGCCCAGGTAGGCGCAGTAGGCCCAGACCGCATTGGCCGTGCGAAGGGCTAACGGAATGGCCGTAAGGGAAGAGACGGCACCACCCTCCCGCTGAGCCATGACCGTCACCACGCACGAAGCTGCCGAAAGAGCCAGGAGGGGCGCTTTTTCCAATAGAATCATCCACCGCCGGTGAAGTGCGGGCCAGTCACGCAAGGTACCGGGGTTTCCGGCGCCGCCGGCTCCCGCCAGGCAGGCCCAGCGGCCAAACGGCCAGAAGTCGAGCAGGAGCAGCACGAAGGGCAAGGTCACCAGCATGGGCTTGGCCAGGAGCCCCAGCCCGAATAGCAATATGACCAGAAAATAGTTGTGCAATCTCGGCTGGCGGACATAGCGGCAGTAGGCACCCATCGTACCCAGCAGGCACAAGGTGCTGAGCAGGTCCTTGCGTTCGGAGACCCAGGCCACCGACTCCACGTGCAGGGGGTGCAGCGCGAAGAGGGCGGCGGTCAACGCGCCGGGCCAGAGGGTGCCGGTCATAGTTCTTAGAAGAAAAAAGAGCAGCACCGTGTTGATCAGATGGAACAAAAGATTCATCAGGTGATGGGGGCCTGCCGTTTCGACGCCGAACAAGGTGGCGTCCAGCATGTGCGACAGCCACGTGAGGGGGTGCCAGTTGCCGGCATGAAAGGCGGTAAAGGCCCACCGAACGCCTCGCCAGCTCAACCCCTGGCGGATAATTTCCACATCGGTGACGTAATAGGGGTCGTCGTAGTTGAGAAAGTCGTGCCCGTACACCTGCAGGTAGCAGGCCGAGGTGGCGATCACGAGCAACAGGGCGATGGCGACCGGCTGGAGATGCGGCTTCATGCTCGACAGCCACGGCCGGCGGCCCGGCGGGTGGCGCCCGGCGGGCCATACCGACCCGATCTTCTGACGATCGATGCCGCGACCGCCGGCAGGCCCCCCGAGGCGAGCAGCAGCAGGGCTCCCGGCACCGGCACCGGCGTGCTGTCTCCTTCGCGCACGGCCCAGGCGTATCCCGGCGCGTCATCCACCGCATCCCACTGCAGGCCGCTGCCGAAGTTGAAGTACCACCAGAAGATGGTCGAATCGAAATAGGGTGTGTTCGACCAGTAGCGAAAAGGTTCGAGGTTATCGAAGGGGCCGACTTCGGTTAGGCCGCCGAGATCGAAGACATCGAGCGTCGCCTGGTTGCCCAGGGTGACGAAGTGCATGTATCCCATCTCGTTGCTATCGCAACGCCATCCATAGTCCGGAATACTGCCGTCCATGTCGTAGGCATCGGGCAGCCGCCAGTCGTCATACCCCTGATAAACCAGGCTGTTCGCCCAGGCCATGGCCTCGGACGAAGTCATCAGGCCGTCATCGTCATAGCCGGAGGTTCGGGCGTAGTTGGCGTCCCGCAGCCAGGTGACATCGAATACGTCGTCGTAGATCAAGCCACCTCCCCGATCCCAGAGAGCGGCCCTGCAAAGCGTGGACGACCCCAACACCAGCAGCAATGTCAGCACCCAGGAGACTATCGATCGCATACTCCACCGTTCCTTCTTTGTTTTTCAATTGGTGCGCATATTCGAAAGCCGATCCAAAATCGTGTCAGCCAGCGCCGGATCGGATCGCCGCATGACGTCAAGCTCCTGCTGGGCGGAGGCGCGATCTCCGGCCAGCCATAGGGCCTGAATCAGATTGCCGCGAATCGCGTTGGAATCCGGCTTGCGTTCCAGCGCAAGACCGAAGTGCGCCGCGGCGGCCTTATACTGCCCCTGGCGCGCCAGGATACCCCCTAAATTCATGTGTGCGCCGTCGTGCTTCGGATCGCTTTTCAGGACCGCCTCCATCTCGCGCCGGGCGCCTTCCGCATCCCCCATGCGGGACAGCAGGTTGCCCAGGCCAAAGTGGGCTTCGGCCAGACCCGGCTGGGCGGCCAGAGCCTCCTTGAAGGCTTGCAGCGCCGCTTCTGTTTTGCCTTGGCGGGCCAGGGCGATCGCCAGGTTGGTACGAACATCGGCCCGGTCCGGCGCAGTGCGCAGCGATTCGGAGAACGAGGCCACGGCTGCCTGCAGATCCCCCTCGCCGGCCAGGGCGAGGCCCCGGGCATGCCAGACCTGGTGAAGGCCCCGGCCAAGGGCCAGGGCCTGGTCGTATTGCTCGATGGCCTGGCGGTGTTCTCCCTGCCTGGCCAGCAGATCCCCCGCAGCCGCATGGGCCTCGGGGTAATCACCGCCCAGCCGAGCCGCCTGGAGGTACTCTTCCAGGGCTTCCGCCGTCCGGCCGCCGCGTTCGAGCAGGGTTCCAAAATTGAAGCGGGCCCGGGCGAATCCCGGGTCGATGCGAACCGCTTCCCCGAAGTGAAAGCGCGCTTCGTCGGAACGGCCGCCGCGATCGAGGGCGTGGCCCAGGTTGTTGTGGGCCAGGGCATTATCGCTCGTCGCCGCCAGGGTGTGACGGAAAAGGGTTTCGCTGTTCTTCCATAAGGCCGCCTGGCGGTGGGCCTGTGCGCCCAGGACCACCAGCACCGCAGCGGCGCCGGCCAGGGCCGCCGCCCGGCGGACGGGCGACAATCCAACTGCTTGCCGGACCAGCCAGGCGATGGCGATGAACAAACCGACATAGGGAAGATAGGTGTAGCGGTCGGCCGTCCCGTGGTCGCCCACGTGGATGATACCGATCACGGGTAGCAGGGTGATCAGAAACCAGAACCAGCCAACGGCCAGGAAAGGCCGGCGGCGCAGATAAGCAAGCGCCAGTGCTGTAGCCGACGCCAAGGCGCCGATACCCGCCCCTATTTTCCAAAAAGGCATGGCCGCGCCGGGGTTGGGATAAAAAGGTGCCAGGCCCACCGGCCAGACGGCTTTGATCAGATAGTCTGCATAAAATCCGAAGGCGTTGCCCAGGCGTACGCCCAGAGGCAGTTCCCATAGAGATGAAAGCGCGCCGCCTTTCTGCTGACCGACGATGGCGACCACCCCGAACACGAGGGCGATGGCGATCAGGGGCAGCTTTTCCCACAGAAGCCGGACGGCCGCGGCGGGCCGGCTGCCCCTCGCCGTTGCTTCCGCGGCAAACCGTCCAAGGGGCCATAGATCGAGCAGCAGCAGCGTCAAGGGAAGGGTGACGAGCATGGGTTTGGCCATCGAGCCCAGGATCATGACGACCATCAGAAGCAGATAGGTGGCTAAGGATCGCTTTTCGGCATAAACGGCATACGCGTAAAGACCCAGCATCCAGAAGAGGCCGCTCAGGACGTCTTTGCGTTCGGCGACCCAGGCCACCGATTCCACGTGCAGGGGATGAACGGCGAACAGGAGCGCGACGAAAAGACTCGGTCCCTTCTCTCCGGTCATGCGCACCAGCGATAGAAACAGCACCACCGCGCTCAGCATGTGAATCAGCACGCTGGTCCAGTGGTGGCCCCCGGCGGCGGCGCCGAACAATTGCCAATCCAACATATGGGAAAGCCACGTCAAGGGGTGCCAGAAGTTGGCGTGCAGGGTCCGGACGGCCCAGGCGAGGCTTTCGGGACCGATGCCCTTTTGGACGAAGGGGTTTTCGGTCACATAGACATCGTCGTCCAGGTTGACGAAATCATGGCCGCCCACCTGGCCGAAGACGATGAGGATCGCTGCGCAGATCAAACCGCAGAGGCTTGCGTAGACAACTGCATTCTTTTTTTCCATTGGAGCCTCCTTTCCAGGCCCATCCAGAGGATCACCGCCAGATAAACCGCAAGTGAGATGCCGGATATCCATTTGCCCGCCACGAAAGCCGCCGGCAGATATTCCAGACGCAGCCGGTGTCGGCCGGCGGCCAGGGGCACGCCCATGAAAGCATGATTCGCGGGAAGAATTTCATACTTCTCCTGGGAGGAGCCGGCCAGGGCCCAAGCCCGCCACCCCTGGCTGTAAGCATCGGTGAGCAGCAGAATCCCGGGCCGGTCGAGCTCGGCCTCCACCGTGAGATGATCCGTCGAGCTGTCCAGAAGACGCACGGACGAGGCGGTCGGCCCATCGAACGGAACGGCTTTCAGATGGGGGGCCTGCGTCAGAATGACCTCTTTCCGGGGGTCAAGCTGCGTCGCCAGCAGATCCAACGCCTCGTCGCGGTCCGCGAGAACGCGCCAGCGATGAATGATGGAAAGCCGGGGCATGACCTCCCTCGAAAATTCGAACACTTCGGGGCCTTCGGGCTTCAGGGCCACTCCGTAGCGGCAGCGGAGCAAATCGAAGATCCGGGGGTTGGCCTTTCGGAAGTCGATGCTCTGGCTAACATGATCGAGCGGCATATCCTGGCTCCGCGCCACCAGTTCGGCATAGCGGCGCAGTACGGCAGGATCCTCTCCCCAGATGTCGGGTACCCCCAGGGTCATGCCCAGGTTGTGCCAGTGGCGCAGCAGGACCCGGTAATCGCCCGGGTGGGAGGTGAAGAATCCGGCCAGTTTCTGGGGAATAACCAGGTCGAGTCGGAAGGTGTCCCTGGACCACCAGGCCGTCAGAAGCAGCTCGGCCACGGCCAGCGGCACCAGCAGGCCCGCCAGTTGCCGTCTGCGTTGAACCACGCTGACCACGGCCCCGATCAGAAAAACGGTCAGTGCAAAAAGCAGCACCCCCTTGGCGGCGAAAAGGCCGGCTTCCCGTGCGAACGGGAGCGAAAAGCGGTCGGCCCCCGCGGCCCTTCCCAGGTCGAACAGCACCTGCATGAAGCGCGGCCACCACCCTTCGCGGGTGGCGGCAATATGAATGGCGGCCGAAAGACAGGCACCCGCCAGCGCGGCGACCAGCAGCGCCGTCCGCAGGGCCTTGGGCCTCCGGAGCTCTTCGCGCAGCATCCGGTCCAACCCCGTGGCGGCCAGCATGATCAGGAAAACCGTGGCCTGCAAGGTGAATTTGGAGGTGCCCCTGAACGTGTCGAAACCGGGCAGGTACCGGTGCAGCAGCGGGAACCAGGGCAGGAAGGACCCCAGCGCCAGCAGCATGAGGAGGACGGCCGGCAGCATCAATTCGATCCTTGCTCCTTTTCCGCCGAAGCGCATGGCGTAAAGGGCCAGAAAGAAGCCGGTCACGCTGATGAAAAGGTTCATTTCCCAGAGAAAGCAGTGGCCCCAATAGGGCAGCACGGCCGTATCTCCGAAGAAGCCGGGCACCAGCCAGGTGAGCAGATTCTCGGGCGGCAGGGAGAAAACCGAGGCTGATTCGAGGGACAACCCGCCCCCGCGCAAACCTTCGCCGCCCGCCTGCACGCCCGGAAGCAGTTGGATGGCCGCCAGCAGCACCGCGCCTGCATAGCTTCCGGCCACGGATGCAGCCAGGCACCGCGGCGCCGGGGAGCGAAGCATCAGCAGCCCCGTATAGATAACGACCGCGATGCTCGTGTAATATACATACTGCACGTGGCCGGCGAAGATCTGCATGGCGATCACCAGCATCCCGACCAGAGGCCAGCGCAGTCCCGGGCCGGCGTTCATCCGGTCGATGCACAGCAACAGGGCCGGCACCCAGATCAGCGTGCACAGATTGGGCAGGTGCCCTGCGTAGATGTGCAGAAAGTGCGGTGCGCAGAGCATGAAGAGGGCGCCGCCGAGAAAGCAGGCCAGGTGGTGCAGCTTGCGGGTCGAGGCCCAGGCGTAGAAGAAGATGCCACTGAGCAGCACGTGCAGGGCGATGCCCCAGTTGATCGCCTTGGCCGACGGCAGGACCAGGTAGAGCCAGTTGGGCGGGTAGAGCAGCGCCGACTGGAATCCGGCGAAATAGGGCGTGCCGCCATAGATGTAGGGGTTCCACAAGGCCAGGTTGCCCTTGGCCAGCTCCCCGAACCCAAAACGGCGCCAATGGACGAACTGCTGTGCCAGATCGGTGGTGGCGTTGGACAGAACCGTACCCCCCGGGAGCAGCAGCACGTCCCCGAACAATGCGAGCGTCAAGGCGACGAAACCCAGCAACTCGACGGCGATGATCCTATTGCGCACCGGCTCCGCGACCTCCTAAGCCCTTCAGCGGCAGCGCAATTCTGGCGATAAAGGAGCGGCCGGAAAACGTCAGGGCATCGTTGGCCTTGAAATTAACGACGGCCGCGACGACGATGGCCGCGGCATTGGCAGGCAGGTAGTGCATCCAGAGTTGCAGCAGGTTGGTGCATCCCACCTGCAGAGCGATGGCCAGCCAGCACACGGCGAAGTATTCCAGCATCTGGCCCCAGAAACCCTTGTTGATCGTCTCTTTACGGTCGCGCCAGGTCCAGAGGCGGTTCCAGTAGTAATTGCTGAAGGTCGACAGGCCAATGGCCACGGCCAGCGACAGGTTCAGACGTAGCCGCTCCCAGGACACCGCGGCGAAAAGCAACTCCTGGCACATCCCGAGCGCGGCCAGGTTCACCAGCACGCCGGAGGCCCCCACCAGGCCGAACTTGATGAATCTATGGTCTGGCACTTTCAGCATCGCCTGCCGCCTCCGACGCGGCCTCCAGGATTGAAGGTTGGAAATCTCGACGGCCATCTCTCTCCGTAAGCAGCGCCAGCGCCCGGTGGTGGACCTCGTCCACGCCCACCGTTTTCAGGCAGACATTGTCGCCGTCGCAGGGCGAGTTTCGGTGGTTGAAGGCGGTCAGACACGGCGAACAGGGCGTCTGGGCGAAGAAGTGGACGGCGTTTGGGTCCATGGAGCCGTACAGCGCCGGCGTTTCCGGGCCGAAGAAGATCATGGTCGCGATGGGCGACAGCGCCGCAAAATGGCCGGGGCCGCCGTCGTTGGTGACGAGCAGACGGGCCAGGTGAAAAAGCACCAGCAGTTCGGCGACGCTCCGGGTAAAACCGGTCAGATCGAAGATGCCGCCGTCGGGCAGGGCCTGCATGAGGGCCGCGGCCATCGCCCGGTCGCTCGAAAGGCCGATGATGCCGATGGTGTAATTATCCGCCAGCAATCGGCGGCACAACGCCGTGTAATTCGCCAGGGGCCAGGCCCGGATGGGCAGTATCCCGCCGCTGGGGTAGATCAGGATCTCCGGCAAGCCACTGGCGCCGTTGCCGGTTTTGGCCGCCAGGCGTGCCTGCATCTCGCGCAGCACATGGTCCGGCGGGGTCAGGCGCGGCAGCCGGAACAGGTCCGAAGGCCAATCCGTCTTCGTCTTGGCCGCCTGGGCGGATTCGACGGCCTCCGCCAGGGTTAGAAACTGCCGGGACACGTGGCGGTAAGGGTTGTACAGGACCGGCCGGTTGATGAAGCTCCCCCGGTACAGCCCCTCCTGGGTGTGGGGGTGGAACCCCACGCGCACCGCGGCCCCGCTGAGAAAAGAGAGGATGCTGCCGATGCGGGCGAAGAGCTCGCAGTCGATGACGGCATCCATCTTGCTCAGGCGCAGCCGGATCAGGACCCGGCAGATGTCCAGGGCCAAGCGGTGCGGGGCGTCGTCGCGGATGGTGAAGATATTCTCCGGCTTCACCAGATCGAGGATGAGGCTCAGCTCCCGGTTTTTCCGGAATTGGAGCAGGTAGAGCTCGGCGTAGGGGTACCTCTCCCTGAGCCTGGCGAACATGGGGTAGGCCAGCACGAGACTTCCCATCTCCGAAAGCAGGATGACCAGGATCTTTTGGGGCCGAGCCGGCGCCTTGGGCCGGAACAGCCGCCTGTGGAGCGCATGGACCAGCGACAACCCGAGGCAGATCGATGTGCCCGCGTATTTATCCACCATGCGTTGCACTCTTATGTTCATGTTCCTCCTGCGGCCGTTTGAGCGTTGCCCTCCGGAACTCGGCCACGGCCTCGGAGAAGGCGTTGCCCCGGGCATGCAGAGCAGGCCCAGGTTGAAATGGGCGTTGGCGTAATCGGGCGCCGCTGCCAGGACCAATGCGAAACAAATCAGCGCCGCTGCATACATTCGCCGGCTTGCATGGCGCGCCCAGGCGAAGCAGGCCCCCAACGTGAGCAGGCTGAACAAGGTGCTGAGCAGATCCTCTTCTACTGCCGAATCTCTGGCGCCCCAGATGAAACGCGGCGCAAAAACCCGCCAACGGAGCAGTACAGGCCCCGAACCAGAGGGTCACCATGCTTATTGAGAATGGGTTAGGATTTGGTGAAGCGCGTTTGAGAAAACGGTTAGGGTGGGGATTGCCGGTCTGCGCAGGGCCTCATACCTTTCGGCCGGCGAAGCACCCAAACGGCCAAGATCGCCAGCGCGACCAGGGTGACAATCGAAATGAACAACCCCGGGTACAATCCCGGCTGGGAGTAGTGAAAGGATACTGTGCGGGCACCCGGCGGCAGGGCGACGGCCATCTGCACCAGGTTGGCGCGGTGGATGGGGAGCGATCGGCCGTCCACCTGCGCCCGCCAGCCGTCGGAGAAGCGTTCGGCCAGCACCAGCCAGCCGCCGGCAGGGGCCTCGGCCTCCAGGCGGATGGCGTTAGCCGTGTAGGTCACGGACGAGACGCGGCCTTCGGGGGCGGCGGTGGCGCCAATTGGTGGCGGGTTCGGGGGGCCATCGGCCAGCAGCACCGTGTGGCGGGGATCGTGGGTCGGATCGGCGAGGCGGCGCAGGGCCTCCGGATCTTCCGGGACGGTTGCGGGCTCAGGCACCCAATAGGCCCGAGGCAGGGTATAGGTTTCCGGGAGCAGGAGCAGACTGGGGTCGAGGTCTCCTGAGGCCGTTTGTTTCGGCAGATTGACCAGGTACTTGACGTTCAACAGGCCCAGCAGCCGGATGCCGGCTTCGTCGGGCAGCAGCGCCTGGGCCTGGTCCAAGAAGGCGACATAACGTTCGGGCTTCACCGTGTCCGTGCCGCCGGTGTCGAACAGATGGTATTGGGAGGCCACCGAACCATAGAGCGACTCCCTGGCGAGCAGGTAGTCCGAAAGGGTCCGGCTGCCGTAAGAGCGGTCGTTGACCGCGGACGGTGCCACACTGTGAATGCGGAAAAGCCCCTCCTGGGCCATTTGCTGCGTCAGGTAGCGGGCGGCCTCGGGCTCGCGCTCGTAAATCGCCTCCCTGGAAAAATGAAACAGCGGCAGAGAGAACGTAAGCAGATCCACCGCCGTCACGGCCAGCAGCAGCACCGTGAGTATCGGCCTGCGGGTCGGCCATCGCAGAAAGGCGGTCAGCAGCGCCAGGCAGATGGCCAGCAGCACGAGGAATCGGAGCAGCTCGGCAAAGAGCGGGTAGCGGTCGAGGGTGATATCCGCCGAGCGCATGCCCAGCAGTTCGATGAAATGGCGGGCGCGGATGGCATCGAGCCAGCCGGCCCCCGTCAGCCAATCCAGGGCGACCAAGGCCCCGGCGCCGGCCAGGGCTAACCAGCCGGAGGCCAGCACCCGGTTCAGGGTGCGGTCGCTGCCGCCCTCCGCCTGTTTGAGGAACACCGTCAGGCCCGCGCCGCTCAGCAGGGCCGAGGCCAGCACGAAGAGCGCCATGGCATGGGTCGGCCACTTCATGAAGCGGCTGAAGAGCGGGATGGCCTCAGATATGGCCGCATCGATGCCCAGGTACCCGCCGCCGGCGAGCACCAGGGCCAGCAACGCGAGGCCGAAGAAGAAAAACGCATCCCGGCCCATGGCCGCGCCGAGGGTCGGCCGGGTGGACGGTCGCAGCGCCCATGCCGCGCAGGCGCAGCACAACAGGGGCGCGATGCCGAAGTAGATGCACTTCTGCCAGTCGGGAAACCCGAAAAAGCGGGGTACGAGAAAATTGAGGTACTCCACCGGATGCAGAGAATAGCCCTCGGGCAGACGCGTTTTCAGCGCCGCGGCGGGCGCCGAGAGCACCGCGTGGGCCGTGGGCAGCACCTGGGCCGCGGTCAAGCCCAGGAAGGTCAGCGCCGCCACCGCCAGTACCTTGGCCTCCCGGAAAAGAAAAGCCAGGCGCGGCGGGGGCGCCGTGGCCCAGCGGAAGAGGGCGTAGAGCCCGGCCGCAAGGCAGAAGTAGAAAAGGGGATAAGGGTTGCCCGCCAGCAATTGCAGCGCCAGGCAGACGCCGGCCGCCGCGGCATAGCCCAGGTGTGCGCCGTCCAGGGCGCGCTTCAGGAAGAGCAAAAGCAGCGGCGCCCAGGCGATGGCGCCCAGATAGGGCAGGAACTCCCAGCATTTCAGCGTAAACCCGGAGAAGATGAGCACCATGCCGGCCAGCAGGCGGCCGGGCAGGCCCGACCCGTAATCCCCGGCCAGCAGGTAGCCGGAAAAAGCGAAAATCAGCACATGCAGCATGATGTAAAGGTGGGTGGCCGCGGCAATCGAAAAAAAGACGAAAAGATAGGTGAACGGATAGAAGACCGCCGACTGGGGGTCCACCACGAAGTCGTAGCCGCAAAAAGTATAGGGGTTCCACAAAGGCAGGCGGCCCGCCAGGACCATCTCCTTGAGAAAGAGCCACTTGGGACCGAACTGCACGTTGACGTCGCGCAGGGCCATCTGGCGGCCCAGGAAGATCGGGTGGAAATAGAGCAGGATCAGCGCCGCGAGAAGCAGCAGGGACCAGAGGTGCAAACGCGTCGCGGGGCTGATGGATAATTTCATGGCGATGCCGGCCGGGCCACGTAGACCAGGAAATGGGCGTCGTAGGTCTCGTCGCGTACGTAGTCGATGAAGGTTTTGCCCGAAAACAGTTTCGTCAGGGCCTGCTCGAACCGCGGGGCCTCCGGGGACCCCGCCGCCGGAAGGTTGTAGTAGACGATAGCCGACGAGCGCTCCTTCAACACCGGGTTGAAGGGCAGGGCCTCGAGGGTCGGCCAGTTGACGACCCGCAGCTTCTTTGTGGAGAGATCGTGGAAACGCAGGGGTGCTTCGATGTTGTACTCGGCGAAGACCACCTCCACTCCGGCCGCCGCGAGCTGCTCGTAGAGCCGCCGGGTACCGATGAAATGGCTGCTTGTTTCCATGAACGGCTCCTGGGACTGGGTGCGCTTGCCGAGCTGGAAATGGGTGGCCCGACCGCCGGAGGCGGAAAAGGCGCGGAAGTAGTTCACACCGGTGTAGACCACGTTCAACAGGACCACACCCAGCAGCATGGCACCAACCGCTGCCGTGAAACGCTTTTGCTTCACCAGGGGCGTTGTTCGCGCCAGAAAAAAGACGAGGAGCAGGGGCGCTATGCAGCACGGCAGAATGAAATAGCGCAGCGAGAGCTGGTTGACCATCAGCGTGGTCATCAGCACCAGCAGCAGCCAGAACAGCAGCAGAAAAAGCTCGAGGCGCGACGGTCGCGCTTTTGCCGGCAGCGCCGCCCGGCCCGCCGCCGTCAGTACCACCGCCGCGCTCGCATAGGGCACCACCGGCCAGCGCGTCTCGCCGCAGAAGCGCATGTAGATCAGGTGGCCATCGATAATCCCCTGCAGGATCGAGGGCAGCCGCCGCCACTCCTTGTCGACCAGATAGGCGAAAAGCCCTTGGCCCGCCTGGAAATAGTCGTCGGCCGGCACCGGGAGGAAGAGCCTGGCGAGCAGCATGGGCAGGCAGCCGGTCAAGAGGCCTGCCAGCGCCAGATGGGTCCGGCCGTCTTGGAGGCACCCGCGGCCGAAACAGGCTGCCAGCGCGAGCCCCAGGGCCGCCGGGACCGCCAGGGCGATCACGTGGTTGTGGATGCTGACGCCGAGCAGCGTACCGCCGCAGAAGGCCAACGCGCCGACCCCCAGGCGCTGCCCTCCGCCGCCGACCGGCGCATGGGTCGCCCGGGCAAAACAGTAGAGCGCCGCAAAGAACAGCAGTAGCCCGATGTTGGTCACTTCCGAAGTGTAGCGCGCCAAACAGACAAAGGCCGGCGAGGAGCCCAACAGCGCCCCGGCCCACAACCACCACCGGCCTCCGCCGGTCATGGCGCGGACCGTGAGCATGGCGAAAACCAGCGCCGCCAGGTTGAAGCTCACCGACATCAGCCGGAAGGCGGCCGCGTTCATCCCCAGCAGGGCGTAGACCGGCCAGAGGGCGTAGCCTTGAAAAGGGCCCGTATAACTGTTCATGGGGCCGAAAACCGGCCGTAACCCGCCGGCGATCTCCTGAACCCGCATGAACGTCAGGCATTCGTCGGCGTGCAGCCCCGGAATGGTGCCGATGCCCGCCCCTAAAAGCAATCCCCCTGTTATCAGAATCGCCCCGACCAATAACGGTTCGGCGGCGGCAGCCTTGGAGCGCCCGCGGACATCGATACGCCCTGTCGATGCAGCGCCTTGCGCGTTCATCGTTTGCGCATCTCCGGCCTTCATGGGCCACCCAACGGTATGTGAAAGAAATTGTAGAGCGAGCCGTAAGCCGGGCGGTTGATGATCAGCTCGGCCAGCGTGACCCCGGCCGTTAAGAGGGCCGTCAGCGGCAGGACCCACCGCTCCAGCTTCAATAGGCCCAGGAGCCGTTCCAACCCGTAAGCATACCCCATCAGGATGGGTGTGAAGGCGCACAGCAGGAGCCTTCCCGAGACGAAGAAGGGCTTCTCCCGGGAGGGGTACCAGCAGTCGTGGAAGTCGAAGCGTATGGAAAGCAGGGCCATGAAGCCCACGGCCGCGGCCGCGCCGATCAAACCGATCAGCAGCGCGGTGTCGCGGCGGTACCGGATCCATCCCGCCAGTGCAAAGAAGGCTGCAAGCGCCAGCAACAGCACGGTGGAGGCGCTGTAAAACCCATCGAGCCAGGGCAGGGCGATGCGATCGAGGCCCCACACCAGCTCGCCCCGCCAGAAGGAAGCGAAGAGCTCGTGGAGAAAATAACCCAGGCCCGACAGGGTGAAGATCGGATGCGGGTAAAGATCCGCCAGGGGTTTGGCCGTCCAGCCCAGGTGCGCGATCTTGGGCGCCGAACCGCTCCAGTCGCCGGTGACGGCCAGGTTGCCCGCCGCCCAGACCCCCACGGGAAGCGCCAGGCACGCCAACAGAACAAGCAGTTTGGCCGTCGTCTCGCGGCCGGGCCGCACCCAGGCTTTTTGCCGGGCGACCAGCAGCGCCGCCGCGGCGGCCATGGCCAGCAGAGGAAGGTTGGCGGTTTTAACCAGCAAAGCCAGGGCCAGGGACAGACCCAGGGCCCCATAGAAATACCAGGGGGATCGATCCGCCGTCGTGCAGCGCACCAGCAGAAGCAAAACCGCGGTGCCCAGCACGGGCGAAAGCACATCGCTGTTGAGCGAGTAAAACACATCCTGGGGGATGAAGGCCGCCAAGAGCAATAGACAGGCCGGCAAACGGGAGGGCGGCGGGAAGATCCGCCGGCCGGTGAGATAGACCAGACCCATGAGCGCCAGATAGAGCGGTACATTGAGAAAGCGTGTCCAGTAGAGCAATCCGGCGTTTTGCAGCCCCAGGCTTTGGCCGAGTCGCAGCCAGTGCCCGGCCATCCAGTAGTAGGACGGCGGGGAGTACGCCTCGTGGTTGAGCGGCCGATTCTGGAGCGACCGCGCCAGCAGTGTCTCGCGATAGGCCTCCGGCCAGACGGCCGGCGGTGGCGGATAACGGCCGTCCCGGAACTGCTCCGGCCGGGCCAGATACTCCGGGCTGCCGAAAAGCACCATGGCGCGCCGGGCTCCCGGATCGAAGGCTTCGACTCCTTTAGCCGGCCGTTGGCTCTGGGCGTATTTCCAGATCAGGTCGAAGTGGGCGTGCTCGTCCACGTTGTTGAAGAAAGGGAAGACGGCGCAGAAGAAGAGGATCCGCACCGCGGCAGCCAGGCATAGTGCGGCCGCCCATGGCGGCAGCCGAAGGAATCGCGATGTGGCGGTGGGTGCGCCGTCCATGGGCCTCACCCTCCCGCTTTCGTGTTTTTGAAAACCGCGACCCAGTAGCGGCTGGCCGCCGGCCAACGGACATCCGCGTCCCAGCGGTATTCGGCATGATCGTCGTACAGCTCCACCATGCCTACCAACTGGAGATGCTCCCGGCGGTAGCGGTCGAACCATTCCAGCAGCAGTTTGTGCGAGTCGCGGCCCAGCAGCCAACTTGTAGGCACGCTCACCAGGATCACATACTTGGGCGGGGTCTGCGCCACGCTCTGCACGAACCTTTGCTGCATCTCCAGGGCAAAGGCGTGGGTCTCCATCAGGGGGTACATATAGATGAAGCCGTTGACCGAACGCCGTTGGGCGTAGAAGTAGATCTGGGGTTCGGACCCCAGCACCACGATGCGGTCGTCGGCTTCGGTATTGGCGCGCACATAGTCGGCCACCGCCAGCGATTCGTGAAAGGGGTTGAGCCAATAGGTGCTGCGCGCCACCTGGAAAGCAGATTCCGTGAAGAAGTAGTCGCTTTGGGCGTGGAGCGACTGGCCCAGGGCGGCCACCAGCAGGATGGCCGCTGCCGCATGCCCCGCGGCCGGCCGGAGGCGCCCGAGCCAATCGGCCGTCTGGCGCAGCCCCAGGCCTGCCAGCAGGGCCGCGGCGGGAAGCAGCAGCACGAAATAGTGGGGCCTGAAAAAAAAGCCGGGCACGATGGCCAGCAGCGAGCCGCCGGCCAGGAGGAGCATGAAGTCTTTGTGCCATCGGGCGATCCGGGCAAAAGGGAGCGCCAGCGCCCCCAGGGCGGCCAGGATCCACAGCAGGATTCCGCTGCGCGCGATCTCCGCTCCGTTCTGGTAAAAGTTCTGCCAGGCCAGCGCCAGGGGGATCTGGGAGACGTAGGACCGGGCGTAGGTAACGGTCCAGAACCAGAAATCGCCGAAGGCCCCGGCCAGGTACAACAGGAGACAGACCCCAAGGTAGGGGCCGATCCAGCCGCCGGTGAAAAATGCCAACTGCCGTCCCACGGCCCGCCAGGGGGCCGGCGCAGGAAGGTACCGGCGGCTGGCGATGGCGGCCGCTCCCACGATTCCGAAGGCGATCCCGTGCTGCTTCATGATGAAGGCCATGCCCAGCAGCGCCCCGGCCCCGGCGATGCGTCCGGCACTGCCCCGCTCTTCCCCTGTCAGCAGGAGACAGAGTCCCCCGATCGCAAAGAGAATAACGAAATGCTCGGCATTGGCAAATACCCCCTCCACCGCCTGTCCGGCCGAAAGCAACAGAAAGCAGGCCGCCGCGGCCAAAGCCCACGGTGCGCCCAGCAGGCGCCGGGCCAGGAGGAAGAGAAACAGCGCAGTGAGGCCGTTCACCAAAATCAGGGCCCGGTGGATGGCCAGGTGGGTCTGGCCGAAGAGCTTGAGGATCACGGCGTAGGCGGCATAGATCCCCGGCAGCTTCATGTTGTGTACCGCCCGGTAGGGCGCTTCCCCCTGGAGGATCAACTGGCCGGCATAGGCGTACTCCCCTTCGTCCCGCTCCAACGGCACATCCACCAGGCCAAGGCGCAGCAGGGCCGCCAGCAGCAAGACCAGCGCCAGGCAAAGCCACTCCAAACGGCTCATGGACCCTCCCCGGCCGAAGCCAGCCGGGCCAGGCGCTCGGCGGCAGCGGGATCGTCCGGATTCAGGGCCACTTCGGCGCGCAGATGGTCCAGGGCCTCTTCCCGCCGGCCCAGGTGGAGCAGGATCATGGCCATGTTGGTGTGCAGACCGGAAAGGCCGGGCGCCAGGGCCAGGGCCCGACCGAAGTGATCCAACGACTCATCCATCCGTCCCAGGATGGCCAGCCCCCTCGCCAGGTTGGCCTGGTAGCGGGCGCTCTCCGGCCGCAGCGCGACTGCCGATTCCAGCAGGGTCAGCGCCCCCGGGGGGTCGCCCATGCGGGCCAGCAGCAAGCCCAGGTTATTGTGGGCATCGGCATGGGCCGGGTCGCGGCCGATGGCCTGCTCGTAGGCCCGGCGGGCCTCCTCCGGCCGGCCCGTCTTCTCCAGCTCGATGGCCAGGTTGTAGTGGGCCGTGGCATCGGTGTCCATGATCGCCAGGGCCGCCTGGTAGTGCCCGATGGCCGCCTCGCTCCGGCCTTCGTCGGCCAGAGCCTTGGCCAGGTTACAGCGGGCCACGTAGTTGCGCGGATTGACGGCCAGGGCATGGCTGAAGAGCGCCTGGCTGTTCAGCCAGTGGCGCGTCTGCTGATAGGTGGATAATCCTATCGCCGCGAGCAGCAGCGTGCACAGGGCCGGCACCGCCAGTCGCAGGAGCCCCGGCCGGAGCGCCAGCTCCCGGGCGCCCCAGGCCGCCGCGATGAAGAGCCCGATGAACGGCACGTAGGCATAGCGGTCGGCCATGGCCTGGCCCCCCACCTGCACCAGACCGATCACCGGCACCAGGGTGCCCAGGAACCAGAGCCAGCCGACGAGCGCATAGCGCCGGCCATGGCGGGCGGCCCACAGCGCCGCCGCGGTGAGCGCCGCGAGCAGCAGCAGCGCGGCAACGGCCAGGTCCCAGCGCGCCGTCATGGGTAAAGGATAGGGCACATAGAGATCCACGGGCCAGACCAGTTTGCCCAGGTAAGCCGCATAGGCCCGGGCGGCATTGGCGATGCGGAGCCCCAGGGGCAGGGCCGCCACAGGCATAATGGCCTCCCCCTGGCGCTGGGCCATGAGCGTCACAAGGCACGATCCCAGGGCCATGGCCAGCAGGGGCGTCTTTTCCCACAACAGTCGCCCTGGGGTAGAACGATTCGCGTCTTGCGCCCGGGAGAAAAGGCGTTCCAGAGGCCAGTAATCCAGCAGCAGCAGGGCGAAGGGCAGGGTCACCAGCATGGGCTTGGCCGAAAGGCTCAGCAGGTAGCACGCCAGCAGGCCGGCATAGGCAGTTTTGCTTCCCCGGCGGGCATAGCCGGCGTAGCACCCCACGGCCAGCAGGCCGAAAAAGGTGCTGAGCAGGTTCTTGCGTTCCGAGACCCACGCCACCGTTTCGACCTGCAAGGGGTGCAGGGCGAAAAGCGCCGCGGCCAGCAGCGCCGCCCTGAAGCGGCCGGTCAGGTGCCGGAGCAGGATGAAAAGCAGAAAGGTGTTGGTCAGGTGCCAGAAGAGATTGACCCAATGGTGCCCGGCAGGGTCCAGGCCGAAGGTTGTGATGTCGGCCATGTGGCTGATCCAGGTCAGCGGGTGCCAATTGGCCGCATCGAAGGCGCCCAGGGCCCAGACCAGGCCGCCGGGCGTCAGCCCCTGGCGCACCCGGGCATTCTCGGTTACGTACTCCAAGTCATCGTAGTTGAGAAAAGCCGCACTGCCCATTTGGCTGTAGGCGCCGATCACCGCCGCCAGCAGCACCAGCATCGCCGGCCAGCGCAGACCCCGGTTCGTCAAGCAAGCATCCGCGAACCTTCTGTGGGAGGTGGCATTCATGGCACAATCCGCTCGTTCGAGGAACAACTCCAGATCGAACCGGGTCGTCCAGGTTCGCAAGGCTGGTTAACAGCCAAGTGTTAGAAAGGGATGAGCCCACCGCTGGTATTTTTCTTCGGCAACGTTGGGTGCTCTATAATAAGGTACTGCCTTTGTCATAGGATCGGGTTCAATCCGCTGCCCAAGTCATCTTCTTACGCAATTTTAATAGATCACTAACAAACGGCTGCTAAACAGCGCTAATTGGGCATTCCGGCGCAGAAGCGCCATCATCGTCACCGGCCTAAAAAGCCGCTCCAAATGAACATAGCCGTATCGCTTGGAATCGAGCCATCGTTCATGGCGATGCGCCCATGGGCCTACGGCACCGATACAAGCCGGCGGATTCTCTCCGCCGCAACGTTTTCAGGAAAGGTGAATTCGCCGCCATGAAGCATTTCAAGCTGACCCTCGCCATACTGTTGCTCCTCACCGCCGGGTGGACCGCCCCGGCCCTGGCCACCTTCGACAGCAATACCTTGATCATGAACGTCTACAATATCGAAAGCGACACCGGCGACCTGGAGTTCGGCTTCGATACCGGCTTCGATCTGGCCGCCGTCGATTGGAGCGGCACTGTGAATTACACGGTCGAGACCGGGCTCAGCACCGACCTTTTCGACCTCGCCACCTGGTCCGATCTTCAGTTCGGCTTGTGGGGCCGCAACACCACGACCAGCTACTATGGCCAGATGTACTTCATGTCCAGCGACGTCAATGCAGTTGGCAACGGCACTCAGATCTCCTCGTTCAACACCGCGAGCGGGGCCATCAAAAGAAAATACGACGACGTTGATACGGACAATGATGGTGTTGCCATGTTCACCAACAACCTGAACCAAGGCGCCTACGACAATGCGATGAACCAGAACATCGCCCCCGGCCGATACAACGGATTGAACGGCACGAACCCGGTCTCCAATGGCGAAGCCAACCTGGCCGCACTGGCTGATGCCAACGGCATAGTGACCATGTACCTCTTCGGTTACACCCGCGCCGGCTTCATCGGTGCCGGCTCCGACATAATCGGCAGCATGGACATCGCGGGCGACCTGAACCACAATGTTCTGGCCATCGTCACCCTGGATGCCGACGGCACCCTGACCATCAGCAACGCGGATGCGGACCCCTGTCCCAACGGCGACGCCGACGACGACGGGGTGTGCGACGATGCCGACGACTGCCCGAACACCCCTGCCGATGCGGAGGTGGACGAGAACGGGTGCGCGCAGAGCCAGCGCGACAGCGACGGAGACGGGGTGTTCGATGATGCCGATCAATGCCCCGGCACGCCCGCGGGCACGGCGGTCGACGGCGTCGGCTGCCCCCTGCCCGTCGATTCCGACGGCGACGGCGTGCCCGACAGCCTGGACCAGTGCCCGGGCACCCCGGATGTGCACTCCGACGCCGACGGCATTGCCAACTGCATCGACACCGACGACGACGACGACGGCCTGCCGGACAGTTGCGACCGGACCGAATGGGGCCTGAACCCCATCGTGGCCAATGCCACGGACGGCGACCTGGACAATGACGGCTTCACCGACAGCCAGGAGTGCCAGTCCGGCTTCAACCCCAACAGCGACACCTCCCAGCCGGCCCGGCCCACGGTGGCGACCGATGACGGGAACGCCTCGTCCGGCGAGAGCGTCACCCTGACCGCCACGGCCACCCAGGGCAGCAATCCCATCGCCGCCTTTACCTGGAGCCAGACCGAGGGCCCGGCCGTATCCGTCACCCAGACCGACACCATCCCGACCTCGCGAATCACCTTTACGGCTCCGGCCGTGGCCAGCGGCCAAAGCGCTACGCTGCGCTTCGCGATCACCGCCGCCGACAGCGTGGGCATCGCTTCCAGCCCGGCCGCCCAGGCCACGGTCACGGTGGCTTCGACCGGGAACAACCCGCCCTCGGAACCGGGCCTGCACGCGCCGGCCATCGATCCGGTGTCCGACTGCCAGGTCGAGAGCGCGACCCCCCAGCTCGTGGTGAGCAATGCCACCGATCTGGAAGGGGACGACATCGTCATCGAGATCCAGGTGTCCGGAAACGAAGCCTTCACCGACGTCATCGCGGCTGATGATATCGCCCAAGCCACCGGCAACACGACCGCGTGGACCTACGCGGGCGAGGCCCTCGACGAAGACACCCTTTACTACTGGCACGCCCGGGCCTGCGACGCGGACGCATGCAGCGCTTTCATGGACCCCATCGGGTTCTTCTTCGTCAACGCGGAGAACGCCCCACCCGTCGCACCGGTGCTGGATCTGCCGGCCGACGGCGCCAACGTCGGATCGCTGCGGCCCGCCCTCAGCGTGGATCTCACCGCTTACAGCGACGGCACCGACCGCTATGACACCCACAACTACCAGCTGATGGTGTCCTCCGACGGCAGCTTCAGCCAGGCGAGCCTGGTCGTCGACCAGACCTTCAATTGCGCGGCAGGCGGCGAGCCAGACACCTGGCAGGTGACGCCCACCGCTGATCTGACGGAGGGCGCCACCTACTACTGGCGGGTGGCCTACGGCGACGACGGCGGCGGCGGCTTCCATACCGCCTTCAGCGCCCAGACCGCCGTCCGTACCTTCACGGTCAACGCCAGCACCGATGCCCCCGCGGCACCCACCGAGCTGAACCCCGGCGGCGGCATCGATGTCTCCGCCCTGCCGGTGACGCTGAGCTTCGTGAACAACGGCGACCCGGACAGCCCTGTGCTCGATTTTGAAGTGACCCTCTCCACTGCATCCGGTGCGGCGTTCGAGGAGAACATCGTCCAGACCATTCCCATCTTGGACGTGGATCGGAATCAATCGGCGGTTTCGGTGCAGGTGGCGGATCTCACCGAAAACCATCGCTATTACTGGCGGGTGAGCGTAACCGACACCGACGGCAACGCGTCCGCTTCGGCCACTGCAGACTTCCGCCTCAACACCGACAACGACCCGCCGGGAACCCCCGTGGCGATCCAGCCCGCGGACGACGCGGTGTGGTCCACCTACGCCCCCACCTTCATTGTCCAGGTCCAGGGCGACAGCGAGGGCGACCCGATCTATTGCCTCTTCGAGGTCTTCGAAGAAGATGGCGACTTGATCACCGCCAGCCAGCGCACGGCCGGCAGCACTTCCGATGACGCCTCCGACACCTACACCTGCGCCTGGCGTCTCAACAGCACCGATCTGTCGAACGACACCACCTACCGCTGGGTCGCCACGGCCTTCGACGGCACCGGAGAAGCCGCCGCCTACGCCGCCGCCGCCTTCCACTTCACCACCGGCGTCAACTTCTATCAGCCCACGGCCCCGACCCTCAACAACCCTTACAGCGGCGGCACGGTCCGGGATCTGAAGCCCGCCCTGAGCGTCTTCCGCTCCATGGACGACGACGGCGACAACCTCAGCTACCAGTTCGAACTCTACCCTTGCGCCAACCTGAGCTGCCGGACGATTGCCCTTGCCGAACCGGTGGAGCGAGTTCAGACGGTGGAGGCCGTTCCGGTCTCCCCCCTGGCAGAGGATCAGACCTACTACTGGCGGGTGCGGGCCATGGATCGGGAGGATAGCAACGAGGGCCATGCCAGTGCCTGGATGCCCACGGCCAGTTTCAGCGTGAACAGCGACGGACCGGCGGCCTCCTTCGATGCCCAGATCGATCTCTCCCGGATCGCCGCGTACGATGCGGAAGAGACTCAGATCTTCACGGTGACTGCCAGCGGAGAGCAAGACATGGTGGGTGTGCAGGTCGCCATCCCCGCGGGCGCCATCCCCGCGGCCGGTGGCGACATCAACCTGCAGATCGGCCACGCCACCCGCGCGCCGGCATTGCCCATCGGCAAGGATGCCGTGGGACCGGTGGTGTTCCTGGCGCCCGAAGGGTTCCAGTTCGACCAGGCGGTCACCGTGCGCATTCCCGTGGTACCGCCCGGCGACGACGATCCCGAAGGCCTATTGGTGCTGACCTATGACGCCGAAACGCGAGAATGGACCGAGGTGGATGGCGATCTCGAAGAAAACGGTATGACCATGGCCTTCCGGGTAAGGCACTTCTCGCTCTATACCCTGGCCCTTGACGATCCCATCACCCCCGGTGGCGATGACGACCCCAGCGGCGGTGGTGGCGGCGGAGGCGGCTGCTTCATCGGATCCCTGGCGGAGTAGAGCCTATCCAGCGCATGTCATCCGAGAGCCTGGAACGATCACTACGATGGTTCCAGGTTTTTTCAACCCTCAACCGAAAATTAATCTACTCCTCATCGAAACGAAACATAGGCCTGTTATTCTTTACCCAGATGAAGAACGGACATCTCGTTAACGATAAGCAGTGAACGCAGGCCCATCACGGGCAATCGAATAGCCAATTTTTAATGGGATTCTAATCAACCACTAGCAAAGAACCGGTAAACAGCACTCCGAGATCGCGCGTCAGTAGCCCGGAGCGCCGAAACAATCCGATAGACAATTTGCCATTTTGACATAGTAGTTCAGGGTACTTCGCTGACTTGTCCCAAGAAACAGGAAGCCCGGATCGAGAACCTACGGTTCCAGATCCGGGCTTTTTTTATGGCCTCCGCGACCAGAATGGCCGCAGCGATCGGCGAAACCAGATCCGCGGCACTCGCCGGAGGGCGAAAACCAGAGGAGCGCCGGCCTAAAAAGAGTTTGGAACCAGACCATCGGGAAGGGAGGTGAGTCGATAGAACAGGAGAGGATAGAATATCCACGATCTACGCTTCGCAGAAAACGTTTATAGAACAAATTGCTTTCGTTTATCGCCAAATACTACCAAGGAGGAATGTTTCCATGAAAAAGATCGCACTCATTTTGACAGCGTTGCTCGTCTTCGGCGCCGGCCAGGCCATGGCCTCTTTCGACAGCAACACCCTGATCATGAACGTGTACAACAACACCAGCACCACCGGCGACCTCGAGTACGGCCTTGACACCGGTTTTGATCTTAGCACCGTCGATTGGAGCGGCACTGTGAATTACACGGTCGAGACCGGGCTCAGCACCGACCTTTTCGACCTCGCCACCTGGTCCGATCTTCAGTTCGGCTTGTGGGGCCGCAACACCACGACCAGCTACTATGGCGAGATGTACTTCATGTCCAGCGACGTCAATGCAGTTGGCAACGGCACTCAGATCTCCTCGTTTAACACCGCGAGCGGGGCCATCAAAAGAGCATACGACGGCGTTGATACGGACGATGACGGTGTTGCCATGTTCACCAACAACCTGAACCAAGGCGCCTACGACAATGCGATGAACCAGAACATCGCCCCCGGCCGCTACAACGGATTGAACGGCACGAACCCGGTCTCCAATGGCGAAGCCAACCTGGCCGACTTAGCGGATGCCGACGGCGTGGTGACCATGTACCTCTTCGGTTACCACCGCACCGGCTTTATCGGTGCCGGCAACGACATTATCGGCAGCATGGACATCGCCGGCGACCTGAACCACAATGTTCTGGCCATCGTCACCCTGGATGCCGACGGCACCCTGACCATCACCAACTCCCAGGTGCCCGTCCCCGGCGCCATTTGGCTGCTCGGCTCCGGCCTGCTGGGATTGGTCGGCCTTCGTCGTAAGAACGCTTAATTCAACCTGAGCTGGCTTTGCTTCACTGTTGTGATCCCTATCAAAAACGATCCTATATTAAAGAAGGAGAAAAACCATGTTAAAGAAGATCCTCAAAGGCGCCCTGATCGGTGCCGGCCTCCTGGCCCTGACCGCCACGGCCCAGGCCGACGTGGACATCAACATCTACGGCGCCTCCGCCCAGTATCTCTTCTGGAATGACGCCGCCGACAACATGCTGGCCGCCAAGGGCTGTACCGCCATTAGCCAGGCCGCGCGCACCGACGGCAAGCACGGCATCACCCAAGGTACCTGCCCCGGCTACGGCACCGTGCGCGTCCGCTACAGCGCCAAGGCCTCTTACGACAGCATGTACGCCTGCACCGGCACGGCCCTTCCCGCCAGTCTCGGCACCACGGGCTGCGAACCCAACAACCGCCAGCGCCAAATGGCCTCCTCGGTCACCACCCCCAACACCTTGAGCTGCCAGACGGTCACCATCGGTGCCTCCGACGTCGGCGCTGACATTTTCGAAGGCATGTACTCCGAAGGCCAGTTGAACGGGCATCTCGGTGGCGGCTATGTAACGCGCGAAATGCCGAATTCTCTGCCCCGCCCGACCGTGCTCGGCCAGCCCGTGGTTGTACCCTTCGCCTTCTTCGTCAACAACACAGCCCTGCCTAGCATGACCAACCTGACCCACACCATGGCCGGTGTGATCTTCTCCGGCACCCAGAGTCTGTGGAGCGACTTTGCCGGCGGCAGCGGCACGGGTGGAACCGCCCAGTATCCGAACAAGTATGTCATCGCCTGCCTGCGTCACGCCGGTTCCGGCACCCATGCCACCCTGAAATCCCTCATGCCGTGCAACGGCGGCTACTCGTTGGCCTCGGTTGAAAGTGCCCCCATCCTCTACTTCTACGAAGGTTCTTCCCAGATGATGAGAGGCGTTTATGAAAACGCCGGCCAGCCCACAAGCGACTTCGCCGCCATCGGTTATGCCGATGCCGACCAGTGCGGCGACAGCGGCCTGTGCACCTCCGGCGGCGGCGCCCGCATGGTCGCCTACGAAGGCGCCATGCCCACCAAGAGCAACATCGCCAACTGCATCTATAAATTCTGGGCCAAACAGCAGCTCTTCGACTGTGCGGATACCCCCGATCAGGATTACTGGTTGGCCAACCTGCTGGCCTTCGCCTCCGACGCGGACAACATGCCTACCGGCAAGACCGCCTGGTGGCCGGCTGCCAGCGAAATGCGCTGCGACAAGGCCACCGATTGCAGCGTTATCGTTCCGACCAGTACTTCCGGCTGGGGCTTCTAATCGCCCGGTTGGAGTCGCCTGACACTTAAAGTCAAGGCAGTTACCGCAGTAAGATCCATCGAGGGCCTCCGGTGCACCATGCTGGAGGCCCTCTGCGTTCACCGTGCCACAAGTTTTGAACTGTCACTCATTCCTCTTTGCCGGCCCCTGTCATACGAGATTCCAAATATAGGCTCTGAGGCAAAACGTATGTGCCATCTCTTCGGATGCCCATCAATTTTTCAATGGAAGGTTACGAGAGATTGGATATGTCTGCACGGTGTATTGAGAATAATTCATGGCCGGATGCAACGAGGTAATGATCAAACAGTCCGGCGCATAAAGAGGACCATCGGCCCGCAATGATCGGAGGCTTTCATTTTTTCGGAGAAATGAAGAGCTGCGACCGGAAGGCGAAGAAAAGGAAGTGCACGGTTAGCGAATGGAAAGGTGCGCGCCAGGGGCCGGGAGCAACTGCATGCGCTCCCGGCGTGTTATGGATCGGACGCTACTTTCCGGCTGGAATCTGCCCCATCACCGGAATCCGGAAAGAGGGGATGGCCGGATTGTCTGTGGACAGGGTGATGAAATCGGCGATGACCCCCGGCGTTTGTCTGGTGCGGGATATCTCCAGTTCGTAGGCAAGCTGGTTCGGTCCGGCCGCCGTGGGAATCAGGGTGAAGGTGAAGTCGTTACCGTGCACCGCCCTGGCTTCTTTAACGGTGAAAGGATATTCCGGGTGGGGGCGGATATACACTCGGCAGGTGACGGGGGCGCCCGCCGGACCGGACAACTGGGCCTTGTCCGGAATGAGGGTCACGTAGCGCTCGACTCGAACCCGGAGGGCCGTTGTCACGCGCGGCTGGGTCGGATCGTTGGTGAGCACTTCGAAATACTTGACGATCTCCTGGCCGCCGGAGCCGGCCGTATCGATGCGGACGCCGATGCGGTCCCGGCCGCCGGCCGGGATCGGTCCCGGCACCGCGGTCACGGCACACCCCGGATCGGGCTGGACCCCGGCGACCACCAGCGGAGCCCCGCCCTGGTTTTCGATGTCGAAGCCGTAGGTGACGATCTCGCCTTCCATGACGGCGCCGAAGTGGTAGGCCGTCAATGGAAAGAAGGCTTTGGGCGGAGTGGCGTTCGGAGCCGCGGGCCGGCCGGCGGCGCCCCGGGAAGTGCCGCCGCATCCCGTTGTGACCATGGGAAAGCATACGAGGCAAATTACGGTCCAAATCAGCAGGGTGGCCTGTCCGCGGAAGAGAGCGTTTCTCCGGGGGTGTGGTTGCGGAATCGGTGCATGGATGTGGGTTCGTGAGGCAGGCATCTTGGGCTCCTTGGTTTGATTCGAGTAGCAAACATTTCTTCTCCGACCATCCGTAAAATGCTTCCCGCTATAGAGTCGCGACCCTGGATTGTCAAGGCTTTTGAAAAAGATCTGTTCCTAACAATTGCTTAATAGATACCTAACAATCGTATGAAATACACGCTCAGTTCAGCATCGAGCCCATGCATGGGCATCGCGCCAACGGGCCGATCGCATACGGCCATTCGAATAGTTAAAAAGAACGCTAAAAGGAGCTTTTTCATGAAAAGCTGTTCAATAAAACACCTGTTGCCATGGGTCGTTCTTCTGCTGTTTGTCCAGCCGCTGTGGGCCGCGGAAGTTGCCGGCGGAAAAAGCAGGGTCGTTCAAATCGGCGACAAATGCACCGTGGATTTCAGTTGCCGTTTGAAGGACGGCCGCGTGATCGCCACCACGCTCCCTTCGGTGGCCAGGGACCCCAAAGTCCCCAAATCGGATCTGTTTCTCGACCTGCAGGACTACCGCTCCACGACCCTCATGGCCGGCATGGACTCGGTCACCGCCGATCCCCAGTCGGCCAATATGCTGTTGGGCCGCCTGGACAAAAAACTCAGCGAAGCCATCGTGGGCCTGGAGACCGGTAAGCCCGCCCAACTGACACTTACCAGCGAAGCAATGGCCATGCCCGACGGTAGCGACGGCCTGGTACGCTTCAACATCGTAAGGGTGCGCCAGATCGAGCGCACCCTTTCCATGAAAATGTTCAAAGGTTTCAGCAAAGGAAAGGAACCTGCCGTGGGCATGGAGATCCAGCTCGAACCGCCGGGCGCCAAGTGGGGCGAGCCGGGCGGCCTGATGGGCCGCGTGACGGCCATCGAGGGGGACAAGGTGAAGGTCCAGTCCCTGGCCAAGCCCGGCGACACCCTCCAGACGCTCTATGGCCCGGCCAAAGTGGAGCGTTACCGCGACGACAACTTCATGGAGATCCGCCTGCAGCCCGAGGTGGGCCGGCTGGTGCGCTACGGCCACATGTTCGGGCGCGTCAGCAAGGTGGAGAGCGAGATCTTCATCGTGGACATGAACAATCCTTTCGGCGGCGAAACCCTCGCGTGCGAGACCCTCGTGAGCGCCGCCGATCCCGACAGCCCCGAAAAGAGAGAGCTGATGGCGCGCATGCGCGGCGAAATGGAGCAGAGCATGGAGCGCCAGATGGCCGCGGCCCGAGCCCAGGCTGAGGGCGAAAAGGCCGACGTCATCCAGGCGGGCGACCTGTTGCAGGCGCAGTATAAGATCGTCGATCCCCAGGGGAAAACCTGGTTCAGCCTCTTTCCCGAGGATGCCGCCGCCATGGCGCGTAAAAATGCCGCGGGCAACGAGCCCGACGTGTTGCCGCCATACTACCCGGTGGTGGCCGGCCGGCCCAGCGATGTACCCGGTCTCGACCTGGCCGTCATCGGCATGCGCAAAGGCGAGCGCAAGAAAGTGAGTCTACCCCCGGAAAAGGGGTTCGGCCAACGCGACCCCAAGTTGGTGGTGGCGTTCGAACGCTCCCGGCAAGTACCGCTGCAGAACACCCTGGAGCGGGCCCAATTCGAGCAGCAGTTCAGAACCAGCCCCAAGGTCGGCGACCTGGTGGATATGCTCCCCTTCGGCCGGGCCAGGATTCTGCAGGCCACGGCCCAGGAGGTCACTTTAGAGCTGCAACCCGAAAACAAGAAACAGGAGCAGCCCTTCGGCACCGGCGTGGTGACGGTGGACCAAGGCAACGCCGTTTACACCCTGACCCCCCGCATCGGCGCCGCCTATCCCTTCGAAGGCAAGACCGGCACCATCGTCACCAGCGACGAGAAGAACTTCAGCGTGGACTTCAACCATCCCCTGGCCGAAAAGAGCATCACCCTGGAGATCGCGGTGCAGGATTTCCGGAAAGCCTCGGCCGTGGGCAAGCCGCTGCACTGGGTGGAGGACTTGAAAGAGGCCGCCGGTATCGCCCAGCGGGAGGACAAGCCCGTGGCCGTGGTGCTGTACGCGGACTGGTGTTCATGGTGCAAACGGCTCTTCGGCGAGACCCTCGCCGATCCGGTGATCACCGCCATGGGGGATCAATTCGTGTGGGTCAAGCTCAACTCGGACAAACAGCAGGAGTACAAAGCCCGCTTCGGGCAGCAGGGCTTCCCCATGATGGTGGTGCTGGACAAGAAGGGCCAGGTGATCGAAAAACGCGAAGGCTTCCAGCAGGTCTATCCGCTTTGGAAGAGCTTGTGGCGCGTCCTTGAAGGCCAGAATAGTTGAAACGAAAGCATTCGAAAGAGATAGGGCTTAAACAAGGAGCGCGTGTGAAGATGCCCGATAATTTGGAGGTTCCCTGCCGGGCGGACAGGCCCTGGCTGACCCTGACCGCCGGCCTGATGGCCTTGCTGTTGCTGTGGCCGGCGCCGTTCGGCCGGGCCGACCAGCCCCAGGAAGAGGAGCTGCGTTTCGCCATCCACAGTTTCGAGATCAACGGCAACACCATCTTCAGCGACGAGGTGCTGCTGCCGATGCTGGCGGAGTTCGTCGGCCCGGACAAGACCGCCGGGGAGGTGGAAAAGGCCCGGGCGCGCATCGAAAAGTACTACCACGAAAAGGGATATCCCACGGTGCTGGCCAACATTCCGGAGCAGAGCGTCAGTACCGGCGTGGTGACCCTGGAGGTGATCGAAAGCACCATCCGCCGGGTGCGCGTCACCGGCAACCGGTACTACACCATGGAAAAGATCCTCACCATGACCCCTTCGCTGCTGCCGGGCACGGTGCTTTACCTGCCCAACCTGCAGACCGAGCTGACCCGGCTCAACCGCCACCCGGACCTGAAGGTGGCCCCCACGCTCTCGCCGGGCAAGGAGCTGGGCACCATCGACGTGGAGCTCAAGGTTGCCGACAAGCTGCCCCTGCACGGCAGCCTCGAGCTGAACAACCGTAGCAGCCACGACACCACCGATCTGCGGCTCAACGGAATGCTCAAATACGACAACCTCTGGCAGCGCGACCATTCGGCCAGTCTGCAAGTCCAGACCTCGCCCGAAGATACCCGGGAAGTTCAGGCCTACGCCGGCTCCTATGTCCTGGCCCCCTTCTGGAACGACGAGCACGTGCTCGCTCTTTACGGCATTTACTCCGACAGCGCCAACGCCTTCGGCGAAGGCTTCCAGACCACGGGCCAGGGCTACATCTTCGGCCTGCGCAACGTCATGCCCCTGGGCGGCGGCGCCCGGTTCTACCACAACGTCACCCTGGGCATCGACTACAAGGATTTCGACGAGTGGGTGGGGTTCGATGAAGGCAGCCAGGAGGATATCACCACCCCGATAAAATACCTGCCGCTCTCCCTCGGCTACGGCGCGGTGCAGATGGACACCCGCGGCACCACCGAAATCACCCTGGGTCTCAATCTGCTGCCCCGCGGCCTGGTCTCCGACCGGGACGAATTCGAAGACAAACGCTATGCCAGCAGCGCCAACTATGTCTATGCCACCCTCAACGCCCAGCGCATCCAACACCTGGGAGCCGGCTGGGACGGCGTGCTCCAGGTCGAGGGGCAATTGGCCGACCAACCCCTGATCTCCAACGAACAGTTCAACGCCGGCGGTATGAACAGCGTGAACGGCTACAAGGAGAGCGAGGTGAGCGGCGACAACGCCCTGCGCCTCCGCGTCGAACTGGCGACCCCCGATCTTTGGGATGCGCTCAGCGACAGGAAAACCATGGACATGCGACTGCATGGCTATTACGACTTCGCCCGGCTGTGGCTCATCGACTCACTGCCCGGCGAGCAGAGCGGTCAGACTCTGCAAGGGGTGGGCGCCGGGCTGAGCGGCGCCGTGGGGCAGTACTTCGATTGGGCGCTCCAGTGGGGCATGGCCCTGGAGGATACGGAGCGGACCGAGGCGGAAGAACATTTGGTGTACTTCTTCGCCAAAGCGAAATTCTAATAGAAGAAAGTAGAAGAAAGCGGGGGGGTAGGCCATGTCGATACCGAAAAAGACAACCGCCAAGCGTATCGTTGTCTGGGGGCTGGTGCTTCACCTCATGCTGCCGCCATTGCCGGCCCTGGCCGATGTGTATGTCCCCGGCAAGGGCCTGTATAAGACCGCCGTGACCCCGCCCGCCGCCAACGCCCTGCCCCAGCCGCGCAATATCGGCGCCGACCAGGCCGTGCTGGAAAAGCCCGGCAACAACAAGCTGGTGGTGCACCAGAAGAAGGACAAGGCCATCCTCGAGTGGAACTCCTTTAACATCGGCGCCGACGCCTGGACCCACTTCGACCAGCAGGGCCGCACCGACTGGTCGGCCTTGAACCGCATCTACGACCAGAACCCCTCCCTGATCTTCGGGCGGCTCAGCGCCGACGGCAAGGTGTTCCTGATCAACCAGAACGGCATGATCTTCGGGCCCAATGCCAAGATTCAGACCCACGACCTGGTGGCCTCGGCCCTGGACATCGACGACGCGGACTTTCTCCAGGACAATCTCAAGTTCAAGCAGCGCGACTACATCGATGGCGGCCAGGCCATCGCCGGCGCCGACGATAAGCTGGTGGAGAACCAGGGCGCGATCACCGTGGACCGCAACGGCACGGTCACCCTGCTGGGGCCCAAGGTGAAGAACAGCGGCACCATCGACGCCCCGGCCGGCCGCGTGGAGCTGGCCGCCGCCCGGGAGATCGCCATCGACAAGCGCGAGATCAGCGGCACGCCCGTCACCACCGGGACGACCGCCAATCCCAACACGGCCACCAACCAGAAGGGCGCCATGATCAGCGCCGACGGCGGCGTGGTAGAGATGTGGGGCGAGGTGGTCAACCAGGAGGGGGTGATCCGTTCGGTGGCGGCCGTGGACAACGGCGGCGATATCCGTCTCAAAGCCACCCAGCGGGTGAGCACCGGGGCCGACAGCCGCACCATCTGCCCCATCACCGATTCCACCGAAAAGCTCAACGAAAGCTTCGACAAGAGCAACGGCGCCATCACCGTCAGCGCGCCCCTCATCGAACACAAGGGGTACATGGCCGCTCCCTCGGGCGCCGTGACCTTCACCGCCGCCATTCCCAAGGGAAGCAGCTCGGGCGACATCTTTTCCGGGTCGTCCGGCGGATCGTCCGGCACCGGCTCCGAGACCGAAGCTGAGAATGGCCAGACCCCGCGCATCCTGCTGCACAGCGGCAGCGTCATCGACGTGAGCGGCGAGACGGTAGATCTCACGGCCCAGGACCGGGTGGCCAGCATGCAGCTCAACAGCGTCCAACTCCGGGACGATCAGGGCCAGAAGAGCGGGACCCTCAAGGGCCAGACCATCTCTTTCGACACCCGCACGGGCACGGCCATCGGCAACAACGCCGACGCCATCAAGACCCACCCCCAGAACGCCAAGCAGAAGAACGTGGACGGCGGCAGTATCCTCATGCAGGCCCACGAGGGCGAGATTATCCAGAAGCAGGGTGCCAGCCTCAACCTCAAAGGCGGCCAGATCAATTACGCCGGCGGCCTGGTGGCGACCACCCGGCTCGTCTCGGGTCGCCAGGTGTTCGACGTCAGCGACGCCCCCCAGTGGCGTACCTACGACCGCATCCTGGGCAGCTACGAGAAGCGCTACGACCGCTTCGGCGTGGTGAAGAGCTTTGCCGACGGACCCTATGAAGGCGGCGGCACCATCCTGCGGGGCCACTACTCGGCAGCCTACTCCCAGGGCGGTAACGCCGGCTCGCTGACCCTTGAGGGCCGGCGCGTGGTCCTGGACGGCTCGCTGGACACCTCGGTCTTCGTGGGGGCGTACCAGACCCGGAAGACCGAGCGGCTGGATGTCAATGATCAGAATTTAACCGACGGGCTGGCGCGGCCTGGTGGGGGCAAGTTGGTAATCGGGTATGATGAAACCACCGGCGCGAGCAAGGTGGATACTGGTGTCAGGGACCAGTACCTCAATGAAGCCATCATCGCGAACGAGTCATTGGCCTTGGACTCCGATTTCGGTCTCTATGATGCACTTCCCGAAGTCACTCGGCCTGGGGCGTTCAGCACCACAGCCTCTCTGATTCCAGTAGAAATGTTAAATGCTTCCGGCCTGGAGACAATCCAGATATTTGCCAATACCCGTATCGCTACTGAAGCCGGGGCACATGTGAAGCTCCCGGTGGGCTCTAAATTCACGGCCGCAGCCCGGAGTATAGAGCATCTGGGCACTTTGGAGGCATCGGGCGGTAGTGTGACCATGATCGCCTCGGCCAACAAAACCACTGTTGGAACATATGACGGTCTGCCGGAAGGCATCGTTTTAGGTGATCAAAGCGTGATCAGCGTTGCGGGCTTGGAGGCTGACTACCGCGGCGTGCTCGAAGATTATAATACACTACATCCTGAACAAAACGAGGGCGGCACGATCATCCTGAAAGATGTCAACTACGCCTCCACCCTCTATGCCGGTGTCGATGAGGAGCGCCAGGGCCAGGGCATCATCATGGCACAAGGGGCCAAGCTGGATGTTTCGGGGGGGTACACCATTTCCCCCGAAGGCAAGCTGAGCGCCGGCAGCGCCGGAACCCTGGAATTGGTCGGACCCACATTGTCCCTGGCCGGTGAGATCGCCGGCCGCTCGCTCTCCGGGGCAGACGGCGGCACCCTGAAACTGCATGCCGAAAACGTGGTCATTCGAGACGATGCGGCCGCTGCATCCGGTGGGTTCGCCGGTCTGATCCTGACGCCGGACGACCTGGCCGGCACAGGTTTCAGCACCTTGGAGATCGGCAGCCAGAACGATCTGGTGGTTGAGGAAGGGGTTGCGATCTCTCCCTCTTACACCAAAATGCTTCGTCCCGCGTCCAAAGGCCGGCTGCTGCAGGGATATTACAGCCAAGCGATTTTTACGCCCGCATCCCGACAGGATCAAAGCTATATAGAATTGCTGCCCGAGATGGTGGATGGATCCTCTATCTTCTTGAAAGCCGGCCAGACCATCTCCCCGGATCATATTAACTATAACCCCCCAGTGGATTCAAGGGTTGTGATCGCACAAAGTTCAAATCTTTCTGTGTCGCCTGGCGGAACCATTGCTCTTAGCGCGCCTGTGGTTGATATCGCCGGCTCGCTGCAAGCTCAGGCCGGAATAATTGAAGTAAATGCCTCCATCACAAAGAACTACGAGACCGATACCCTCAAAGCGATCACCCTGCGCGACGGCGCCCGCCTGGATGTCTCCGGCACCCTGATCCCTGACAGTGAAAGCAATGTGGCCGGCCTGCCGGCCACCTTCACCCCCCTGGATGCGGGCACAGTGACCTTGGCGACCGCCCAGGGGAGCATCGATGTGCGGCAGGGGGCGGTCATCGATCTTTCCGGCAGCCGGCCGGCCGATTACTACCTGCGCCGATCGGCCGGCACCGTCGGCACCGCCACCCAGGCCGGGGCGGCCGGCTCCCTCGACATTACCTACAGCGGCAGCCTGACCCTGGCCGGCACCATCAGCGCCGGGACCCACATGGCGAACCTGCAGGGCGCCGGCCTCACCATCTACCGCGACAATTCGGACAGCGCCGGGCTGAACGTCAGCGACTTGAACCTGGCGCAATTGCTGGAGAGCGGCTTCGACAGCCTCTCCCTGAGCAGCGACCATTCCCTGGTGTTCGACCAGGATTTGAACCTGGCCCTCGGCCGCTACCTCAGCCTGGATGCGCCGACCATCACGGCTACCGCCGATGTCGCCGTAAACCTTCAAGCGCCTTGGGTCGAGTTGACCAATACATCTAATTTGACCTCCTCCTCCGACCCGCAAACCGGCACCGCCGGCTTCACCCTCACCGCCCAGGGGACGGGGCAAAACAGCGGCAACGGTTGGCTTCAGGTCTCGGGCGACATCAGTTTCGACGGTTTCGCGTCGGTGACGTTGAACTCCGCCGGCGACCTGGCCCTGGCCGAGCGGAGCTACGACGCCGGATATTCCGGCGGCCTGACCACCGCCGCCACGATCCGCCTGGCCGCCGACCAGGTCTATCCCGGGATCGCCAGCGATTTTACCATCGCCGCCCCCGGGCGCATCGTCATCGATCGTCACGACACCACCCTGGCGGACAACGCCGTGGCCTACTCGGCCGGCGGCCGCCTGGTGCTCCAATCGGCCGAAATCCACAACTACGGCAGCCTGCTGGCCCCCGCAGGCGAAATTGTGCTGTGCAACGGCATCCAGACCCGCGTCGAAGACGGTGAGACGATCACCGAATACCTGAAGGCCGATCGGGTCTACCTGGCCCAGGGCAGCCGGATCTCCACCCTGGCGAGCGTCGAGGTCAATTACGGCACCCTGGCCGATGCCGAAGTGGAAAACTCGTGGCAGCTTACCAAGGGGACGACCTCCGTCGATGTCACAGCGGCCCCGGAAAAGAACCTGATCGTCAGCGCCGGCGAGATCATCCAGCGGGAGGAGGCCGAGATCGACGTCCGGGGCGGCGGCGGCATCTTCGCCTACGGCCAGACGGCCGGCGTGGAGGGCAGCGTCGACCCCCTGTCCAAAAGCGGCCGCCTGGTGATCCTGCCCGGAACCACGGCCCTCAATGGCGTTGCCGGTGAAGCGGTCTATCTCGAGGGCGGGGCCGGACTGGCCGCGGGGGTTTACACCATCCTGCCCGAAGCCTACGCCTTCCTGCCCGGCGCCATCGTCCTGGAAGAAAAGGGCGCCAGCAGCCTGGTGGGCCGGAGCGGCGGCACCATCGAGGGCTATGGCGTGGTTCAGGGATACCGCACGGTGGCGGGCACCGATCTGCGCAGCGGACGGCTTACCGACTACGCCGTGCGCTCGGCGGAAGCGGTGCTGGCCGAAGGCCATTACACCGTAGCCTCGTTTGAGGCCGGCGACGGCGGCAAGGTGCGGCTCAACGGGGACACCACCATTCTCTCCGGCACCTTCAGGGGCGAAGGGGCAGCCGGCTACCAGGGCGGCATTCTGGCCCTGGGCGGCGATAACATCGTTTTCAAGGACCAACTCGAGATCCTGGGTGCCGACTTCAATGCCCAATCGGTCATCGACCCCGGCCTTTCCGGCCTGCTCAATGTGGCCGCCACCGGTATCGAGCGCGGAGGCTTCGAGACGGTACGCATCGGCGAAGTAACCTACGACGAAGAGGCCGGCTACACCGGCACCCGTTCCATCACTGTCAGCGCCGGCACCCGACTGAGGGCCGAGAACCTGGAAATGGCGGCCATCGATTCCATCCGCATCGAGGGGGCCGATGGGCGGGAGACCGTGCTGCGGGCCGACGGCGAGCACGGCACTTTCCAGTTAACTTCCCGGGGCGAGGTGTATCTCGCCCAGGATGCCGAACTCCAGGCCGTCAGTGCCCTGGTTTTCGATGCCCCGGATTTGACCTTGGACGGCGGCCTCTCGGTGGACAACAGCACCATCGCCCTGCGCGGCGACCGGATCACTTTTGCCGACCGGAACGGTGCCGGCGGGGGCGGCGGCCTGACCATCACGCCCGAATTGTGGGAGAAGATCCGCGGCAACGAAACCATCGAGCTTTTGAGCCGCTCGGACGTGCGCTTCGACATCCAAAGCGAGGAGATTTCACGCTGGGCCGCCGACGACCTGCTGCGCATCGATGCGGCCCGCCTGGTCAATATCTCCGCGGAGCCGGCCGGCGTAACCCTGAGCGCCCGAACCATCCAGTTGCGCAACACCGCCGGCAGCCTCTCGGGCGAGGCCGCCGGCAGCGGCGGGACCCTGGCCCTTTCCGCCGAGAATATATCGGTGGGCCATGGCGACCTGGCCATCGACGGATTCCAAAGCGTGCGCATGACCGCGGTTGCCTCGGGCTCCGGCGGCACACCCGGCTACATCACCTTCCTCGGCAAGGGCGAATTGACCACCGGAGCATCCCTGTCCCTGACGGCCGATGCCGTACGCACCGATCTCTACCGCTGGCAGGAGACCGACGGCGACAGCCGCTTCGAAGCTGCCAATTTTTCCGTGGCGGCCGCCGGCGGGATCGCCATCGACCGTGGCAGTTTAAGCGCGGCTCTTCCCCAGGAGGCGTATGCGGGCCTGCCCGGCGCCCTACGCTTCTCCTCGGAAGGCGCGATCCGGGTGGCCGGCGCCGTCCTTATGCCGGCCGGCCAATTGAGCCTCACGGCCGCCAACGGCCTATCTGTCGATCAAGGGGCCGAAGTGTATCTGGCCGGCGACGACCGTTTCGCCGGCGGCACCTTGAAGTTGACCGGCACCGACAGCGGCAATGTGAGCATTGCGGCAGGGGCGGACGTCAACCTCGACGCCGGTGGACAGGGTGATGCCGGCAGCCTGGAGATCGAGGTGCAGAGCGGTGCCGTTTCCCTGGAGGGATCGTTGAGCGCGGCGGCCGATGGCGGCGACGGCGGCCGTTTTTCCATGAAAGCCCAGCGCATCGACAATCTGGACACCCTGCTGGGCGCCGTTCAGGGCGCGGGATTCACCCGCTCGGTGTCGATCAGCAGCAATGCCGGCGATTTGACCGTGGGCGCCGGCGCCCGGCGGGTGGCGCTCTCGGCCGAAGATATCCGTCTGGCGGCCGACGGCGGCGCACTGACCATCGCCAACGCCCAACTGACGGCGTCCGATGCCGACGGCGCGGGCGGTATCATCGAACTGCTGGCCGGCGGCGACCCGGACGATCCCGAATCAGGTACCACCGGCAACGTGGAGATCCGGGACGGCGCCCTCCTGACCACCGGAACCGGCGGTCGAATCGATGCGGCTGCGGCCAGGGGAACCGTCAACATAGAAGCCGGCTCCCGCCTGGACCTCCAGGGCGGCACGGCCCATTTTCGCGCCCGGCGCGACGGCAACGCCTTCGGGATGATCCTGGCCGGTGCCATCGACAATGCCGCCGCAGTGACTGCCGAGGCGGTGGCCATGTACGACGGCAGCGCCGACACAGCCGTCTATGACGGGGGTGATACGCTCACCGCGGCCAACGTCACCGCCGCCTTGGGAGAGGCCGATGACTTCATGACCGATACCACCTGGGCCGCCGCTGCCCGGGACAGCGCCGGGCAAGCGGTGAATGTGCGCTTGATTCCGGGGATCGAGTTCCAAAGCGACGGCGCCGTGACCATCAGCGGCGATGCCATCGATCTCAGCGGCCGGCGCTTCACCCGCGGCGACGACACTGTGGCCGGAACGCTCACGGTGCGGGCTGCCGACAATCTCGTCCTCGACACCCGCCTGATGGACAATACCGTCACCGCCGACAGCGCCGATAGCTGGGCACTTCACCTGGCCGCCGGCGCCGATCTGGACGCCGCAGACCGCTTCGCCACGATAGCAGGGCAGGAGGCGGTCACGCTGAGCCTGAACGAGGTGCTCTTTTCCTATGCCGGCGGCGTGGGCTTCGCCTCGTCCGGTGATGTGGACGCGGCCCCGAATTCACTCACCAGCCTGCCCAACCTGATCGCCAATACGCGCACCACCTACACCCTGGGAAGCTTCAGCGGGACGGTCTCCGGCGTGGTGGGCGGCGATCTGAACCTGGAAGGGGGCGTTATCGAGACCGCCACTGGCGACATCCGTCTGGCCGTGGGCGGCGATCTGAACTTCGGCGAGGATGGCGGCGCCATCCGCACCACGGGACGGCCCGCCGAAGGGGTTTCGACTCGATGGGTATGGACCTACGCAGACGGCGGCGCCATCGATATCAATGTCGGCGGTGCCATCGACGGCCAGAGTCTGCTGCGGGTCGCAACGGCGATCATTGCCGCCAGCCCCTGGGATGCCTATTCGAGGGACAGCAGTTTCGGAAGCACCGATACATCATACCACTACACGGCCGATTACACCGGCACCGGCGGCGCCACTCAAGGTATAGCTGCCATGGCCGGCGACGACGTGTCGGTGCAGGCCGGCGGCGACATCGCCTGCCAGGTAGGCACCTTCGGCACGGCCGAGCAAGGCGGCGGCGATCTGACAGTCTACTCCGGCAGCGACATCACCGGCCGCTACCTGGTGCGTGAGGGGCAGGCCGACCTGACCGCTTTGGGCAATATCGGCCTGGGCGCTCGGCGCACCACCCTGGAGCTGTGTGCAGTGGGCGAAGCCAATGCTCTGGCACTGGGCGGTGTGGAATTGGACGGCATCCTCAATCCCACGCTTTTCGCGCAAGCTACTTCACAGGGCCAGAGCGTTGATAACGCAGGACGGTATTTGTCCTATGCACAGACGAGTGGGGTGAATATCGTTTCCGTGGAGGGAAGCATCGGTCTATTGGGCAATTACGGATATTACCGCGAAAACTACCAGAACAATAGTGAACGGGAATTGATTCTACCCCCCAGCCTGGCACTCGACGCCGGCGGCGACATTCTCATCGGCGCGCTCTTTAAAATGGTGCCTTCTTCCCAGGGCAACCTGAGCCTGGTGGCCGGCGGCGATGTTAAGGGCGCCGATATCATTTTGCAGGACATAGTCGGCGGCATCGACATGGTGGACTGGGATCCGGCGGAAATCGAGGATCTCTATGCCCCCGGCGCGAACATTGCCGGTCTATTAAAGACAGTTAAGGGGCGCACCTCCTCGCTGCATGCCGAAGACGCGGACCCGATCGTTATAGCGGCCGGCGGCAATATCGAAAACATCGCCTTCACCTTGCCCAAGCAGGCCCTGATCGCGGCCGGCGGCGATATCGTGGATATCCAGTACCTGGGCCAGCACACGGGCGACGACGATTTCTCCCTGATCCACGCCGGCGGCGACATCCGCCTGGGCGTCGATCCAGCTCTCAACAGCACGCTGAACGGTTTGACGACCCACAAAACCTTCATCACCCAGGGCGGCGCCGGGACCCTGCTGGTCCAGGCCGGCGGCGGCATTGACCTGGGCGCCTCCGATGGCATCACGGCCGTGGGCGACCAGGAGAATCTGGCCCTGGCCGAGCAGTCGGCCCTGCTGGCCGTGGTGGCCGGCTACGATCTTTTCAAGAGCTTCGGCGGCAACGATGCGCTGGATGATTTAAGCGGCGTAACGGCCGCCCTGTACGCCGACACCCTGGGCATCACATCGGGCCTCTCGGTGCTCTTCGACCAGATCCGCGATTCGGGCCGCACCTACAGCCAGTTGCTGGCCGACGGCAAGAAGGCCGAAGCCGAGGCTTTCGTGGCGCGCTTCCGGGAGGAGGTGCTTTACGACTACTTCGCCCTCCTGCCCGGCGATGCCGCCGAAGACCAGGGCGACATCAACATGGTCAACTCGAAGATCAAGACCGTGGACAGCTCCGAAGGCATTTTCATCGTGAGCGCCGGCGACATCAACGTGGGCCGCAGCACCCTGCCCAAAAAGGCGGCCGAAGGCCAGACCGAACCGCCCACCCGCGAATCGGGGATCTTCACAGAGGCGGGCGGCGGCATCAACGTCCTGACCCTTGGCAAGCAGCGGGCCGAGGACGGGCCGAGCCTGGGGGGGGACATCAATGTCAACGAGTCGCGCATCATGACCTTTCTGGGCGGAGACATCACCATCTGGGCCGACCAGGGGGACATCAACGCCGGCCGCGGCTCCAAGGGCGCCATCATCAAGGCCGAGGTCGAGTATGACCCCGAAACCGGCCTGAAGAAGTACAAGCCGCCGGTGCAGGGCAGCGGCATCCGTGCCCTGAGCTACGACCCCGACGGACCGGACGGTCCGAAGACTGCGGCTACGGCCGGCGACGGCTACATCTTTGCCCCCGAAGGCGAAATCGATGCCGGCGAAGCGGGTATCAGCGTGACCAACATCTTCCTGGCCGCCACCAAATACGCCAACGTGCAGAACATCGAAGTGGCCGGCCTCTCGGTGGGCATGCCGGTGATGGTCGACACCGGAGCCGGCATGGATGCCCTGGCCGGCTCCAGCGATGCCATCGCCGAGGTGATGGATTCCGGCGCCGAAAGCATCAGTGCCGGTGCCAAGGAGCGCATGGACAAGGCGATCCAGAGCCTGAACGAAAATCTGGTGAAGATTCTTAACGTAGAGGTCGTGAGCTTCGGCGACGCGGATGAAAATAAAGACAAGGATAAAAAAGATAAAGAGTAGGGGGGGGAGAAGTTTGAGCGCAGTGACACGGAGCAAACAATGGATTTGGGCGGTCGCGATCATGCTGCTGCTTGCGGCGGCCGGTCCGGCGCGGGCCGAGGGCTGGTGGAACGAGAAATGGCAGTATCGCAGCAAGATCGGCTTCGACGCGTCGCCCACCGGCGCCGACGTCAAGAGCAATCTCACCGATGTGCCGGTGCTGATCCGCCTGCATTCGGGTAACTTCAATTTCGCCAACACCAACGAAAAGGGCGATGACATCCGCTTCTTGGCGGCCGACGATCTGACCCTGCTCAAGCACCATATAGAGAAGTACGATCCCATCGACGAAGTCGGCTACATCTGGGTCAAGGTGCCCAGGCTCTCGGGGGGCGTGACCACCGATTTCGTCTGGATGTACTACGGCAGCAAGGAGGCTGTGGGCGGCCAGGACAGCGCCGGAACCTACGATGCCGGCCAGACGGCTGTCTACCATTTGGGCGAATTGGAAGGCGGACCCCGGGATGCCTCCTCGTTCAATCATCACATCACCGATTTTGCCGGCGGCCAGGGGCTGCCTTCGGTCATCGGCCTGGGCATGGCGTTCAGCGGCGGCGGCGACCATTTGACCATCGCCCCGACGCCCGCGCTGGCCTTTACCGATGCTTTTACTTTCTCCGCCTGGGTCCGCATCGCCCAGCCCCAGCAGGAAGCAATTCTCTTTCAGCGCCGGGGTCAGGGATCGAGCGCCATTGAAATCAGGGTGAACGGCACGCATGCATGCTTCCAGATCACCGACGCCGCCGGTCAGACCTTTCGCACCGAAGAGTGTCTCGATCTGCCCCTGGCGAGCTGGCATCATGTGGCCTTCACGGCCCGTTCCAACGAGCGCATGGGACTCTACATGGATGGTCTGGAGTTGTACTACATGAACCTGCCCATCCCTTTGCCGGCCGTGGACGGCCCCATCTCCATCGCGGCGGCGCCGGACGGCACGGGCGCCATCATCGGCGATCTGGACGAGATCCAGTTGGCCAATCTTGACCGGCCGGCCGATTGGGTGCGGGCCGCCTTCAAATCCCAGGGGGCCGAGGCGGCCCTGGTGAACGTCGGGCCGGCCGAGATGGGCGAAAGCGGCGGCGCCTTTACCGAGTTCTACCTGACCACCGTGCAGGTGGTGCGCCACATCAGTTTCGACGGCTGGGTTATTATCGGTACGCTTTTCCTGATGGGGGCGGCCAGTTGGGTCGTCTTCCTGAACAAGAGTTATACCCTCTGGCAGTCGGCCAGGGAGAACAAGTCGTTCGCGGCCGTCTTCGCTGCCATGAGCGATCCGCTGGCGGCCGATGATAAGGTCAACGGATATGCCAACTCCAATCTCTATCGGGTGTACAGCGGCGGCTGCCAGGTCTTCAAGACCGCGGAGGGCGTTGTCCGGTCCGGCGATGGCATGGAGATCAAAACCTTCAAAGCGGCTCTGGAGAAGTCCTACATCGAAGAGAGCAAACAGCTCAACGCCTGGATGTTGATGCTGACCATGGCCATCACCGGCGGCCCGTTCCTTGGGCTGCTGGGCACGGTGTGGGGCGTCATGAGCACTTTCGCCGCCATGGCCTCCGCCGGCGAAGCCAATATCGCCGCCATCGCACCGGGTATCGCCTCGGCCCTGGCCACCACCGTGGCGGGTTTGCTGGTGGCCATCCCGGCCCTTTTCGCTTACAACTACCTGCTCACCAACATCAAATCGATCACGGCCGACCTGACGGTTTTCATCGACCAATTCACCTTGAAAATAGAACGCGTCAAAGGCGGTGCCGCATGAGACGTGACCTTTTCGACCACAAGGGCATGGACGACATCAATGTCACGCCCCTGCTCGATCTGGCCTGGACCCTGCTGGTGGTCTTCGTTATCGCCGTGACCGCCTCGGTGCAGGGCATCAAGATCAACTTGCCCAAGGCCAGCGCGGCGCCCAGCTTGAGCAAGCCCCGCACCAAGGCCATCACGGTGATGGCCGACGGTCAGATCTACCTGGACGCCTACCCGGTGACCATGGCCGAGCTCGAGTCCCAACTGCGCCAGCACCAGGCCGTGGACCCGGATCTGCCGGTGGTGATCAAGGGCGATTCCAAGGCGTACTACCAGGGGGTGGTGGATATCCTCGATCTGCTCCAGCGCCTGGAGATCACGCAATTGGGCCTGGTGACGCAGAAACTGGTGAAATGAAAAGAAGGAGGCCCCCATGAACGCTTCCACCCGAAAGAAATCTTCCAAAGCGGTTTGGTCCATCCTGGCCGGAGTGGTCTTGGTAATGGCCGGGTTGGCATACAGCGCCATCCATCTGCTGTTGAACGACGACGGCCCGACGCGCCGGCGCCACGTTCAGATGGTGACGCTGGTCAAGCCGCCGCCGCCGATCGTCAAGGAGAAGCCTCCCGAACCGGAGATCCAGAAGAAAGAGGAGATCGTCGAGCCGGAGCAAGAACCGCCTCCCGAAGAGAACAACCAGAGCGACGAGCCGCCCCCTGGCCCGGATCTGGGCGTTGATGCCGACGGCAGCGGCAGCGGCGACACCTTCGGGTTGGTGGGTCGGAAGGGTGGGCAGGCCTTGATCGGAAGCGGCGGTGACCGGACCCTCATGCAGCGCTACGCCTGGTACACCCGTATGATCCAAGAAGAGATCCGCAAGAAGATCAACGAGCACATGGCTAGGAACGGCGGAATTCCCGAAGGTGAGCTCAAAGCCTTGATCGAGATCGTGCTGGACGCCCAGGGCCGGATCGTGGATTTCGAACTCCAGCAGTCTTCGGGGAACAGTCACATGGACGCGGCCCTCAAACAGACGCTGGCGGGTATCCGGGTCAACGAAGGGCCGCCCGAAGGCATGCCGCGCTCTATTCGTTTGAAGGTTTCCTCGAAAGGGTAAGCACCCGCAAGCGGATCGATATGCATTTATTACCAATTGAAAAGGATGGATTCTTCATATGAGAGGCAAGCAAGAAATCAAGTGGCACCAGTGGGCGGCAGTATTGCTGATCGCCCTCTCCATCTTCAGCGCCGCCCCGGTCACGGCCGAGCAGCCGGACAAGAAGGAGAGCGCCGGCACCGAGCAGATTATCGACTTGCTGCTGCAAAAAGGCATCATTACCCGCGAAGAGGCCGAGGCCTTGAAACAGCGTCCCGCCGAAGCCGGCGCGGTCGTCCCGAGATCCACGGTCAACGACGCCGAGACGCGCCAGAAGATCGAGCGTCTGGAAAAGAAATTGGACCAGCAGATCGACGACGTCCAAAGCAAGTCCCGCATCAACGCCCGGGAGATCGAACGTCTCGAAAAAGAGCGCATCGACAAGCTGGCCGAAGAGAACCGCAAGGCAGCATGGGCCCAGCGGCTGGCTTTCGACGGCGATATCCGCTTGCGCTATGAAAAGAGCTTTTTCGATGAGGAAAACAGCCCTGAAATTCTGGAACCGGACGATCTGGGCACTGTCCGCAACACCACCGAAGACAGGGAACGGCTGCGGGCCCGGGTGCGGTTGGGATTGAAGACCACCCTCGTCGATCCGCGTGATGTGAACGTGGGCAAGGTGGAGGCTGCCGTCCGTCTGGCCGCCGGCACCACCACCGATCCGGTCTCGACCAACGACACCATGGGCGATTACTTCAACAAAGACACCATCACCCTGGACCGGTACTATCTGAAGTGGATCTACTCGCCCCAGGAGACGGTGTGGGGCCGTATCCCTAAATTCAACCTAACCGGCGGCCGCATGCCCAATCCCTGGTTTTCTTCGGACCTGGTGTGGGACGACGATTTGAATTTCGAGGGCCTGGCGTTCAACTTCAAGACCGACACCCTGGACGAGAACGGCTGGCATATCTTCATGACCGGCGGGGCATTCCCGCTGCAGGAACTCGAATTGAGTTCCAACGACAAGTGGCTCTACGGCGGCCAGCTTGGCTTTGCGGCAGTTCCATTTTACGGGCTGCGCATGACGTTCGGCGCCGCCTACTACGACTATCGAAATATCCAGGCGGAACTAAACCCCGTGGTGGATGACGGGCAACCCAACTATTCACCCCCGCAATTCGTGCAGTATGGCAACACCATGGTCACCATCGATGAGGACAATACCACGGCTCTGGCGTCGGATTTCAATATCATCGATCTGAACGCCGAACTGGATTTCAACTACTTTTTTCCGGTGCATGTGATCCTGTCCGGCGGTTGGGTACGAAACATCGGGCTCGACCAGGATGAGCTGACCCGGCGTTATAGTCTGGATTTCCCGTTTCCCGAAGAGAACGAGGCGTATCGCTTCGGCCTCAAGGTGGGTTATCCGCGGATCATGAATTACGGCGAATGGAATGCATTCTGGGAGTACAAGCACATCGAACGCGATGCCGTGCTGGACGCCTTCAACGATTCGGATTTCCACCTGGGCGGCACCAACGCCAAGGGGTGGCTGGCCGGATTCGAGTTTGGGCTCTATCGCAACGTCTGGCTGCGTACCCGCTGGATCACCACGGATGAGGTAACGGGGGCCCAGTATGCGGTCGATACCTTACAATTCGATATCAATGCGCGTTTTTAGCCAGGGATAGGAAATGATACGTCTGCAACCCAGGTCCATGCGTGTGGCAGTAATGATCGTCTTGCTCGTTATCGGCTCACTGGGGTATTTGTGCCTCCAGCTCAAAGGCGAACGGGATCAAATGGCCGAAGCCGCCGAAAAGGCGGAGACCCGGCAGCGCCTGCTCGATCAGAAATACAAAGAAGAAAAGGCCCTCGGCGGGCGCCTGCAGCGCGAAAACCTGACCCTGAGCGGACAGGCGCGCCAGGCAAAGATGGATGCGGAGAAGTTCGAGAACGAAAACAAGCGCCTGCAGGACGAACGGGCGGGTATGGAAAGCAAAATTCAAGCCTGTGAAGGAGAAAAGGCACAGTTATCCGGCAAACTGGAAGAAGATCGAAGCGCCTACGAGCAGCTCGCCGAAAAGCAAAAAGAGACCAGCGGCCGGCTCGACGCCATGGAAGAAAAAAACACTGAGCTGCAGGCTGAAATCCAGGGCTTGAAATCGGACCTGAAGCAGGCCGCAAGTCAAAACAAGCGCTATTTCTCCAACAACCAGCGGCTCTCCGAGATCGCCAAGGCCCTGGTGGCACGCGTGGAAAAGAACGAATCGGGATCTTCGGTGCTGGTCAAAGAGCCATTGATCCAGTTCAAGAAGGTGGAGTTGGAAAATTTGTTGCAGGATTATCTCGACCGCATCGATGAAGCCAAGATCGTGCAATAATCCAGGTGGTCGCGAAGAAAGCCAAAGCCGCAAAAACCTCTCGATGCCCCCATGGGCAGGGGCGGGCATCGGCAGCCGAAGGCCGGCCCCTGGCTTTCACCCAAAAATTTCTTTTTGCAGCAGCGCTTCTTCTCGTTCCAGTTTCCCTGATTCCCGAAGATTACTACACGCCGCTCAACCAATGGACGGCCATGGCGTCGGGGCAGATCCTGCGTCTCCTGACAGCGGATGCGGTGGCGGTGAAGGGTAGCCACATCGCCTTGGGCGGTTTCCGGGTGCAGGTGATCGCCGAGTGCTCGGCGGTTCACCTGATTGCCCTGCTTTGTGCTTTCATATTCGCTTTTCCCGCGGATCGTCGGGAAAAATGGATCGGGTTGGGGGTCGGAAGTTTGCTGCTCCTCAGCATCAATGCCCTGCGCATCGCTTTGGTAACGCAGATCGGGCGTCACTTTCCGGATCGGTTCGAAGCGGTCCATATCTATTTCGGGCAGTTGGGCATGCTGGTGGCGATGGTGGGCCTCTGCCTGGGATGGTGCCACTGGGTCTCCGGGACGGGCCGTATGGATGGCCCCACCGGATTCGTCTTGCGCTTTTTGCTTTTCTCCGGCCCGCTTTTTCTTTTATGGGTGCCGCTCAACCGGTGGTATATGACCGCCGTAGATGGTTTAATCCGTTGGCTTTTCGGGCTGGCCGGCATTCGGCTGGTGATCCCCCAGGCGCATCATCTGTATTATCAGACCTTCAGTCTGGTCGCCCTGGTTGCTCTGCTGCTGGCGGTGCGGGGTGTGGCTTTCGGGCGGAGGCTGTGCTGGATCGGCTGCGGCCTGGGCCTTTGCACCCTTTTGCAGGTCGCCGTGCGGCTGTGCAACGTGGGGATCAGCGCTTTTCAGATCCAGTGGCTGGCACCCATCGGCCAGGTGGTTTACCAGGTCTGCGTCCATGGGCTGCCCCTGGTCGTGGGGCTGGTGTTTTTGGTGCGTCAGCGCGCCTTCGGCGGTGGAGAAGAAGGCCTTCGCCTCAGGCCGCCATTCCGTCATGGGTCAGGTAGACGCGCACGTTCTGCTTTTTAAAGGCGCAGTCCGCGCAGCAGAAGGATTGGTTGCGGGCTACGGCTTCGTTCAGGCACCAATCATAGCGCGGGCACAACACGTGACGCTCGTTTTGAAGTTCTTCGGACGTTTCTTCCGACAGGGTCCTGAAGCATGGTTTGCGTTCCATGGATGATTCCTCCATCTTCGTGGCGAACAGGTGGTTGAACGCCATTTCAAAAGCTCTCCCCGGGCCCAGAGCCGAATTGAAGGTTTTAAAATGACTTCTTTAGAGGACGGTAAATTTTTTCAGCCAAGGACAGGTGCACCTTAGCCATGGCGGTGGGGAGATGCAAGTTAGTTTTCGGTGGGGATTCTAACGCGAAGCAAAGAAAGGAGGTGACTCTGGCGGCTGGGCTGGAACCGCCAGAGTCCCGGAGGAGGGCTTGCGGGTACCCGCAGAAGGGGCCGGCAAGTACCACTTGAAGGAGGAGAAGCGTTGACGAATCGCACACATGAGCGTTTTATAGCACCTCAAGGTGACCGCAATATGATGCCAAGATTACCAGTTGGTAATCAAGGCGGCTGCCGGCCGCTGCGGCCGTGGGATCGCAGGCCACGTCGTTTTCTAATCGGATCATGACCAAACGCTAACATTTCTAGTCCAATTATGACGACCCATGCCCCGGGCGTGGTCGACGGATTATTTAAAAGAAATCGGCGAAAATAGCCGTTCCCGGATGGACACTTACTATTTGCGGAGGTGGTATGCGATTAAGCATTAACGGCGGTGTGGTCACCCTACTGATATCGATATCAATCCTGGCGATGGGTTGCTCGGAGGGAAGATCCGGGCGTGACGCCTTGCAGCAGGCCAAAACATTGATAGGCGCCTCGGAGGATGCGGCCGCCGTCCCGCTTCTGGAGCAGGTGATCGCCGGTCTGCCCAAAAACGGGCGGTCGGCGGCCGAAGCCTATGCGCTGCTGGGAGATATCGCAGCGCGTCGCGGCCAAACCGGCGATGCCATCCGGCTGCTGAACCAGTCCATGGCGCTGGACCCCGTCAACCGGCAAACGCGCATCTCTTTGGCCCAAAATTGCCTGGCCGCCAAACAATTCACCCAGGCGCGTACGGTCATCGACGGTTTGCTAAAGGACGAACCCCGCCAGGAACAGGCACTCTTGCTCGATGTCTCCCTTCATCTGGCCCTGCAGGAAGATCAAAAGGCGCAGTCCATCCTGGAGGAGATGCTCGCCGGGGGGGCGCACCCGCCCGAGGCCTATATCCTTCTGGCCACCATCGAAGCCAGGCAAAAGGATGCAGCGGGGGTGACGGATGTCCTGACCGCCGGGATTGAAAAGAACCCCAAGGCGGTCGCCTTGCACGCTCTGGCGGCGCGGCTGCACGGCCAGAACGGTAAAACCGAAGAGGCTGCCGCAGCACTGAAAAAAGTCATCGACCTGGAACCGGAAAAGATAGCGCATCCATTGACCCTGGCGGCCCTGTATTGGGACAACGGCCAAAAGGAGATGAGCGAGCCCCTGTTGCAAGCGTACCTGGAGGCCAAAGACCAGGTCAGTCAACGGCGTCTGGCCCTGGCCGAATTCTACCTGCAGCGTGGACAGAATGAAACGGCGGAGCATGTGCTCAAGGAGGGTATCGACATCGAGCCCCAATCCTTTGCCCTGCTGCAGGGGCTCAGTCAGTACTACCTGAAAACGGGGGATGCGCCGCGGGCCGTGGACCTGCTGGAAGGCTATCTCAAAGATACCGAAGGTAAACGTCTTTCGGATCTGCGCGATTGCCGGCTGGCCCTGGCCACCGCGCTTATCGGACAACAGCGGCTGATCGAGGCAGCCCGGTACATTCAAGAAGTGCTCGCGGTGGCGCCCGATCACCTCCAGGCCAATTTCTCGATGGGGCGCGTCTTTCTGAGCCAAGGCAAGGGAAACCAGGCCCTGGCGGCCTTTCAAAACGTCATCGCCCGCCGGCCCGAGGCCCTGGAAGCATACTTATACCTCGCCGAGACCCATGTCTTTATGGGAGATCAGTCCCAGGCCGCCGGCGTGCTGCAGCAGGGGTTGCGGATCGCACCCTCCGCCAAGGCGCTGCATGTGGCCCTGGCCAGAGCCCAGATCTCGCGCAGAGACTACAAAGCCGCCGAGGCGGCCTATGTCCAGGCCATGCGCCTCGATCCGGGGGATTTCAAGATCCAGGCCGAACTGGGCGATTTTTATCTGACCCTCAAGGAGACCGATCGAGCCGAGCGGGAGTATGCCGAGATCGTGAGCAAGTACCCGGCCGAACCCACCGGCTATCTCAAACTGTCCCGGCTCTATTTCCAGCGCCAGGACCCGGTCGCGGCCCTGGCCGAATTGCACCAGGGATACGCACGCAATCCGGGGTCGGCGGTGCTGCTGCAAGAGCTGGTGCTCACCCTGACAGCCGCCCAGCAGGCCGATGCGGCCTTGGCCATTTGCAGCCGGCGCCTGGCTCAAAACGACGGAGAAGCCTTTACCCACAACCTGCTGGGGCGCGTACTGGCCCATCAGGGCAAAGCCAAGGAAGCCGAAGCGGCTTTCCAGAAAGCCTCCGAGTTGGCGCCTCAGTGGCAGGATGCGGCCAACAACCTGGCCGCGCTCTACTTGAGCCAGAACCGCACGGAGGAGGCCGTAGGCAAGTTGGAAGGCGCCCTGCGCCAGAATGCCCGCAACCCGGCGGCTTACACCACGCTGGGGGCCCTGTATGAAAAGTCGGAACAATATCCTAAGGCCATCGACATCTACGAGCAAGCCTTGGCGAATGTGCCCGCCTCTTGGGAAAGCGCCCAGCGCCTGGCTTTTCTGCTGTGCGAATTCAGCAAGGGCCCCCAGGACTTGGATCGGGCCCTGCAATTGGCGGCCCATGCGTATCAAAACAATCCGGGCCGCCCGGATTTGCTCGATACCCTGGCCTGGATCTACTACCACAAAGGCGAGTATGGACGCGCCTTGTCGATTCTTCAGCCGCTCACCCAACAACTGCCCGAGGAAGCCCTGCCGAACTATCATCTCGGGATGACGCTGCTCAAATCCGGTCAAACCCAGGAGGCCCGTGAACGCCTGGAAGCGGCCGTGAAGAGTAAAACCGCCTTCATCGGGCGCACCGCGGCCGAACAGGCGCTGGCATCGCTTAAAAGGGCAGGTTGAAGCAATCGGACCGCATCACAGAGGATGCACGGGGCGTGCTCATCGATTTTTAATGGCGTTCTCATGATTCGGAAATTCTTTGGGTTTAAAAAGTCGGACGTTGGGTGGCGATGTGCAGGTCAAGATTTCCAATACCACCGCGTTCGAAAGGAGCAGCATGAAGACAGACAATGTTATCAGTCTCAGTGACCGGCTCAACCAAAGATGGGTTCAGCAAGTGCGGCGTAGGCAGCAGATACGCGAACAGTACAATGCCGACAAGATTCCGGTGCTGTGCAAGTGCCCCAAATGCGAAAAAGAGCACGAATCCTACCTGAAATGGTCGGGCCGCGGCAAACCGCGCGTCTTTTGCCCCGCATGTCGCCCCATCGCCGCCACCATATGCAGCATGGCCTTGACGCAGTTCGGAAGCGTCAGCTCCAAATCGGTTCGCCATGGCGCCTACCAGGGGTTCGAATAGCACCATCTCACCTGGGTTATCCGAAGACCGGCGGGTTCTGGGGTGCGCGTGCATCTTTTCTTCTGGGCCAAACGCATGGTTATGACGACTTTTTTGCCCGCGCCCGAACAAACAACGGCTCCCCGGAACCCGCTCGTCCTTTTCTAACTTTCACATCATCAAACGCTAACACGCGCCGCCTAAAACCCTATGCAACTTGGCGAGACGCCAATTTCCTTCCCGAAGCAGAAAACATCGGTATGTGCCGACCGTCGTTCGCGGTCAAGGCCTGTTTGGGCCATACCGGCATCGGGTAATGGAATGCACCAGGCGGAGCTATATCTTTAAGGATGAGCAGCAATGGCTACCCTGAATATCCTGGTTACCGGTGGATGCGGTTATATCGGCACGCACGTGGTCAAGGCCCTGCTGGCCGCCGGTCATCATCCCATCATCATCGACAATCTCTCCGGCGGCCACAGTCATTTGCTTCCGGGCGGCGAATTTTTCAAATGCGACATCCAGGACCGCTGGTCGCTGGACCAGATCTTTATCACCCACCGGATCGACGCCGTCATGCATTTCGCCGGATTCATCGAAGTGGCCGAATCGGCACGCAACCCTATAAAGTACTACCGCAACAATGTCGCGGCGACGGCCAGCCTTTTCGATGCCATGGTGGCCTACGGCATTCGACGCTGCATCTTCTCGTCTTCGGCCGCCGTTTACGGCGAACCGCTATCTCCGCGCATCGATGAAGGGCATCCCCTGCGGCCCACGAGCCCGTACGGGGAAACCAAGCGCTGCGTGGAAAACATGCTTAGCGCCTGTGACCAGGCCCATGGGCTCAAATCCATCTGCCTGAGGTATTTTAACGCGGCCGGAGCGGATGAAAGCGCCACCATCGGCGAACGCCACAACCCGGAATCCCACCTGATTCCGTTGATTTTGCAGGCCGCCGGAGGAGAACGGGACCACATCCGTATCTTCGGCACCGATTACCCAACCCAGGACGGCACCTGCGTGCGCGACTATGTGCATGTCAACGACTTGGCGAGCGCCCACCTGCTCAGCCTCGAACACCTGATTCGCGGGGGCGACAGCGATATCTTCAACGTCGGCAATAGCCAAGGCTACTCGGTGCGTCAGGTCATCGAGACCGCCGCCACCGTCACCGGCCGACCCATCAAAGTGATTGAAGATGCCCGGCGCCCCGGCGATCCGGCGGTATTGGTCGCCGACGCCAACAAGATTAGAACGCGACTGGGATGGACGCCGCAATATGAAGATTTGACGCGCATCATTCGAACCGCATGGAATTGGCACCAGATATCCGAATCGGCAAAGCCGCTGGCGGCGTACGCCTGAAGTGAAAAACCCCTTTACATTGCCGGCGAAAGGATACGGCGGAGAATGAGGCCTTGGTTGCCTATCGTCGCGGCGCTGCTGGCGGTTTCGCCTGCTTTCACGGAAGCGTCCCAATTGCCGGTCTTCCCAGGAGCCGAAGGGTTCGGCGTCTACACCCCCGCGGGGCGCGGCGGCGTGATCTATCGGGTCACCAATTTGAAGGCTGCGGGCCCGGGATCGTTGGCCTGGGCCATTTCAGACCGGCGCCCCCGAACCATCATTTTCGATGTGGGCGGAATCATCGATATATCTGAACTTGGGCCTTGGGGGTTGATCATTAAAAAACCTTTCGTAACCATCGCGGGTCAAACCGCCCCCTGGCCGGGCATCACCATTAAGGGCGGGCCGTTGATTATCGAAACCCACGATGTCTTGATCCAGCACCTGCGCGTGAGGCCAGGTGATGAGAAGGGGTCCGGGTGCGCCAGGGGGCCGGATAATTGTGACGCCCTGGCCATCGTCGACCTCAATGATGAACGTGACGTTTACAACGTCGTGATCGATCACTGCTCGTTCAGCTGGGCCATCGACGAAGTGGTCTCCGCATGGTATCCAGGGGTGCACGATGTGACCATCAGCAACTGCATCATCAGTGAAGCCTTGAATGCCTCGCTGCACCCCAAAGGCGAGCATGGGTTTGGGGTCATTATGGGGAAGCATGTTAAAAATGTCGCTCTGATCCGCAACTTGATGGCGCACAACAATCAGCGTAATCCACTCTTGTGCGCGGGATCGGAGGCGATCGTGCTCAATAACGTAGTCTACAACTGCAGGATTGCGACCAGCCAAGCCGACGGCGTGAAGGCCTCCATTGTCGGCAACGTCTACCTTGAAGGGCCGGACACCCGGCACCTGAGACCGATCTACTTTTCGGATAAGGATGGCGGCGCCGGAACCTACGTGCGCGATAACCTGTTGCTGAGTCGCGGCGAAAAAAATGTGGACCTTATCAACCCGCCGACCCTTACGCGATCCCAACAGCCTCCTGTCTGGACATCGCCCTTAACCGTTATAGATTCAAACGCCGCCGAGTCTCACGTGCTCGATAACTGCGGGGCGACGCCTTTTGCGCGGGATGCAGTGGACAGGCGGGTGATATCAAGCGTCAGAACGCGCACCGGCAAAATCATCGACTCCCAGAGAGAGGTAGGGGGGTGGGGCGTGGCCGGTCCAACGCAAAGAGTATCCACGCTTCCGAACCATACCAACGAAGACGAGGATGGAGACGGCTACACGAATCTGGAAGAGTGGCTGCATGCATGCGCCGCCGGGTCTTGCGGGCATTCATCAGCAGGGGTCGGATCGAACTGACACGGCGATAGGTGCTTAGCGGGCCAATGCTTCACTGGGGCGTATACTTCATCATCGTTTCGGTTGTCTTCCGCACTTTGGGGACCATCGATATCGGCGGGTTCACGCTAAATCAGTCCGTTATCATCCTCTTGCTTTTAGCGGCGATTCCTTATCGGTTGATCAAAGAGAGGCGTTTTTACAGATTCGCAACGCTGGACCTCGCTCTGGTCATCTTCGGAATCTATTTGTGGCTCTCCAACTACCTGGTCAGCCCCGACCCATCCTGGGGATGGCGTGTGGCCACGGATTATCTGCGAAGCCTGACGTGCTACTTCCTGGTCGTGTTTCTGATTACCGACGAAAAGAAAGTCAAATGGTTCGTGTTGACTTACATTGCGGCGTCCATGGCCATGGTCTTGACGGCCGATCTGTTCGGGATTTTTCAGGCCGGTATGGGATTCCACTCGCGGGGCCGAGAAGGTCTGACCGGGGGGGCCGGCCACTATATCAATTATGCCATTTATGCCCTCATGAGCATTCCGTTGGTCTATTTTTCAATCAAGAGTTATCGCAGTGTGCTGATCAAAATGGTTCTATGGGGGGTGCTGGCGGTTCTCAGCCTTGCCGTTTTATTCAGCGGCAGCCGAGGGGCGGTCCTTTCCTTCGCGCTCATGACCGTGCTCATTATCTGGTTCGAAGTAAAACACTTTTCCCAAATCAAACCCTTGCAGCTATCCGCATTGATCGTTTGCAGTGCGGGACTGATCGCTGCCTTCTGGATAAAAGGCGGGAGTGAAATCATCGTATCGCTGTTCACCGTGGGGGCGGAGGGTGCAACAATGGATGCCGCCCTTGCAGGGCGGCTAAATTTAAACAAATCTTCCCTGTCGCTTTTTTACGATAACTCGTTGTTTGGTATCGGCACCGATGCAACCAGGAATATTTTAGGCAATGTGACCCACAACCAGTGGCTGCAGATTATGACGGAGCTGGGGTGCCTGGGGATCGGGCTGGCGTTGGTCATAACCTGGATACTCGTCAGTTATTTCGTTTCGGCCAGGTCGGCCATGGCCAACGGGCATAGAACGTTCTTGCGTCATATGCTCGATGGCGCGGCCATATCCTCTTTCACCTTACTGGCGTGGGGCTTTTATGAGAACATCGGGTATATAAACGCCGAGAAGGTGCTTTTCATGCTTTTCGCCCTGGTGCGGGTCATCAAAACCATGGAATCCAAAAAGCGGTCCGTGTTGAGGTCCCACCCAATCAATGCCAATAAGATGAACATACCGAATCCACGGTCAGCCCTTTTGAAGATCGCCTAAATGTACCCAGAAATAGTGCGAATGCTTAAATCAAGCTTTGCAAGGAATGTGGCCGTGCTCTCCTCGGGCGTGCTAATAGCCCAGTTGGCCAGTTTTGCGCTGACGCCTGTCATCACGCGGATGTATCTGCCGGACACTTTCGGATTGATGGCCTTCTTTCTATCCATTGCCTCCCCGCTGACAAATATCAGTTCCTTTAAATACGATCAGGCCATATTGGTTGCCGATTCCGAAGCGACGGTCTTGCGTCTGTCCGCTCTTGCCTGGCGGCTCAATATTTTGTTCGGTCTGGCCTGCGCGGCGGTATTGACCATCTGTCGTCTCATATGGGACTCGTTCCTCGGCGATTTGGGCGTATGGCTTTATTTACTGCCGATATTTGTCATGCTTTCCGGTCAGATCCGAATCGGCAACAGTCGCTGCATCAGAGAGAAGAGATATAAGACCTTATCGGCCGCCAACGTTTGCGGCGGGCTGGTTACGCCGCTGGGGCGAATTATCTGCGCTTTGGCGGGATCCGCGTCCATGGCGGGGTTTATTCTATCGCAATTAATAAGTAATATCGTAAATGCCCTGATACTTCAGCGATGGAGATCTGCCAAACGCCGATTCGCCGGCAATATAAGCGATTTGCTCGACACCGCGCGGTCACATATCGATTTTCCGAAGTACGCCATGCCCAACGGCTTGCTTTTTTCATTGGGCAATCAGATGCCGGTATTGATGTTGGGCATGCTTTTCGAGCCTGAGTGGGTCGGGTATTACGCCCTGGCCAACCGCTTGATACACATGCCGGTCGATTTGATCAGCCAGCCCATTCGGCAAGTTTTTATCCAAAATATCGAAGAGAAGGTCAGACGCCGTGAGCCGATCGGGGGGATGGTCGGCAAGCTGTGCGTGGCCTTGGCGTTGCCGCTGATCGTGCCTTTCGTGCTGATCGAACTATACGGCGCCTCGATTTTCGGATTCGTATTGGGCGCTCGCTGGCAACCGGCCGGTGTTGTGGCGGGCATCGTTTTCCCGTGGATGTTTATGATGTTCCTCATCAATCCCTTATCGTCCCTGTATATCGTCTTTCGCAAGCAAGCCGATTGGCTCAAGGTTCAACTGATTTTAAATATCGGCCTGATTGGCATCTTTTTATATGGTCATCGAGCAGGCGCCACCTATCACGGTTTGCTGTGGGCGATTTCGATCACGAACGTGATTGTATACGGCTTCGTGCTGGTGCATTTGCTCTTGTTGGCACAGATGTATGACCGAAACACGTCACTTTCGGCGAACGAAGAGAAACGATATGAACTCATTTGAAGACAAACCGATCGTTATTTTAGGGGTCAATCACTCGGGTACGAGAGCGCTGGTGGATGTTCTGAGTCTATTGGGCAGCGATGCGGGCGATAACGACACCAAATGGAAGGAAAGCAAGACATTTATAAAGGCGCATTATCAATTGCTGGGGTGCCGAACCGATGAGGAGTGGAACAATACGATTTTCGACTTAAGGTTGTACGGCGGCGATCGGCTCAAATACGATGCGGGTGAGGTCACCCGCTTTTTGGCTGCCCAATTGCCTCTCCATTTCCCAAACCGAATGAATGCGCCATGGCATTGGAAGTGCCCGTCATCCGCGCTTTTCCTCGATTTTTGGGTAAACCTATATCCACACGGCTTCTATCTGCATATTGTGCGCGATAAATATGACGTCGCCTACAGTCTTTTGAGACGCAAACAGTTTCGTTCCTTGCGCAAGGCCCTAAAATTCCATGAACTCTTCGAGCAAAAGCTGGCCATGATCACACGCTACCCGGTTCGCTATCTCAAGGTCGATTACCACCGTTTGGAAGAGGAGCTGCCGCGGATCATGAGGTTCCTATCCTTCCTCGATGGCGATGTCACCAAGGCCCGGCAATTGATCCACCGCGAAAAAAGCAAACTGGGGTGGCGGGGGGACATGCCGATCAAGACGAACTTGTGGAACAATTTCAATTTGATGAAATTGAAAATGGCAAGGAAATTAAGTATTTAGTTGATTCGGTGGCGGCATTGCCGTAACTCATCGGGCAGGTAAATTCAGGTGGCTAAAATAGCTCAAAACGATCGGAAGCTTAGAATCGCCCTCGTCATACCCGGCTTTCAAGCGGGCGGTGCCGAACAAATCGTCTTGGACCTGGCGCGGTGTTATATGCTTCGCGGGCATGGCGTCGAGATCCTCAGCATGAGCAACGGGGGTAACATCAGGGCGCGGTTCCTGTCCAGCGGCGTAGCGTTGCACGAGTTCGGTTTCAGCCGGACCGGCCTCACAGGGTTGCGCTGGCTCGCTCAATACCGCAAGGACGGCAAAACCCTATTTGACTATCTGAAAAAGTCAGCGTTCGACGTGGTCCATGTTCATCTCAACGGGCCGGACATTTATTGCGTCGGACCCGCCAAAAGCGCGAAAGTGGAGGGGCTGTTTTATACCTTTCACAATACCTATCGGCAATTTGAAGGGCGCAGTTTTCGAAAGCAGTTGAGCCGAGCATACCGAAAGCGCTGCTATGGCAAATATGATCGTCTCTTTGCCGTGGAGGATAAGGTCAGAACTTGGGTGATCGACAATAGGCTGGCACCGGCCGAAAAGATTGCGACAATTCGGAATGGTATCGATTTTGGCCGTTTGGCGTGCATCGAAGGAAAAGATGCGTTGAGAGAAAGATACGCGCTCGATAGAGAAGATATCGTGCTGCTCAATATCGGAAGTCTCAGCGAACAGAAGAATCAGGCGAATCTGATCGAAGCTGTCGGGATCGCCATAGGGATGGAGAAAAGACCTATTAAGCTCCTGATCGCGGGCGATGGTGTGTTGAAAGAGGCATTGGGGGGCTTAATCAACCGATTACGCTTGGACGGCCGTGTGCGACTGCTGGGATGTCGCGACGATATCCCCCAATTGCTGAAGGTAGCGGATCTGTTCGTTTTTCCTTCCTTATGGGAGGGCTTGCCCATCGCCCTCTTGGAAGCCATCGGCAGCGGCTTGCCGGCGGCGGTATCTCCGATCGAGGCCCATACGAGTCTTTTATCGAAAGGTTTGTCCGCCTTTTTGTTGCCCAGCTCGGAACCGCAGACTATAGCGGACGGCATCGATAATTTCATTCGGTATCGATCACATTTTAATACAGTCGCACAAAAAGCTAAAAATAAAATAGCCTCCGAGTTTTCATCCGAAAGAATGGCTGTGGAGTATTTGGAGGCCTATATGCGGGGCATCGAAGCAAAAGAATAATAGAAAGAAAACTTGGTTTTCCCATAAGGGCGGTCGAGCATGCGGATCTTAATGGCCACTTCCGAATTTCCACCCGTATGCGGTGGTATCGGTTGGTATGTTTATTATCTTTGCGAGGAGCTTAAAGCGCATGGGCATGAGGTTACGCTGGTGCAACGTTCTTCGCGACCGGTGGGAGGATATAATAACCTGCAAGTCCATTCTATTAGCACCGGTTCGGTTCCTCTGTGGAACGCCCGCCGCATGGTCGGTGAAATGCGTGCGTTCATTCAAGCACATCCGCATGATCTCGCGATCGTGCATTCGACGCCGTTGGGGGCTTGGATTAAGGACATACCGACGCTGCTGGTCGTTCATTGTTGTGTCGCCGAATGCGAAAAAAGCATTTACAGGGGTGCCCTGGACCTCAAGTCGCTGCTGCATAGAGCCTTTGGGTTTGTATATCGCGAGGTGGAACGGAGATCCGTATTAGGCGCCGACAAGGTGGCGGTGGTCTCCCAGGCCATGAAGAAAGAAGTGATCGAACATTATGCCGTTAAAGGGCATTATGTCGGAAACGGGGTGGACACACAGGTTTTTACGCCATCCAAGGATAGGCGCAAAAGAGGCGTTTTCCTGCCTTCGCTATTAAAAGCCGGAAAAGGGGTCCGGGAGGCGATGAGGATTCTCGGAATTCTCAGGCGCAGAGGGTGCGATATCCCGTTTCGAATGATTGATGCGGGCCCGATGAAGGCATGGCTGAAAAAGAGCATAACAAAAAACAAGTTCGAAGGAATTGAATTTTTTGAACCCATGGACCACTCGAAGTTGAAACATATTTACGGTACGAACTCGATTGTATTGCTTCCCAGCTATTATGAAGGAATGCCCACGATTGTGCTGGAGGCGATGGCTAGCAAAATACCGGTGGTCGCCAGCGATGCCGGTGGCACGGCGGAAGCGGTTTTGCACGGTGCTGCGGGGTATATTCACCGAATAAGCGATGTAGAGGGCATGGCCGAATCGATTCTCAGGCTCGACGCTGATGAAAAGCTTCGCGAGCGACTGGGCAATAATGGGTTCGAAAGGGTGCATGCCGACTACACATGGAAGACCATCGGAAACAATTTCAACAAGCTGATAGAGTCCATGGCATGAGCAGCGAAAACGTTTGCCGCATATGCGAACAGTTTCCTCCGGCTGGAGGGGGGTTGGCGTCCGCGATGCTGCATTTGAGCCTGGCGCAACACGAACTGGGCCACGGCATGACGGTGATCACGCGGGCGGCCAGTGGAGATTGTGCCTACGATAAACAGATACCCTTTCGGGTCATAAGAGTACCCGGCGGTAAAAGTTATCGATTTGGATGGAAGGCGTACGAAGCCTATCGAACGTTGAACCATAGTCCCGATATCGTTCATACCCATGGGCCTTCGGCCTTTTACTATTTGCTGCGTAAAAGGAAAAAGGACGCGTCCCTGGTTCATACGCTGCACGCGGTAAGAAAATACCAATATCGACGTTACGCCGAATATCTATCCGATCACAAGCAAAACGGACGACCTGCCGAAATAGAATTCAGCCCGTGGCGCCCGAAGATTTTTAAGGAATTGATGCTGGAGCGCGTCATTGTGCGCGGGGCTGACCATTTATGCCTGGTAGCGGACTATTTCAAAGAAAAGTTGATGAACTATTATGGCATCGATTCCGGCAAGACGACGACGGTATACAATGGGAGCGCCTTTACCCTCGACCCTATAATAGCCAAGCGGAACCGCACGCAAGAGTTACCTGAGTCGCGGCTTGTGCTTTTCGTCGGGCGCTTTGACTGGCATAAACGCGTGGACCTTTTGATTCATGCATTTTCGGAGATCCTGAAGAGCGAACCAAACCGCGGGTTGATGCTGGTTGGGGATGGCGAGCAACGCCGCGCGATCCAAAAACTGGTCGAAGCCAAAGGATTGCAGCATTGCATCACGTTTGCGGGATGGGTCGATGCGGAGACGGTCGGGGACTTTTATCGGCAAGCTGACTGTATTTGCTTGCCATCGATTGTCGAGGGCTTGCCGAAGGTTTTGCTCGAGGCCATGAGCTGCGGCGTGCCCGTCGTCGCAAGCAGCAACCCGGCCCACGAGGAGTTGTTGAGAAACGGTCGATACGGAGCATTGGTAGAGGGCTCCGATCCCGAAAAATGGGCGAAGAGCATTTTGAAAGCATTGTCAAAAGATGCGAGTGTCGAGCAGCGGGCGCGGGAGGCGCGCGGTTTGCTCGATAGCGATTATCGATGGCATCACGTAGCTCAGCGCGTTAAGCATGCCTATGAAAATGCGTTGGCAAAATAGCTCGGCGCATTCGCGAAGAAATTATAAAATAGTAAAAGGTTGGGCCACTTCGTGACGAAAAAAAATTGGAGAATAACGAAGTTGGCATGAACAAGTAAGTGTCTAAAGCTTTTGTGAAAAGAAGCCTCTATTATTACTTCCACCAGCTTTGTTCCGTAGGGCAAGGAACTTTCAATGTTGCGCGGCAATAGGAAAACTGAAGTGTTGCAGATTTCAATGATTTTGTTGCCTTTGGCGTTTTTAGCTTGCTAATGGTTTCTAAACGATGAATTGAATTTTACATGTTGCCAAACTTTTTGATCATTGGTGCCCAAAAGAGTGGCACCACTAGTATGTATAATGTCCTGATTAATCATTCTCAGATATTTATGCCGAAAAAAAAGGAAGTCAATTTCTTTTTTTTGGAAAAAGAGTATAGAAAAGGAATATCTCATTACGAGAGATATTTTAAAAACTCAAAAAGTGCAACCGCTGTTGGGGAGGCTTCTCCAGGGTATATCAGTAATCCGGTAACAGCAGGTAGAATTAGAAAACATATTCCGCATTGCAAAATCGTTCTGTGCATAAGAAATCCCATTTTACGGGCCTATTCGCAGTACTGGGATAACCGCCGGCAACTAATCGAGCATGAAACATTTGATGAATCATTAATAGCCTACCTGAAAAGTCCTAATCATCTATTTCATAGGGGATATTTCACGAGAGGGTTCTACTATGATCAAATAATGCGATATTTTGAATTATTTGATCGGAATCAGATACTCATTCTCCTTTTTGACGACTTGATAGGTGACCCAAAAGCTTTTTATGAAGAGATATTAAGGTTCATCGATGTTGAGGACTCGTCAGAGCTGAATTATCATATGAAAAGCAATCAGCTAACTGTATTTACGAACATTTTATATCAGCAATTCTTTCGTGAACCCAAATATTGTAAGTTCTTAAATCGAGTTACTCGTCGAATCATCCGAGTGGGGCATCAACATCAGTTTAAAAAACCTGCCATGTCCAATTGGGCTTATGAAACGTTACGACGGCTATACGAAATACCGAATCAAAAATTGAGTGAGATGCTGAAGCGAGATCTTTCGATGTGGAATATTGAAGGCAGCGGAAATAAATAAGGAATGGTGCATGATGAATAACTCAAATAAGAGTTTCAAAATAGTTCACTGGTCAAATGTTAGTAAAAGAAAGCTTGCTGAAGCATTCGAAGATATCCTGCCAAAAGGTTATTTAAAAAGTGGGATGAAGGTATTCATTAAACCTAATTTCACATTTCCATTTTATAAAAGAGGCGTCACAACGCCACCTGATTTAATTCGTGCGGTGGTAGAGATCCTAATAGATAATGGAGCACGAATTACCATTGGAGAAGGCGGCGCAAGTTTGGATGTCTATGAATTGGATGATTCATTTAAAGATCACGGGGTTTATGATTTGAAACGTGATTATGATGTTAATATTATGCATTTACGAAAGGAAGAAATTGTATACAAGAATTTTTCAAACAAAAAAGCTGGACGCAACGTGCCGCTCCCAAAAGTTTTGATAGAGGATACCGACTTATTTATCACTTTGCCGGTTGCCAAGGTGCACGCAATGACCACTGTGTCGTTAGCATTCAAAAACCAATGGGGATGCATTGCGGCACACAAGCGATTTTTATTTCATCCCTGTTTCAACGAAATCATTGCCGGCATGCACAAACTGCTGCCGCCGCAGATGGTGATCTGTGATGGACGGTTCGTGCTGACCGATAACGGCCCTATGTTTGGCACCGCAAAGAGCGGCAATTTTTTGGCCGTGTCGAACCACATCGGATCGTTCGATGTGGCCATGTGCCGGTTGATGGGCTACGATCATATGAAGATCGATCACATCCGTTACATGGTAAATGCGGGATTGGCCCCCGAGAGGTTCGAAGAAATTAACTGCAACGCCGATCCGGCCGATTTCAGCCCATTTAAATTCAGGCTTAAGCGAACCTTGCAAAATTACATCGCCTTGGCGGGCTTCAATAGTTCTTTCATCACTTGGCTTGGTTATGATTCCTTTGCATCAGGATTGCTGCATAAAATTCTCTATGCCGTCAAACCCAATCCTTTGGATGCGGAAGTGGCTCAACGCAACAACGAAATTCATACTATCTGAGCAAGTCGTGCATAAACCATTTCACATCGCGATCATTTCACCCCAGGTCGTAGGAATCGGCCAGACACCGCAGACATACTCTAGCCAGCAGATCAACCTGGCACGCTGCTGGGCGGATGCCGGTCATCGCGTTGATGTGATCACCGGAAAATGCGAGGGGCTGGCGGAAGCATTGTCCCACGAGCGCATCAGCCTTTTTGAGAAACCGGTTTTGCGATTAGGCGGCGACTATGGCATGCCGGTACTGGTCGGTGGATGGTTTCAACTGGCCGCGAATAAATACGACATGGTGTTCTCCAGTGAACATTATCAACCTGCAACCTTTATCAGTTGCCTGCTTTCGAGGAATGTCGTCATTTACCAGGGACAGAACACCGACGGATCGACACACGCAAAACGGCTAGCCATACGCTTCATGGAGGCGTGCTTTGGAAGGGTAATTAAAGCGAGGTGCCGCATGGTTGTCGCCAAGACCCTTGCTGCTGAAAGCTTTGTCCGCAAGAGAGGCTTTCAAAGGGTGGTAACCATTCCATGCGGGTTCGATGCGGTCCGCTATCGACCACCGAAGAGCGAAGAGCGGATAAAGAGCCGCGCGGAATTAGGTTTCAATGATGGTCAACATGTACTGATTTATGCCGGAAATCTATTGGCTCGCCGGAATGTAGCTGCTGGTATTAAAGCATGTGCCAAACTTCAAGAATTAGGTTTAGACGTCCATTTTGTGATCGTCGGCCAAGGGCCTGAACTTGAATCTCTCAAGCGGCTTACAGCGGAGAAGGGGATAGACCATGCTGTGCATTTCTTGGGCCACTTATGCTGGCGGGATTTGCGCAAAGTATATTGGGCCGGCGATGTTTTCGTCTTTCCGACACGCTACGAAATCTTCGGGATGGTTTTGATGGAAGCGCTTGCGTGCGGGCTAAAAATCATTTCCACCCCTTGTCCGGCTGCTTCCGATATCTTTACATCCTGTCCTAACGTTATGTTCTGCGTTCCTGTTGATGATTGGAAGGCCATAGCTGACACATGCGTTGAGCTATTCGGCGATCAATGCCGGCAATTCTTAAAAGCCTCAACCACCTGGTTACAAGATAACAGCTGGAACGGCGTCTCTGAAAAAATAATCACAAAGTTTGCAGGAATAGAAAAGGCCGAAAAATTGGCGTAAAATCTATACATTCTGTTTAGACGTTATAGCAGCAAAACGGCAATTAGCTGAGATTTGTTATTAATGTGCCTCGGTTATAGCAAAGCATCAGTCCGGTAGTTTATCTCAGTTGATAAGGGATTTAAAAAAGTAAAAGTCGAATCTGATTGTCCCTCGTTGGTTGCAAGTATGAGCGCCAACATGAAGTAAGTATGACTTTTTTACCTCTGTTTGGTTAATGCAGTGCATGTGGCTATTGAAACGCTTATTTCAGAAAACGAAGAACCAAGGTAGATCAGGTATAGATAGTATTTCATAGAGGTAACATGCAAAAGTTAAAAAATTTAATGAGAGATAATGTTGGGATTAAAAATTGGGTACGATTAAAGTATGCCTTTAGAAGAACGGTTATTCCAAAAGACCGAGCTGTATTTCAGGCATTGAAACCCTTTATTAGTAAAGGTGCAACGGCTTTGGATATTGGTTGCTATATTGGAGGTTGGTCCAAAATGCTTCTAGAACATGTAGGTGCGAATGGCAAGGTAATTGCCTTTGAGCCAAATCCTCTTACCTATCAGATCTGTAATTCATTTATTCGTAGTATCAATTATGAATTATTCAATATTGCACTCTCAGATCGTGTAGATCGCGTAAAATTTGTAGTTCCTAAAAAAGACTGCCTGTCTTCAGGGTCTGCTATACTTCAAACGGCCGACCAACTGGCCATGTTCGACCTCTCAAGCTCATTAGTAGACTGCTCATCGTTGGACTCAATGGAGATCGATTTAAATAATTTACAATTTATTAAATGCGATGTTGAGGGACATGAATTGAATGTATTTAAGGGCGCTAAATCTAAAATCGAAAAACACAGACCTATAATATTGTGCGAAATATTACGAGAAAAATGGATTGATCAAAAGCCAATACAGTCCGAAATTGTTCAATATCTGCTGTCCCTTCGATATATACCTACACAATACAACAATGGAAATTTTGTTTCTGAAAAGTATTTCATTTACGAAAATGAAGATTTTATTTTTTTTCCTCAAGAAAAATTATTTACTACGATATTGTAGTTAACACGCAAACCTTTGTAGTGCTATAATAAAATTAGGACTTACGCAGTTGAAACATAACCTAAAGGTTTTATGACAAGCATCATCACTGCTGTCCAAAATAGATTGCAAGTCATCTCAAAAATGCCGAAGTAGAATCATGGTGCATACAAGCGGGACCATTACAAGGAAATTATCGGCATAATATTCTTTATCCGGCAGCTATTTAAAGCAATATCTTCTTGCAAAAACTCATTTACCGCTTGCTTGGTGGTTGAAAGCATCGGTAACTTAGATTGCCGGTTTAATCATATCGACCCTCAATTTGCCTAAAGTTTTGAACCCAGGCAAAAAGGCGCTCCACCTTCCAACGCCGTCGGCACGGTCTGAGTTTCAGACCGTCTTGGGCTTTTCGTTTCTTGTGCCCTTTTCGATGAGGCACAACCACCTCAAACTTTCGATCTTCAAGCAATCTTTGATCAAGTTCATCATTATCGAAGTCGCGCCTCCTGACTCGTTTACCGTCTCTTTCAAGGGTAATTTTCGCCCACAGTAGGAAGGAGAATCTCTATCTTATGAAAATACTGCTAATTTCCGACGCATATCCACCGGAGGTGCGTTCCGCTTCACGTCTGATGTACCAGTTTGCCTCGTCCATGGCGGAACGCGGGCATCATGTTACGGTGCTGACCGCTTACCCCGAATACAATCTGGCCGAAGGCAGCCGTCGGAAATTCGAGACCGTCGAATACGAGGGCGCCATTAAGGTGGTGCGGATCAAAACCATGAAGATCCATCTGGTAGGGCTGATACAACGTGGTATCGGTGTACTGGTGCTGCCCTACTACTTCGAAAGAGCCGGCAAAAAATGGGCCAAAGAAGATTTCAATATCGTCATGGTCTATTCGCCGCCCTTGTCCCTGGCCATTGCCGGACGGCGATTGGCACGGCATTTCGGAGCCAAATTGGTGATCAACGTGCAGGATATTTTTCCACAGAATGCCATCGATCTGGGCGCGCTGACCAATCCTTTCGCGATCAAATTTTTCGAGTGGATGGAAGACCACGCTTACCGGTCGGCCGACTATATTACGGTTCATTCGACGGGCAATCTGAAGATACTCACGGATTGCAAGCAAGTACCGCCCACTAAAGCCGCGGTCTTACCCAACTGGGTGGATATTAAAGCGCAGGATGCGGAATGCGGCGCGCGGGCCGCTTATCGGAAGAAGTTCGGCTTGACGGATAAATTTGTCATCCTGTTCGGCGGTGTCATCGGCCCTGCCCAGGGATTGGATGTGGTCATCCCCGCGGCCGAGGAGTTAAGGGGCACGCGCGCTTGCTTTTTGCTGGTCGGAGACGGCACCGAAAAGAGGAGACTCCAGTGCCTTGTTGCCGAGCAAAGATTGGATAATGTCATTTTCAAGCCGTTTGTCGGCTTAGATGTATACGAGTCGCTGATGAAGTGCGCCGATGCGGGACTGGTTACGTTGCATCGAGATATGAAGACTCCCGTCGTGCCTGGAAAGCTGGTGTCGTTTTTATCCCAGAAGATACCTGTAATCGCCAGCCTGAACCAGGAGAGCGACGGTCGGCAAATTCTTCTGGAAGGGCAATGCGGCTTGGTCGGCGCTGCCGGGGACGGCAAGGCGCTGGCGGGCAATGTGCGTACGATGATAGATCGTCCGGATTTAGCCCGGATAATGGCCGATGCCGGATATGCTTATGTGAAAATGAATATGAACCGAGAGCGTGTCATGAGCCGATATGAGCTTCTGTTTGAAGAACTGTCGGCGAGTGAAAAGGACTTCGCCGGCGCCCGTTTGAGCGCGGACTACAGATAGGAGGATGGTGATGGATACCAATGAAAAGCGTGTGGCACTTGTGGCCGATTACATGGAGAGGCTCCGGCTCAATAGCGCCACGCAAGATTACTACCGTGGCAGAACCATACTGGTTTGCGGCGGGGCCGGCGCCATCGGCAGTAACTTAATCATTGCCTTGTCCAGGCTCGTTGGGGACGGCGGCAAGATCATCGTGCTGGACAATCTGAGCGCCATCAAGGGGGACAGTGCCTGGAATGTGGTGCCGCTGGCAAACATCATGTTCGTGCGCGGTGATGTTCGCAACGATGTGGATCTCAAGCGCGTCTTTTTAGAAGGGCCGAGTCTGGTGTTTCATCTGGCCGCTTTTTTTGCAAACCAGAACTCCATCGATTTCCAAGAAACATCGGCGATGGTGGATGTAATCGGTCAGATAAAACTGCTGCAATATAGCCATCTTTCAGGCGTCGAGCGCTTTGTTTACGCATCGAGCGGCTGCGCCATCTACGGTTCTTATCCTCAGTTGCCGCTGAAGGAAGATTTCATCTCCATGCATTTGACCACGCCTTACCAAATCAACAAGATGACCGGAGAAATGTATTGCAATTTCTACCTTCATCACTACGGATTGAAGACCGTCAATTGCCGGTTCTTCAATTCCTACGGTCCGGGAGAGGTTCCCGGTCAATATCGCAATGTCATACCGAATTTTATCTTCTGGGCATTAAACCATGTGTCTCTGCCCATTACCGGCACCGGAGAGGAAACCCGCGACTTTACCTATGTGCTCGATCTGGTTCAAGGGTTGATAAAAGCCGGATACGAAGAAAAGGCGATCGGTGAGAACTTTAATCTGGGCGCCGGAAAGGAAATCAGTATTCGCGATTTGGCCATGAAGATCAATGCGGCCACCGGCAACAGCGCGGAGATTTGCTTTCGCGAAAGGCGTAAATGGGACACCAAGCCGAGGCTGCTGGCATGCATCGACAAGGCCAGAGATCTGGTCGGATATGAACCCAAGGTGGATTTCGAGGAGGGGTTGCGCACGAATATCGAATGGTTCCGCGAAAACTGGGAACGCATTGTCGCGGCAGCCGATTTTCCCCCCGGAATGAGCAGTGCCGTCCGTGGCGTTAAGAGCATTTGCCGCGCCGACGCTTAACAGCCTGTTAAGGTGCTCCGGCACCAGCAAAGAAAAGGTACTTGATGATACGCGCGTTGATCGTTATCGGCACCCGGCCGGAAGCTATCAAAATGGCTCCACTGGTCAAGGCGTTTGGAACCCACGAGCGCTTCGACAGCGTATTGTGCGTCACGGGGCAACACCGGCAGATGCTCGATCAGGTGCTGGCGCTGTTTGAAATCAAACCCGATCTGGACCTTAATTTGATGCGCCCCAACCAGGACCTGTACATCCTGACCGCCGACATCATCACTGCCATGAAGGGGGTCATCCAGGAGGTCCGTCCGGATGTGGTCTTGGTACAGGGCGACACGACCACGACCTTCGGGGCCGCGTTGGGCGCCTTTTACGCAGGGGTTCCCATTGCCCATGTCGAAGCCGGCCTGCGCACGGGTAACCTGCGGGCGCCATTTCCGGAGGAAGGCAACCGGTGCATGACCACACGTCTGGCCGCATTCCATTTCTGCCCGACCCGGAACAACAGGGACAATCTGGTGCGCGAGGGGATCGACCCGCGGACGATACACGTTACGGGCAATACGGTCATCGATGCCTTGTTGTATGTTCGAAGCAAAGTGGCCGAACTGCCGGCGGCCACCTGGAACGATAGCTGGGGGAGCGCTGCCGCTGTGGTGGCGGGCGACTCGCCGATCATCTTGATCACCGGTCATCGACGCGAAAATTTCGGACAAGGTGTGCGGGATATCTGCTCGGCGATTCAAACGCTGGCCAAGCGTTATCCGGCGTGGCATTTTATTTATCCCGTTCACCTGAATCCCAACGTATCCGGACCGGTAAAAGCATTGCTGAATGGATACGACAATATCCATCTCATTGCCCCGCTCGATTATGCGCCATTTATCTTTCTGATGAACCGCGCGAGCATCATCTTGACCGATTCAGGCGGCGTTCAGGAGGAGGGTCCCTCCTTGGGAAAGCCGGTGTTGGTAATGCGCGATACCACCGAGCGGCCCGAGGCAGTGCATTCCGGAACGGTGAAGCTGGTTGGGACGGCGACCGGTGCCATTGTCGGCAATGTCGAGCGGTTGATTCTGGACAAGGATGCCTACCAGGCCATGGCCAGGGCCACAAATCCTTACGGCGATGGACAAGCCGCTTCGCGGATTCTCGATACCCTATTGGAACGCATGCAAACCGTCGACCAGGGCCTCTGCAATTGAATGTGATGATATGCCGCGCGACAAGGAGTTCGAAGGTATGTTGAACCTGTTCACGAAATATGGGATCGGCGCTCGGGATGCTTTTATCTTCGGCATTTACTGCGCGCTGATTCTGGGTATCTACTACACGACTTTGGGTTTTTTGTTCTACCAATTGCGCATCTGGGAGGACTATAACTACGGCTTCATTATCCCTTTGGTCGTGCTGTACATCCTATGGGAGAAACGCGACCAGCTTCAGTCGGTAAAAGGCGCCTACTCCTACTTGGGGCTAGGCGTCGCCTTGGCCGGATTGGGCCTTTTCTGGATCGGCGAGCTGGGTGGCGAGTTGTTTATGCAGTACATCTCTCTATGGCTGGTAATCTCCGGGTTGACCTGGATGCATTTGGGGTGGCATAAGTTCAAGATCATTCTCTTTCCCATCGCGTTTTTACTGACCATGTTTCCTTTGCCCCATTTTGTCACCGCCGCCATTACGCTGCAACTCAAGCTGATCTCCTCAAAACTCGGGGTCATGGCCCTCCAAGCAGCCGGGCATACCGCCTATCGCGAAGGCAATGTGATTGACCTGGGCTTTACCCAATTGCAGGTCGTGGATGCCTGTAGCGGTCTCAGGTATTTGATTCCATTGTTCGTTTTAAGCATCATCGTCTCCTATTTCAGCAAAGGCGCCTGGTGGAAAAAGCTGCTGGTGATTGCCTCCACCATTCCGATCTCCTTGATCATCAATGGCGGGCGCATCGCCTTGGCGGGGTTGTTGTTTCCCGTCTGGGGCCCGAGGGTCGTGGAGGGCTTTTTCCATGATTTTTCCGGGTGGCTGATTTTCATGTTGTCGTTGGGAATATTGTGGGTGGAAATGTGGCTCCTGAATTCAATTGTAAAGACCGACGTCCGCGAATCGGGCGACGCACCCTACGGGGGGAAAGAAAGCCAACCCTCTGCGGTGCCAGGCGATAGACCCACCCTAAGATACCTTTCACCCCATTTTGCCATCGCCACGGTTCTGCTCACTGCGAGTTTGGCCATGGGGCACACCATCGAGTTTCGCGAAAAAGTGGTGATCGCCAAATCGCTCGACCAATTTCCAAAAGAAATTCGCAACTGGTCGGGACGCGAGCAGCAAATGGGCCCGGAAATCCTTGAGGCTCTGAACCTTTCCGATTACACGATGATCGATTTCACGAACGGTCAAGGCAACACGATTTCCTTCTATGTCGCTTACTACGAAAGCCAGCAAAAAGCCGAGTCCATTCATAGCCCCAGTACTTGTTTGCCCGCGGGCGGATGGGTATTCGATCAGACAGGCAATGTCCGGTTGCCGATCCCTTCACCCGATGGCGCCATGCCGGTGAACAGGGCCGTGATGCAGAAAGGCGCAGAGCGCATGCTGGTATACTATTGGTTTCCAATGCGGGGGCGGGTTTTGACAAATGCCATCGAGATGAAGCTGTACAATTTCTGGGACGCCCTCACCCGCCATCGCACCGACGGCGCCTTGGTGCGTATGATCACACCGGTCGATGAAAATGAGCCCCTGGCGCAAGCGGAAGCACGGTTGCAAGCCTTCGCGGGCGATGTCGTGCCCCTGCTCGATGCCTATTTGCCGCGATAAGCGGCACAGAGTCCATGAACCTATTCCCCACACTCATGCTTTCCGTGTTGATCACCATTGGGATGATTCCGGTGTTGAAGATCTTCGCCCTGCGCCTGAACGCGTTGGACCTGCCCAATCACCGCAAGGTGCACAGCGCGCCGATGCCCAAGGTCGGCGGCGTGGCGATGGCCATGGGGGCCATGGTGCCCATTCTTCTCTGGTCGCCGGGCAACCGGTTTTTGGATGCATTGCTGTTGGGTGCCGCGGTACTGATTATTTTTGGTATCATAGACGATATCAAGGAGATGAGCTACAAGGGCAAGCTGGCCGGCCAAATCTTCGCCGCGCTGATCGTGGTGGTCTTCGGTGGCCTGCGTATCGAATGCATGGGGGACTGCTTGCCCGCAGGTGCTGTCGTTCCGCCATGGGTCTCTGTGCCGTTTACGGTCCTGGCCATTGTGGGGGTCACCAACGCCATCAACCTTTCGGATGGTTTGGATGGCTTGGCCGGCGGGATCTCCATGATGATTTTCATCTGCCTGTGCTTCTTGGCTTATCAGACCGGGATGCCGGAGATCGCTTTGCTCTCGGTGGCGGTGATTGGCGCCATCGTCGGTTTTTTGCGTTTCAACACCCATCCGGCCATCGTTTTCATGGGGGATGCCGGCAGTCAATTGTTGGGGTTCCTCGCGGTGTCGCTGGCCGTGCATATCTCCCAGTCCAGCGAGTCGCTGAGCCGGGCCTTTCCCTTGCTGCTTCTGGGTTTCCCCATTCTGGACACATTGACGGTGATGACCGAGCGCATTTGCAAGCACGTCTCGCCTTTCAAGGCGGACAAAAACCATTTTCATCATAAGCTGATGCGCCTGGGATTAAGCCACGCCTCGGCGGTGGTTGCCATCTACGCGTTGCAATTCGTACTGGTAATGTCAGCCTTCTTGTTGCGTTATCATTCCGAATGGATCCTCGTGCTGCAATACTTGTCCTTTTGCGCCATCGTGCTGGCGGGCTTCTATTGGACCGATAAACGAGGCTGGCGCTTCCCCCGACACGATCTGTTTGACTTGTTGAGCAAGGCGAAAGTCTCGATATTCGACAACCGGCAATACATCATAAAAACGAGTTTTGGCATGTTGGAGGCAGCGGCGCCGCTGCTGATGTTTTTTTGCTGCTTATCGCTGGTCAGGGTGCCAGCCCACTTAGGCTATGTGTCGCTGGTGCTGTCGCTGGCGCTGATGGTCGTCTGGCTGTCGCGCAAACGATGGATGCTTGGCATGCTGCGGGTGATCTTTTATACAATGGTCCCCTATTTGATCTTTCTGTCGCATGCCCAGGTAGCCGAGCTACTCCACGAACGTGGCCAGCTCATCTTTCAGTTGGTCTTTGGCGTACTGGCTTTGCTGGCGGTGATGACGCTCAAGTTCACCCGGCGCCAACAGGGGTTCAAAGCCAATCCGTTTGACTTTCTAATTATCTTTGCTTCTCTGATTATTACCCGGATTCCGGATATCCGTAATTCCGTTGATGATGTCTCGTTGATTACGGCCAAGGTGATTGCCCTCCTTTTTGCCTTTGAAGTCCTGCTGGGCGAGACGCGCGGCAAGGTGAACAAGCTAAACTTCATTATCTTCATTTCATTAGGGACACTGTTTTTCAAGGCGGTCTTATAGCCGTCGGCCACGTCGGCGGATCGCCCTCTATTTTTTAACCTAAGAGAGGTCTTAGAATGATGAAACGACGAATGCGCGCCATTGGCATAGTTCTGTGTTTGATATTGGTGGCCGCTTGCAGCAGCCCGGAGAAGAAGAAAACCGCATTTTACGATAAGGGCAAGGCGCTCTTGGAGAAGGGAGATCTTGTCAAAGCCCGGCTGGAACTGAAAAACGCCATTCAGATCGATCCTAAGTTTTCCCTGGGCTACGAACTGCTGGGTAAGATCGAAAGGGCGGATAAGGAGTACCAGAAGGCTTATGGCTATTTCTCCAAAGCGGTGGAATTGGACCCGAACCTGCTCGAATCCCAACTCGCCTTGGGGAATCTCTATCTGGCCGCCCGGCGAATCGACGATGCCAAGGTCAAGGCGGAACTGGTGCTCGCCAAGGAACCCAAAAACCAACGGGCCCTGCTGCTGCGCGCCGCGGTGATGCTGGCCCAGGGCGATACGGCCGCGGCGCAAATGGAGCTGGAGGCCTTGATCTCCGGCGGCTTAACGGAGGCCGACGCCTACATGCTGCTGGCTTCGGTTCATCTTAAAGAGAAGCGCTGGCCCGAAGCCGAGGCGATCCTGGCCAAGGGCATGGCGGCCAACCCCAAGGATATGCAGATCCGGGCGATCACAGCCCTGCAACTGATCGAACACAAGCAGATGGACCAGGCGGTGGCGGTGGTCCAGGAGATGATCCAACTGGAGCCCGGGACGGTTTCGCACAAGCTGCAATTGGCCGCGTTGTACTGGGCCCAGGAGAAAAAGGACGAGGCCGAGCAAGCGCTGCAGAAGATCATGGCCGACGATCCGGCCAACGACCAGAACCGCCTGGAGGTCGTCCAGTTTTATATGCTGCGGCGGGAGTCGGACAAGGCCCTGGCCACCTTGGAAAAGGGCATTGCCCAGCGCCCGGAAAGCTTCGACCTGCGCCTGGCCTTAAGCCGTATGCTGATGGGGGCGGGGCAGCCGCAAAAGGCCATGGCGGAGGCCGCCAAGTGCCTGGCGTTGAGCAAGGACCCTGCCGACCCGAACATCCTCAAGACCAAAAACCTGCTGGCCAGCATTCACCTGGCATCCGGCGATATCAAACAGGCCACGGCTTTTGTCGACCAGGTGATTGCCGAGAGCCCTAAAAATGTGGAGGCTCAATTTATGCGTGGGCAGATCTACCTGCGGGCCGGTGACGGGCTGAATGCCATTTCGGCCCTCCGGGTGGTGGTGGGCGAAAAGCCGGACGAAGCCCGGGCGCACCTGCTCCTGGCCCAGGCCCACCTGGTCAACAAGGAGAAAAGCCTGGCCATGGATACACTGGCGGCGGCCGTCAAGGCCAATCCAAAAGACGCCATGCTGCGCAAGGCCCTGGCCCGGCTCCATGCGGGCAACCAGGACAACGCCGCGGCCGAAAAAGAGCTGCGGGCCATCGCCACCGACAACCCCAAGGATCCCCGGCCAATGGCCGACCTGGTGGACCTGCATCTCTCGTTCAAGCAAAGCGACAAGGCCGCGGCGGTCTGCCAGGAGATGATCGAAAAGTGGCCCGACCTGCCGGCCGGCTACTTGAAGATGGCCCAGGTCCATGCCCTGAGTAAAGCCTGGGACAAGGCAGCCGAGGTATTGACTGCCGGTTGCGCCAGGATGCCCGGCTCGACGGATCTTGCGACCGCTCTGGTCAAGGTGCAGGTATCGGCCGGCAAGATCGAGGCCGCCCTTCAGTCCGCGCGCGATCTTGCGCAAAAATACAAGGAGCACCCCCTGGGGCCCAACCTGCTGGGGGAGATCGAGATGAGCCGGAAAAAGTATGCCGAGGCCGAGGCCGCCTTCCAGGAGGCCATTCGCCGCCAGCCGGCCTGGCCGGTGCCGCAGAACAACCTGGCGCGGGCCTATCTCCTGCAGGGCAAGCAGGCCGAAGCCGTGGCCAATCTCAGCGCGGCCATCGAAAAGAACCCCAGGAACGAGACGGCCTACATGACCCTGGCCTTTTTGTACCAGCAGACCAACGAGATGCAAAAGGCCATCGAGACCTACGAAAAGGCCGTGGCTGCCTTTCCCACGATGTGGAGCGCGGCCAACAACCTGGCCTTCATGCTGACCAATACTTCTACGAAGAAGGAAGATCTCCAGCGCGCCCTGGAGCTGGCGGAAAAGGCCGAGGCCCTCAACCCCAACGAGGCCAGCGTGCGCGACACCATCGGCTGGGTCTATCTGAAGCAGGGTAAGGTCGAACAGGCCGTATCCGAGCTGGAAAAAGCCCTGGCCAAGACCCCGGACAGTCCGGATATCAACTACCACCTGGGCATGGCCCTGCTCCAATCCAACCGGATGGTGGAAGCCCGGGAGCACCTGGAAAAAGCATTGTCCAAGGGCGAGAACTTCCCGGGTCGGGAAGAGGCTCAGAAGACCCTCGATAAAATCAAGGTGGGGTGATTGCGACCATGACATCTTCTATTAATAGGATGTTTTTTTGTCTGGCAGTGTTGTGGGCGGCCCTGGCGCCGGCCGTGTGGGCCGCCGAACCGAGCGGCAAGGCGGCCGGCGGCGTGCAGAGCGCCGGGTTGTCCGTGGAAAAAGCGCCCGCCGATGCTTACCGCATCGGCCCGGGCGACATCCTCTCCATTTCGGTGTGGAAAGATGAATCGCTGACCCAGCAGGTAACGGTTTTGCCCGACGGGACCCTCTCCTTCCCCCTCATCGGGGAGATCCGGGCGGATGGCCGTACGGTGGCCGAGCTGAAAGCCGACATCGCCCGGCGGCTGGCCCGCTATATTCCCGAGGCCACCATTTCGGTGCAGGTGCTGCAGACGAACAGCCAGGTGATCTATGTCATCGGCAAGGTCAACGGGCCGGGACGTTTTCCGCTGGCGGGCCGGCTCAATGTGCTCCAGGCATTGGCCATGGCCGGCGGCCTGAACCCCTTCGCCAAGTCCGGCCGCATCCGCATCTTCCGTGAAAGCGGGCAGGGCTCCCGGATGATGCTCTTCGACTACGACAAAGTGGCCAAGGGGGAAGGTCTCGATCAGAACATCCAGCTCGAAAGAGGCGATGTCATTGTCGTGCATTGAGGGGGCGGCTTCCGATGGAAAGAAGCAATGGGCCATCTTCGGGATTTTGCTTTTCGGCGCGACGTTGCTGAACTGTGCCGCCGCATCGGCCTCGTCGGTGGACCTTTTTTTCTCCGGTTATGCCGAGGAGCGCTACGACGACAACGTGCTCTTCGGCACCCAACCCACGGAGGATTGGGTTACCATCGCCGCGCCGCGCCTGCTGGCCAAATACCTGACGGAGCGCACGGATCTGAGTCTTTCCGGGGCCGCCACGTACTATGGTTATCGGGAGAACCATGACCTGGACACCGTGGACCAGCGCTATGACGGGGTGTGGCAGCACCAATGGAGCGAACGTTTCACGGCCAGTCTGGAGGCGGTATACCTGGACGATCAAAGACGCGACCGGGTGCTGGAAGAGAGCGGTCTGCTGACTTCCGAAACCAACCGCCGCAGGGTAGATACGACTCTGAGCGGCCAATACACCTTGTCCGAACGGAGCTTTCTGAGCGCATCTTACGCCTTCCTCGACGAATCCTACGATGCCCCCCGCATCGACGACCTATTGGGGCATGCGCTGCAAGCCGGTCTCCATCGGCGCCTGGGTGCGCATCCGGAGCGCACCACCGCTTTTCTCCAGGCGAGTTACTCTGTCTATGAATACACCAACCGTTATTCCCAGGCCTGGATTCCCGGCCTGGAGCCCATATCTGTCGATAGCGAGCGGGATATCCAGACTTGGGCGGCCTATCTCGGGGTGGAACATCGTTGGACCGAAACGCTGACCCTCAACGCCAATGCCGGCACGCGCTACAGTCGCTACAAAAGCGAACTGCGCCAGGGCAACCGCTACGTTCAATATGCGGAGACGGACGAATTCGATCCGTGGGGTTTCGTGGGCGCATTGGCCTTGGATTATGAGGGGCTGTACACCCAAGGGAGCGTGAGCCTCAGCCACGATCTTTCGCCGGCCTCGGGCCGCAACCGGCTGACCGAAAGAACCAGCCTGCGTCTGGACGGTTCCTGGCGGCCCGCCCAGGAGTGGTTGTTGGGGGCAAATGCGTCCGCCTTTTTGAATCGATCGGAAGAGTCTGGCGCCGCCAGCGACATCGACGAACTGTCCACAGCCCTGGCAGCCACGGTGCGCTATGAATTCAATCGCCAGTGGAGCCTGGGGTTGCGATACACCTTTTACTGGTTCGACGACCGGGAGGACGACATCGAACGCAACCGCAATATCGTCGGATTGGTATTGGGGTGGAATCTGCCGGTGTGGGAATGAGGGGGAGAATTCTGTATTCTAAAAAACGAGGTGAAAACAAATGAATGACTATCGGGACCAGTATGCGCGGCTCCCGGAAACATCGGGAGGCCCCGCCGGCGAACCGCCGGCCTTGAATCCGGGCGACATCCTGCGCATCGCCAGGCGCCGGCGTTGGAGCATCATCCTGGGCTTCGCCGTGGTGTTTGCCATCGCCGCGGCCGTGGCCCTGCTGCTGCCGCCTGTGTACCGCGCCAGCGCCACGATTTTGATCGAAGAGCAGGAGATTCCGGCCGACTTCGTCATGGCCACGGTGACCAGTTTCGCCGAGCAGCGCTTGCAGCAGATCAACCAGCGCATCATGAGCACCACGCGCTTGCTGGAAGTGATCGAACGGTTCGATCTTTACAAGCAGATGCGCGCCAAGCGGACCAACGAAGAGGTGATCGAGCAGATGCGCGAGGATGTCAAGCTGCGCCAGATCAGCGCCGAGGTGATGGACCGGCGCACTGGACAACCCACCAAGGCTACCATTGCCTTTTCTCTGGCCTACCAGGGCAAGGATAGTCCGGCGACGATTCAAAAGGTGACCAATGTCCTGGTCTCCCTGTTTCTGGAGGAAAATTTGCAGGTGCGGGAGCGCCAGACCGCCGAGACCTCCAAGTTTCTGGAAGACGAGATGCGCCGGGTCCAGGAGGAATTGGCCCAAGTTGAAAAGCGCCTGTCTGATTTCAAAGAGCTGCATATCAACGAATTGCCCGAATTGCTGCAGCTCAACATCGGACAGCTCAGCAACACCGAGCGTGCTATCGAACGCATGGAAGAACAACTGCGCAGCCAGAAGACCCAGGAGGGCTATTTGCAGACCCAACTGGCCAATATCTCGCCGTTTTTGGAGAACACCGACCGTGGCCAACTTCGCCACCTCGAAACCGAACTGGCCACCTTAAGGTCGCGCTTTTCCGAAGCCCACCCCGATGTGATTAAAACCGCCGGCGCGGTCAAAGCCCTGAAAGCCAAGATCGCCGGCAAGGCCCGTGGCGGCGCCGTCGATCCCGAGGAGCCGGACAACCCGGCCTATGTGACCCTGTCGTCGCAGCTTTCGGCCGCCCAGTCCGAATTCGCCTCCCTGACCAATCAGATCGCCGAGCAGAAAAGGGTGCGCGAACGATACGAGCAACGTATCGAGGCCACTCCCAAGGTGGAGCGCGAGTACCGGCTGATCGCCGCCGAGCAGGTCAGTCTCAAGTCCAAATCCGATGATTTGATGCACAAGGTGATGGAAGCCAAGGTGGCCCAGGGGCTGGAAAAGGGGCAGAAGGGCGAACGCTTTACGTTGATCGATCCGCCCCAGATGCCCGAACGGCCCTTCAAGCCCAACCGCATGGCCATCGTGCTCATCGGCCTGGTGCTGGGCATCGGCGCTGGAGTAGGATTGGCGGCCCTGCGCGAGTTCGGCGACCGCTCGGTGCACGATGCCGCCACCCTGGCCGACGGCACCGGCTGGCCGGTGCTTGGCGAAATTCCGGTTATCGTCACCCGCCGGGACCGGCAGCGGGTGCGCGTCCGGCGCATGGTCTCGGTATCGGCCACCTGTCTGCTCATCGTCGCGGGATTGATCGTCTTTCACCTCTGGGTCATGGACTTGAACGTCTTCTGGGCCAAGGTGAACCGTCGTCTTCCCATATAAAGGAATCGCTCATGGTTGAACTGCTCAAACCTTTTCATAAAAATAGCGAAGAAAAGAATTCACCCCAGGCCGCGCCCGGCAAGACCGAGATCGTGGTGCGCGCCCCGGCGGGCCGCGTGGCGCCGCATTACCTCACCACCCGTTCGGTGGCCCTGGACCTGGAGACGCTGGAAAACAACCGCTGCATGGGGTTGTTGCCCGAGGCGCCCGAACACGAGGCCTACAAGATGCTGCGCATCCAGATCGGCCAGCGCATGTGCGCCAACAAGTGGAACACCCTGATGGTCACCAGTTTGCACCCGGGCGAGGGCAAGACCCTCACGGCCATCAACCTGGCGGCCATGTTCGCCCGGGAGTACCAGCGCACCGTCCTTTTGGTGGATACCGACCTGCGCCGCCAGCCGATTCAGGCGCTGCTGGGGTACGACCAGGACAAAGGGCTGGTGGACCACCTGCTGGACGGCTGCCCCGTCCGGGACATCATCGTCTGGCCCCAGGTGGAGAAGCTGACCTTGATCTCCGGCGGCCGCAAGCTGCAAGAGAGTGCTGAATTGTTGGGATCGCCCCAGATGGCCGCGTTCGTGGACGAGATCAAGGGGCGCTACGACGACCGGCTGATCATCTTCGATACCCCGGCGCTGATGGACTCGGCCGACACCATGGCCTTCGCCCCCCTGGTCGACGCCATCGCCATCGTGGTGGCGGCCGGCCGGACGGCCCTGGCCGAGGTCCAAACCGCCCTGGGCCGGATTCCCAAGGAAAAGGTGGTCGGTTTCGTGATGAATCATCGGCGCTGACCGCGAAGCACGCTTCCCCTCTGTGGCAACCCGAAAAGGCCGTACGCTTCACCGCGCGCGGCCTTTGGTGTTTTCAGCGGGCCGGGGGCCAGGGCCGACGTCTTAATCCTAAACCCATCATGCCCTCATCGCGGACGACTTTCCTACATTCCGAAGTCTTCCAAGAGCAGTATGCCCCCATGGGATCTGGCTTTATTGAAGTACTTCTTATCGGCGGTGACAAGAACGGTGTCTTGCAGAAGGAGCGCTACGGCATGATAGAGGGTGTCAAACAAGTGATGGTTCAATTCCATCGACAATTGACATGCCTTCAAATAGACCTCCCGCGTATCGACGATTTCGAAATTGATTTCGTATAGATCCTTTATATCCTCCTTGGCCGTGGCGGGGCTGAGCCGTTCGATCACGGCGGCCGCTTCCGCCAACCAGTGCGGGGGCTGATGGACGACAGCCCTCGATTCTTGAATATGAAGGAGAATGCCCAACGCCTTTTCGATATGCTCCTCTTCGTCCCGCGTAGGCAGCGCCCATTTCACCACGACGCTGGCATCCAGCACCAGATGTTTCATGAGCGCAACGCTTCCCGGGTCGAAGCAATACTCGAACCGCTCACGGGCCGCTTCGTTTTTCGCCGCGTCAACAAACGGTCAATGGCCTTGGCCCTTCTCCGCCGGTCCTTTTCCTCTTCGATCCCACGCAACATAAGCTCTGTGATGACGGCGCTTTTGTTGCGCCCCGCGAACATGTCGTTAAAGGCTTGCTTAACCTCGTCGGGAACGCTGTAATTGACGGTCGCCATGGCAACCCCTCCCAAGTTGTTGTTGAAATTTTCAACAATACTATGGGATCACCTCCATAATGTCAACGCCGGGATGCGCGTCCCCTTGCCTCGCCCCCCTGAAAAGGCCGTGCGCTTCACAGCAGCGCGCGGCCTTTTGTGGTTTCAGCGGGCCGGGGGGCAAAGCCGGCGGCTTAATCATAAACTCATCATGCCCTCATCGCGGACGAACACGATTTGCGCAAATGTTGGACAACGCGGTGCTGCCGGGGCCAGGGAGGGCGTTTGTCCCTAACCTTCGGACAAATCCAAAAGGAGTGCTCCCATGGCCTTGGCTCGTTCGACAGTTGCTCCGCTGACGCTGGTCCAGGGCCAACCCGGGGACCATTTGGCCTTTTTGGAGGCCCTGGGCATCGCGGATTGCACCGCGGGCCATTGGGCCGAAAAGATGCCCTTTGCGCCGGCGGATGTCACGGCGGGAACCGAGAACGAATTGCAGGTGGCCGTGGCCGGCCGGCGAGAGGTCGTGGACCTGGCCCAGGCCATCGAAAACGCCAATTACTACAAAAACATCGTCAAGCGGGTGGCCTCGGGGGATGCCCCGCGCAAGATTCTCTCTTCGCTGGAAAGCTACCTGGCCGCGCCGGACCCGATCTGGGAGAACAGTTGGGTGCGGCTGCCCCTGGCGGCGCTGAACGCGTATGCCCGTGGGGTGCTGGATAACGATATCCTGGCCGACAAAAGCCGCCGCGAAGGTCCCCGCCGCCAGGATTGCGACCGGTTTTTTATCGCCCAGCAATCCCAGCCGTTCCTGCGCATCCCCATCTCCTATCTGCTGAAGCTGTCCCTGGCCCAGGCCATCGGCGGGCCGAAGGTGCCGGCTCTGGTGCGCCAAAGCGGCGAGAAATGCTTCGACCATTTCATCAACGACAACACCTCGCCCGAGACCCACTCGTTCGCGCCGGTGGACGGCACGGGGCCCCAGGGTCTCGGAAAAGCCGTGGCCGACGAAATGGCCCTGCGGTTGCTGCTCACCCAACTGCTGGTGCAGCAGGCCAATCGCGGCCTGGGCCTCGCGGCCCACGGTCAGCGCGCCATCGTCTACTTCGCGCCCCATCCGCCCGTGCGCCAGAAGCAGCTCAACGACCTGATCCCGGATTCGTTTTACCGGGAGCTGTTCATGAGCCCCTGCCTGAGCGGTTGGGCCCGGGGCGAGGCCAAAAACCGCTACATGATCCTGTGTCATGAAGTGCTTTCGCGCAGCCAGCTCAACGCCCTGGGCAAGCTCAAGGAGGCCGGCATCATCGCCAACAACCTGGTGGTGCTGCCGCGTACCTCCAACGTCTGCCTGGCCAACAACGGCACCCATCTGAGCCTGGGTAGCCGCAAGCTCTCGGCGCTCATGGCCCACGGCCGGACAGGCTTCGGCGCGGCCGAAGAGAAGTACTTCGGCGATCTGGTCATCAAGATCGGCGAGCACTTTTTGCCTCTTTTCGTGGGCACTTACTCGGCGGCTCCCTACCGGCTGGCCTTTGCCGATTTCCATCCGGAAAAGGTGCTGGGGTTCCTGCCCCACGAATTGGACTACACTCACCTGCGCATGATCTGGCGCCGCTGGCGGCAGAAGGCGGACATCAAATGCTTCAACCAGCCGGTGACGCCCTTCGGGCCGGAGTGGCTGGACCGCCTCCTGAGCCGGGTGTTGGGCCTTAAAGGCGACCTGGTGCACGACTACCGGCTCATCGACTACCTGGTGGCCGTGCTCGGTACCGACGAGAGCCCCGCGTTGGACGGGCGCCTGGGCAACGACCTGCGCCTGAAGAACGATCTGGCCGACATGGGGGTGTTCGACCGGCGCATGGCCCTCTACATGCCCTTGCGTCCGCGCTTGTTCCAGGCCATGGGGTTTACGGGATTCGAAGGCCGGCACTACAGCCTTTTCGAAAGCTTCCAGCGCGACCTGCGGCCGGCCGTGGATTTGCAGCAGTTGATCACGATGCTGGCCTATCAGTACATCCTGCAAGGTGTGGTGGGCCATGGCGATATCCCCGACAACCCCACGGTGGAGAGCGAGCGTCGGCAATTCTTCTTTGCTGCCGCCATCGGCCTGCCCACCTTGTATGTGGATCGGAAGAGCGCCAACCGCTTCCTGCAACGCATCCTCGCCCATTGCCAAGATACCCGTCCCAGCCGCCGTTACCCGGGCTATCTGCGGGTCCCGGCCGTGGCCTACCAGCGGGCCTTGCTGCGGTTGCTGCGCCGGGACGCCAAGCCTCTGGTGGCCATGCTCGGGCTCGAGGAAACGTTGGCGGATCTGGCCCAACGCATCGAAAACCCCGAGGGCCACGCGGTGGCCCAGCGCCTGGTCGGCCGCGTCAGCGGCGGGGGCAAGCGCTCGGCCCTGAAATGCGAGCCCCAGGCCTTCAACCAGGGCATGGAGTACTTCTATCGCGAAACCCTGAGAAGGGAGCACCTGGCCGAGGCCTACGCCGTTTTCCGCAAGGCGGTGGCCGACCTGGATGCCTGGCAAGGCTGGCGCGACGGTTACTACAATCAAGCCCTGCTGGCCATTCTGGACGGCCAGAGCGCCGCCGCCTTCGCGGCCCGGGTCGAACGTGAGCTGCTGACCGAAGAACTTGACGAAGCCGACGGCCGCAACCTGATCCATCTGCTGCTGCTGGTGCTGGACCACCGACTGCGTACGAAAGGAGAGGCTTGAATCGGACATGAGCGCCATGCCGTCACACAAATTTATCGACCGCCGCAGCGGCCGGGTCGTCACCGAGGCCTTGATGGCTGACCGTCTGGTAAAGTTGCTCTATGGACCGGTGCGCGAGAGCGCGCCGCTGCTCTTCAAGGCGCTGGTCTCGGCCCGGGGCAGTCAACTGCTCAGCTTCATCCAATTCGACCGGGCGTCGCGCCGAAACCCAACGGCGGCCCGCCAACTGGCGGCCGATTTGAACATCGATCTCGACGAGTGCCTGGACCCCGACGAGTGTCTGCGCTCCGCGCGCCATCTTTTCGAGCGCCGGATCCAATATTGGCAGTTCCGGCCCACCCCCGCCGCGGCGGATCGGGTGGTCTCGCCGGCCGACGCCAGAATTCTGGTCGGTTCGCTGGACGACACCGACCGGTTCTTTCTCAAGGAAAAATTCTTTACCTTCGATGAACTGCTGGGCGCGGACAAGGCCCAGTGGCGCGCGGCGTTCAGTCATGGCCGATTCGCCTTGTTGCGCCTGACGCCCGAAAAGTACCACTACAACCACACACCGGTGGCCGGTCGAGTGGTGGACGTCTACGCCCTGGATGGGGCCTACCACTCGTGCAACCCGGCGGCCGTGCTGTCCGTTGCCGCGCCTTTTTCCAAGAACAAGCGCGTGGTAACCGTTTTCGACACCGACCAACCCGGCGGCACCGGGGTGGGGCTGGTGGCCATGGTGGAGATCGTGGCCTTGATGATCGGCGATATCGTCCAGTGTTACAGCGCCTTCGAATATGACGCCCCCATGGAGGTCGTTCCCGGCCTGACCGTGCTGCGCGGCCGGCCCAAGAGCCTCTTTCGGCCGGGTAGCTCGGTGGTGGCGCTCTTCTTTCAGAAGGATCGCATCCACTTCGATCCGGACCTGATCGCAAACCAGCGCCGTCGGGATGTCGCCAGCCGCTTCAGTTTCAATTTCGGCGCGCCGGTGGTCGAGACCGACATCCAGGTGCGCGCCTCGTTGGCCCGGAGCGGCCCGGGGCCGGAACCGGCCTGGCTCCACAGGGCGCCCGGCGCCGCGGACGAAGCGAGGCCCCAAGCATGCCCCATATGATCTTTATCGGCGGCCTGACACTGGCCCTGGGCCTCGTCTACGCGTGGGCCTTCAAGCACCTGCCCCAGGAGCGCTGGCAGATCCTCTGCGCCTTTCCGTTGCGCAAACAGGCCGACGGCCGCTGGGAGGGTCTCAACCTGACCTACTACGGCCTGATCAATGCCGCCGCAGTGGCCTTCGGCCTGAGCATGACCTTCATCCTGCTGGGCAGCGTGGGCTTGCCGCATGGCCGCATCGCCCTTTTCGTCGGCGCGATTCTGCTGGTGTGCGTGCCCAGCGCCAAGTGGATGGCCCGCCTGGTGGAGAAGAAAAAACATACCTTGAGCATCGGCGGCGCGGCGTTTTGCGGTTTGATGGCGGCGCCGCCGGCCCTATTGCTGCTAAGCCCCCTGACGGCCCGCTGGGGCGGCGGCCCACTGCCGGTGATGCCCATGCTGGCCGCCTTGATCGTCGGCTATGCCTTCGGCGAAGGCAGCGGCCGCCTGGCCTGCCTTAGCTTCGGCTGTTGCTACGGCCGGCCCATCGCCACGCTGCCGCCCCTGCTGCGGCGCTTGGTCGCGCCTTTCAGCGTCGTCTTCCAGGGCTCTGCTAAAAAAGCGGTCTATGCCGACGGCTTGGGCGGCCAGCCTTTGTTAGCCGTGCAGGCCATCACCGCCGTAATCTACACCGCAGCCGGGCTGGCGGGTGTAGGGCTTTTTCTGCAGGGCCGGTTCCGGGGCGCCTACCTGCTGTGCATATTAACGACCCAGCTCTGGCGCGGCCTGTCGGAATTTTTGCGGGCCGACTTCCGGGGCGCTCGAAAGATCAGCGCCTACCAATATTTCGCCGGTATTGCCGCCCTGGCCGGGCTGATCTACGGCTTGTTCATAAACAGCCCGCCGGTGCCGACCGACCTGCTCCGGGGCCTGGGCCTGCTGTGGCACCCGGCCTTTATCCTCGGAACGGCCGCCGTGGCCCTGATCATTTTTCTTTTTACGGGGCGCAGTCAGGTCACCGGGGCCCACCTCTCCCTTTTCGTGCATCCGGATCGAATCTGAAGGCCGGTTCACCCCATGGCCGTTGCCGGTGCGCCCAGCACACGCCGCATGCTCCTTGAGATCGCCGTTCCCGCGGTAATCGCTTTGACGCCGGTATTTTTTCTGGTATGCAAGAAGAAAATGAGACAGGTTTTTCATGGGCAACATCAAGAAGACGAGTAAAGGCGCAGCACCGGCCGATACCCGACGCATCAAAACCCTCTGCCTGATTCGCCACGCCAAATCGAGTTGGAAATACCCGGGGCTGGCGGATGCCGACCGACCGTTGAGCACCCGGGGCCGGCGCGAAGCGGCGTTGATGGGCCAGGTGTTGTCCGAACGCGGGTTTGCGCCGGACCGCTGGTTCAGCAGTCCGGCCCTGCGTGCCCTGCGCACGGCCGAGGCGGTGGCCGGGGCGGTGGGTTGGCCCGTCTCCCGCATCGCCCTCGAGCAGCGCTTGTACGAGCGCAGCAGCGAGGAGTTGCTGGCCTTCCTGCGAGGCATGGATGACCATGCGGCCTGGGTGGTTTGTGTCGGCCACAATCCCGAGCTCACCGACCTGGCCTACCGGTTGGCGTCGAAGAGTATCGCCAATGTGCCGACCTGCGGCGTGGTGGAGATGCGTTTTGACATGGAACAGTGGCAGGCGCTGGGGGAGAGCAAGCCCATCTCCGTTTCGTTCGATTTTCCCAAGAATCATCTCCAACAACCATCCGAGAGGTGACATGATCAATGCACTGAAATTCGCTGCCGTCGATATCGGCTCCAATGCCGTGCGGCTGCTGTTGGCCGGCGTTTTCGAGATCGACGGCCAAACGGCCTACAAGAAGATGTCGCTGACCCGCATGCCGATCCGCCTGGGCGGCGACGCCTTTGCCCTGAACCGCATCTCCGATGCCAAGGCCGACGAACTGGTTCGAACCATGGTGGGGTTCAAGCACCTCATCGACGCCTACCAGCCCATCGCTTATCAGGCCTATGCCACGTCGGCCATGCGCGGCTCCCGCAACGGTCCGGCCATCTGCAAACGCGTGGAAAAGGCCTGCGGTATCCACATCGACATCATCGACGGCCAGCGGGAAGCGCAATTGATCTTCGAGAACAAAAGCTCGGAGCGCTTCGGTGGGTTCAAGCACTATCTGTATGTGGATGTGGGCGGCGGCAGCACGGAGATCACCCTTTTTTCCGGCGGCAAAATCGCGCGCTCGAAATCTTTCGACATCGGCACCATCCGCATGCTGCAGGGCGGGGTGACCAAACCCCAGTGGAGTGCGATGCGCCAATGGCTCAAAACCCACACCGCCAAGATGCGCTCCATCGCGATCATCGGTAGCGGCGGCAACATCAATAAGATCTTCTCTCTGGCCGGCTGCAAAAACGGTTCGGCGCTGACCCCGATCAAGCTGCAAAAGGTGCGCAACGCCCTGGCCGCGCGATCCTACGAACAGCGTATTCTCCAGGTCGGCCTGCGCCCGGACCGGGCCGACGTGATCGTGCCGGCCGCCGATATCTACCTGAACCTGAGCCAGTGGGCCGGCATCGAGAAGATCTTCGTGCCTGTGGTGGGCCTGGCCGACGGCGCCGTGCGTCTGCTCTACAGCCGTTATAAAGATATGCCCTCCAAGGCCGGGGCCGCGACCACGAAGATCCTTAAGATGCGCCCCAAGAAAGCGGCAAAATGAAGCTTGACGCACCAATTCGCCTGGTACCGGAGATGACCGCCCATCGAGCGGCCCGGACCATCCTCGGGCATTTGACCGCCGTCATGCGCGCCAACGAAGCCGGCATCCGCCAGGACAGCGATATCGAATGTCTCCACGATTTTCGGGTGGCGGCGCGGCGCTCGCGCTCCCTGCTGACCCTCTTGAAAAAAGAGCTAGACCCGGCGCTGTGGGCTGAATTGCGCGCCGGCCTGCGCGTCCTGGGCCAAACCACCAACGCCCTGCGCGATCTGGATGTCTATCTGGCCCAGCGGGCGCACTATCGAAAAATACTGCCCCCTACGCTCCGGCCGGCCATCGCGCCATGGTTCGATGCCCTTGGGCGGCAGCGTGGCCGGGAGGCGAAAAAAGTGACACGGTTTTTGTCGTCCAGGCCGTATGGCCGCATCATGAAGCGGCTGGAACGCTTCGCGACCGCCGTTCCCGATCCCGATACAGTGAAACCGGTCGAGGCATCCGACGGCCCCCCCATTGTTACGGTGGCCCGGCGGGAGATCGATCGCTTGTTTGCAAAGACCCTGCGCAACGGCCGGCGCATCGACGCAAGCTCGGCGGATGACCGCTTGCACCGCCTGCGCATCCAGTGCAAGCAGTTGCGCTATGCGTTGGAGTTCTTCCACGGCCTCTTTGCCCCCGGGCCGGTGGGCCGGGCGATTCGGCAGGTCAAGGCGCTTCAGGAGTATTTGGGCCTTTTTAACGACCGGTCGGTCCAGCAGCAGTTTCTCTTCGAACATCTCAAAAGCATTCCGGCCCCCCATGGTCCCCGGCGAATGGCCCGGGCCGCGGCCGTCGGCGCCTTGATCGGCGTTCTCTTCATGGAAAAGGAGTATCAGCGCGCGGGCTTCGAAGAAGTCTTCACCCGCTTCAGCGACCCGGAGCAGGTCCGGCGCTTCCGCAAGCTTTTTTCTCCGGCCGAAGACTGATATATCATCCATGGCTCTAAAAACCGCCAGGTCACGTGGCCCCGCGTCTTCAAGCCTCTCTGGATTTCTTCTTATACTTCTTTCGCTTGGCTTTTGAAAGCTCCGGGTAGAGCGCCGAACCTCGGCCCGACAGGCTCGGGTTGGTGAGGAAGAAGTGATGGGCGCTGAAGCGCTCCTTTTCGGGCTTGAGGCGCTCGTACTCGCCGTCCGGCCGCAGCACCCAGCTCTGGATGTTGTCCCGCAGGTTGGCCACCATGATCTGGTCCAGCACCTGCTGGTGAACCGTGGGGTTGAGGATGGGCACCAGGCTTTCGATGCGCCGGTCTAGGTTGCGCGGCATCCAGTCGGCCGAGGAGATATACACTTTGGCCTGCCGGGAGGGCAGGGGCTGGCCATTGCCGAAGCAGACGATGCGGCTGTGCTCCAGGAAGCGGCCGACGATGGACTTGACCCGAATGTTCTCCGAATAGCCTGGGATGCCCGGCCGCAGGCAGCAGATGCCGCGGATCACCAGCTCGATCTTGACCTTTTCCCCGGATGCCCGGCACAGGGCATCGATGATGTCCGGGTCCGTCAGGGAGTTCATTTTGGCCCAGATACTGCCAGGCCGTCCGGCGCGGGCCTGTTCGATCTCGGCCTCGATATCCGCCATCAGTTGCTTTCTCAAGGTCAGGGGGGACAGGCTCAGGCGCTTGAGGTTCACCGGCCGGGCGTAGCCGGTCATGTAGTTGAAGATGCGCATCACGTCGCTGCAGATCAGAGGGTCGCAGGTGAAAAAGGAGAGGTCGGTGTAAATCTTGGCCGTGATGGGGTGGTAGTTGCCGGTGCCCAGATGGGCGTAGGCGGCCAGCCGTTCCCCTTCCCGGCGGACCACCAGCGACAGCTTGGCGTGGGTCTTGAAATCGATGAAGCCATAGGCCACCTGCGCCCCGCTGCGTTCGAGCCTGCGGGCGAACTCGATATTGGCGGCCTCGTCAAAACGCGCCTTGAGTTCCACCATGACCGTGACGCTCTTGCCCGCCTCGGCGGCCTCCACCAGAGCCTGGACCACCGGGCTGTCCTCGCTGGTGCGGTAGAGGGTCTGTTTGATCGAAACCACGTTAGGGTCCAGACTGGCCTGGCGGATGAACTGCACCACCACGTCGAAACTCTCGTAGGGGTGGTGCACGACGATATCCTTGGCGCTGATGGCGGCAAAGCAATCCCCGCCGAAATCGCGGATGCGCTCGGGAAAGCGCGGCGCATAAGATGGGAAGAGCAGGTCGGGGCGGTTGTCGACGATCAGCTCCTTGAAATCCGGCAGGGCCAGGTATTTGAACCGGAACAGGTCGTCAGGCGAAACGCAGAGCTGCTCGATGATCAGGTCTTTCAAATCGTCGGGCATCTCGTCGTCCACCGACAGGCGCACCACACTGCCGCGCCGGCGCCGCTTCAGGGCCGAGGTGAAGGTGCGCACCAGGTCCTCGGCCTCTTCGTCGATCTCTAGTTCGCTGTCGCGAATTACCCGAAAAACGCCGCTGGCAATGGATTTAAAACCCGGAAAAAGTTGATTCAGGTGTATGCGCACCACATTCACCAGGCTGATGAAGCGGTTTTGGGGCCCGGGTAGACGCACGAAGCGCTTGAGCTGGCTGGGCAGGATGACCAGGGCGACCATCTGGGCGCCGTCGCTCTCGCCTTCCAGGGCCAGCACCAAGGCATACCCCAGATTGGGAATGAAGGGAAACGGATGGGCCGGGTCCACCGCCAGCGGACTGAGCACCGGGAAGATCTGTTCGGCAAACCGTTTGGAGAGCCAGCTCAGGTCGAAAGCCGAAAGTCGGCCGGGTTGCACCAGTTGGATGTTTTCGCGATCCAGCAGGATCAGTAACGCTTCGATGCAGCGTTGTTGATCCGTGCGCAGCAGGGCGATGCTCTCGTCGATTACTTGCAGTTGCTGGGCGGGGGTCATTCGGTCGGGGCTGGCGCTGTGGGCGCCCGAAGCCACCTGGGCCTTGAGGCCCGCCACGCGCACCATGTAAAACTCATCCAGGTTGCTGGCCGAAATGGTCAAAAAGCGCAGCCGTTCCAGCAGGGGGTGGTCGGTGTTGAAGGCCTCCGCCAGCACCCGACGGTTAAATTGCAGCCACGACAGCTCCCGGTTGATATAGCGCCGGGGCGATTGGCCGTTGAACGCCGGACCGGGCGGTTGGGGTTTGGCCATGTCGGGTGATCCATTGCCCTTGGTTGCGGCAATGGCGGCGATTTTCGGTGGATGAGTATCCATAAGCGGTCCGGGCCGTTCCATTGAGATTCCTCGAACACTTTAGCACTCCAATTGTTAGCATTTGATGAGGAGTGCACGATTCCCGCTCCGGACAAATTCGCGCCCTAACCCAATTCCAACCGGATCGTAACCACGCACTAACGCGCTGACCATACAAAAAGGGGGAACTTCGCCCCGGATTATTTGGGGCGTTTTCAAAGAGGACGGCAGCGGCGCGATTGGCCGATTTGCACGATATCCAGCATTTCGTGGAGAAGTATGCGTAGCTCCCCTTCGCGGAGGAGATGAAAGTGGAAAGTGGAAAGAAGAAAGTAAAGGCGGCGCTGCTGGAAGTGATTGGAGAGGCCGAGGACGGAGAGCTCGAAGCGGTGCTGGATGTCCTCTGGGCCTGGGGCGATCTGACCGTGCATCAGGAGCCGGAAAAGGCTCTGGTGATGATGACCGTGCGCGATCCCTTCGACACCGATTTCTTCCTGGGAGAAGTGCTGACGACTTCCGCACGGGTGGCGTACGGCAATGGCGTGGGGCACGGCGTTCTCATGGGCGATGCACCCCGGGCCGCGCTGCTGCTGGCGGCCGTGGAGGCCCTCGAAAACGGTGGTCAGCAGGCACGCCTGGCGCCGGCACGAGCGCTGGCCGACCGGCTTGCCCCGCGTCTGGCCGAGCGCCGCCAGACCATTGGCCGCCAGGCGGCGGCCACCGCGGTGCAATTCGAATCCATGCGCAAGGAGCGGGTGGATTTCGGTTCCCTGGGAGGTTGAACATGCAACCCTATTTTATTTCCGACCGGAGCAAACGCACCCTGCACAACTTCCGTCTGCTGATGCAGGCCATGGCGCACCCCGGAAGCATTCGTCAACTGGAGACGCGCGCGCTGCTCTACGATTTCCCGGCCCTGGCCGTGGCCGAATGTCTGATGGACCACGAGGTCAGTTTTGCCCTGGCCGGCCAGGGGCTCAGCGACCGCCTGCACGCCGCCATCCGCGACACCACCAGCGCACGGCCGGCAGCGATGGCCGAAGCCGATTTCGTCTTCATCTTCGGGCCTGGAAGCCAAGGTGATATCGAGGGCGCCAAGCGCGGCACGCCGGCTTTTCCGGACCGTGGCGCCACCCTGATCTACAGCCTGGCGTCGAATGCCGAAATGGGAACCGAACATCTGCGGGTGCGCCTCAGCGGCCCGGGCATCGCCGAGCGCAACGGCATCGCACCCCAGATGCGCGGCTTGGACCTGGAGGAACTGCGCCTGATAAAGCGGATCAATTCCGATTATCCCCTGGGTGCCGATGCGTTTTTTGTCGGACCCCAGGGCCAGTTGATGAGCTTGCCCCGCTCCACCCGTATCGAGGTGATGTAAGGCCATGGGTTACGTGGCGGTCAAAGGCGGCGAAGGGGCCATTGCCCGCGCCGAACAATTTCTGCAGGCCGAACGCACCGGCGGCGGGGCCGATCTATTGCGGCCCGAGCAGATCCGCGACCAGCTTTACCTGGCCGTGGATCGCGTCATGGGCGAGGGCTCGCTCTACGCCCCGGAGCTGGCGGCCCTGGCCTTCAAGCAGGCGGCCGGCGACACCTTGGAGGCGGCCTTCATCCTGCGCGCCTATCGTACCACGCTGCCCCGGGCCGGCTATTGCGAGCCGATCCGAACCCATGGCATGCGCGTGATCCGGCGCATCTCGGCGGCCTTCAAGGAGATCCCCGGCGGCCAGATCCTGGGGCCGACCCCCGACTACACCCTGCGGTTGCTGGACTTCGAGCTGCACGACGAATCCCGGGCCAGGGTCCAGGCCGCCTTGCACTCCTATCTAAAGGATATCCAGGGGCTCGACCCCCTGCCCGAGCGTTTTCCTAAGGTGGTGGAGATGCTGCGCCGGGAGGGCCTTCTGGTCGGCCGCGGCCCGGGAGCGACCGACGCTCCCCAGCAGATCTTCGACATCACCCGCGACGCCCTGCGCTTTCCGGCCCCGCGCAGCGCCCGCTTGCAGACCTTGGCCCGGGGCGAAACCGGCGGCCTGCTGGCCCTGGCCTACTCCAACATGCGCGGTTACGGCTCGGTGCACCCGGTGATCGGCGAGCTGCGGGTGGGCTATCTGCCCGTACTGGTGAAAAACCCCTTGAGCGGCGTGGTGGAAACCCTGGGCGAGATCAAGGTCACCGAGGCCGAGGTGATCGCCCGCATGGAGGCCGCCGACGGGCCGGCGCGCTTCACCCTGGGCTACGGCCTGTGCTTCGGCCACAACGAAACCAAGGCCATCGCCATGGCGGTGCTGGACCGGGCCATGGCCGCCGACGAGCCCACCAGCCCCTCCGAAGACCCGGAGTTTGTGCTGACCCACATCGACGGCATCGAGGCCATGGGCTTCTGCAACCATTACAAACTGCCCCACTACGTCACCTTTCAGTCGGATCTGGACCGTCTGCGCCAGATCCAATCCCAGGGGCGGCCGGATGGCGGCGAAGCGGAAACGGACGGCACGGAGGCGCCGGCATGAGTCCCGATCCCCATTTCCCCTGGGCGGCCAGGGATTGGCGCGCAGCCCTGCCCCAGGCCCAAGGCCCGTATAGCTTTGCCTTCCTGGACGAGGGGGCCAAGCGCGAGATCCGGCGCAAGATCCTCAAGGCCATCGCCATTCCCGGTTACCAGGTGCCCTTTGGTTCCCGGGAGATGCCCATCGCCCGGGGCTGGGGCACGGGCGGCGTGCAGCTCACCTTATCGTTGATCGGGCCCGACGACCTGCTCAAGGTGATCGACCAGGGGGCCGACGACAGCGTCAATGCCGTGAACATCAAGAAGTTCGTGGCCCAAGTCACCGGCGTGGCCCTCACCACCGACACCCGGGCCGCCACCCTGATCCAGACCCGGCATCGGATTCCCGAAGAACCGTTGCAGCCCCACCAGGTGTTGATCTTTCAGGTGCCCATCCCCGAACCGCTGCGCCTGGTCGAGCCGTCCGAAGCCGAAACCCGGCGCATGCACGCCGAGGCCGATTACAGCCGCATGTGGCTCTATCTCTACGAAGACATCGTGACCTTCGGCGAGATCACCGTGGGCGCGCGCTACCCGGTGAAGGTCAACGGCCGCCACCTCATGGACCCCAGCCCGATCCCGCGCTGGGACGTGGTCAAGCTGCACCGCAACCCGGCCCTGATGCTCTTTTGCGCCGGCCGCGAAAAGCGCATCTACGCCGTGCCGCCCCATACCGATGTGGAACCGCTGGGTTTCGAGGATTACGCCTTCCAGGTCGAGCGTTTCGCCGGAGGCCGTTGCGCCCTGTGCGGCGCGGCCGATGTCTTCCTGGACGAGATCGTCGACGACGCTTCGGGCCGGCGCCTCGCGGCCTGTTCGGATACGGCTTTCTGCCGCAAGCGCCGCGGCGCAGAAGGGGAGCGGGCATGACGCCGATCCTGCGCCTGCGCGGCCTGACCAAGCGCTATGGCCCGGGCTGCCCCGACTGCCGGGAGCGGACCGGACCGGAGCACGAGACCAACCAGTGCCCCCGCTGCCGTTCGGTCATCGCCTGCCGGGAGGTCGCCTTCGAGCTCTACCCCGATGAAGTCCTGGGCATCGTGGGCGAGAGCGGCTCGGGCAAGAGCACAGTGGTGCGGTTGCTGCATTTCGATTTCGAGCCCACGGCCGGGGAGTGCTTCCTCAACATCGACGGCGCACCCGCCGGCAATCTCTTCGCCACCGATGCCTACCGGAAACGGCGCCTGCGCAACACCGGCATGGGTATCGTCTACCAGAACGCCCACATGGGGCTGCGCCTCAAGGTGAGCGCCGGCGGCAACGTGGCCGAAAAATTGCTCATGGCCGACTGGCGCCACGTGGGCCGCATGCGCGCCCGGGCCGCCGATCTGCTGGCCCGCACCGAAGTGCCGGTGGCGCGCATGGACGATGCCCCCCGGCACTTTTCCGGCGGCATGCAGCAGCGGGTGCAGATCGCCAAGGCGCTCTCCACCGATCCGGCACTTTTGCTGTTGGATGAGGTCACCACCGGCCTGGATGTCTCGGTGCAGGCCAAAGTGCTCGACCTGATCCGGACGCTCCAGCGTACCCTGCATCCGGCCTGCATCGTGGTCTCCCACGATCTGGGCGTCATCCGCATGCTCACCTCGCGCACCATCGTCATGCGCCACGGCTGCATCGTGGAGCAGGGGCTGACCGATCAGGTGCTGGAAGATCCCCAGCATGCGTATACGCAGTTGCTGGTGAATTCGGCGTTGTGAAGATGAAGGCCGAAGGTTGAAGTTCGAAGAAAGAGCGAAGGGCTGGAAATGCTACGGGTGGAAAATCTCGAAAAGAAATTCATCTCCCACAGCCTGGGTGGCAAGGAGATCGTCGGGTTCCGGCCGATTTCTTTCCAGGTGGCGGAGGGCAAGGCCCTGGGGCTGGCCGGCGCCAGCGGTCTGGGCAAAAGCTCGGTGCTCAAGTGCATCTACCGTACCTACCGCGCCGGAGCCGGCCGTATTCTTTTCGACTCGCAAGCCTTCGGCCGCATCGATCTCGCGCACCTGCCGGAGAACGAAGTACTTTACCTGCGCCAAGCCGAGATCGGCTACGTGACCCAGTTTCTCTCGGTGCTGCCCCGGGTGCCGGCCGTGGCGGTGGTGGCCGAACCGCTGGTCACCGCCGGCGTCGCCCCTGCCGAGGCCCAAAGCGAAGCGCGCCGCCTGCTGACGCGCCTGGGTATCGATCTCCGCCTGCATGACGCCTTTCCCAGTACCTTCAGCGGCGGCGAAAAGCAGCGCGTGAATCTGGCCCGGGCCGTGATCCGACCGTCGCGCCTGATGTTGCTGGACGAACCCACCGCCTCACTGGACCCGGCCTCCATGCAGGTGGTGATCGAGATCCTTTCGGAGATCAAGACCCGGGGGAGCACCCTGATCGCCATCTTCCACGACCGGTCGGTCATGGACCGGCTCATGGACGATGTTTTTCAGATGCCCCCCAAGGAGGAAGCGCCATGTTGACCCTTTCATCCCTATCCCCAGCCGATCTGGTGATCCGCAACGCCCGGGTAATGCTGCCCGACGATGTGCTGCCCGACGCCACCGTCTATGTGGCCGACGGCCTCATCCAGGAAATCACAAAAACCAACGGCCGTCCGCCCGGCCGCCGCACCATCGACGCCGGGGGCCAATTGCTGCTGCCCGGCTTCATCGATATTCACAGCGACGTCATCGAAACCGCCATCCAGCCCCGGCCCGGGGGCCGCTTTCCCGTGGAGGTGGCCCTGCACGAGCTGGACAAACAGTTGGTGGCCTGCGGCGTCACCACCATCTTCCACTGCCTCTGTTTCCTGCCCAGCGACGAAAACCCGCCCTTTCGCAGCGCGGAGATGACCGACTTTCTCATCGGCCGGCTCCACGAGCTGCGCCCCGAGTTCAAGGCCGGCACCTATATTCATGCCCGCTACGAAATCACCAACCACGAGGCCTTCGAGGCCGTGGAAGATCTCGTGCGCAAGGGGCTCATCCATTACTTCTCGATCATGGACCACACCCCCGGCCAGGGGCAGTTTTCGGAAGTCTCTCGTTTCCGCGAATACTACGCCAAAGCCCGAGGGCTCACCGAGGCCCACATGGATGCCATGATCGAACGCCGCTTGCAGGCCAGCCGACACATCGACGGCGAGCGTATCGCGCGTCTGACCTGTTTGTGCCGGGAGCATCGCATCCAGGTGGCCAGCCACGACGACGATTCGAGCGCCAAGGTGGCCTGGGTGCGTGAACTGGGCGCCACCCTGTCTGAATTTCCGGTCAACCTGGATGCCGCCCGAGCCGCCCGGCGCCACGGCATGTACATCTCCCTGGGGGCGCCCAACGTGCTGCGCGGCGCCTCGCTCACCGCCAATCTTTCCGGCCGTGCGGCCCTGGCCGCGGGGCTTGGAGATATCCTCTGCTCCGACTATGCGCCCATGAGCCTGCTGCATGCGGTCCTGGCCATCGAGCGCGAGAAAATCCTTTCTCTACCCGAGGCAGTCAACCTCATCACTCTAAACCCGGCCCGGGCCGTTGGTCTGGACCAGCGCACCGGCTCCATCGAACCCGGTAAGGCCGCCGACCTGGTGCTGGTGGACGACCGACTGAAGGTGGCGGCCATCACGCAGACCATCGTCAACGGCCGGGAGGTTTACTGCGGTGGAAGGTGACAAACGCTTGAGCGCCACGGGGGCTGATGCCCAATGGGTGATCTCGCTGGAGGAGACGGCCGCGCTGGCCGCCCGGCGTGCCGGCGAGATCCAGATGGCCCAATTTCGACGGCCGGGCGTGCGGTACGACCGAATGCTCTACGACGTCAAGCTGGAAACCGATCGGCTTTGCGAGGAAGCCATCGTGCATACCATCCGCGAGCGCTTTTCTGCCCACGCCATCCTCACCGAGGAGAGTGGCTGGATGCCCGGTAGAGGGGACACGGTCTGGATCGTGGACCCCCTGGACGGCACGGTCAACTTCTGGCATGGCCTGCCCTTCTTCTGCGTCTCCATCGCCTGCTACCGCAAGGCGCCCGACGCCTTGCCCGAAACCTTGAATCTCCAGGCCCCCCTGGTGGCTGCGGTGTTGCTGCCATACACCCATGAGCTTTTCACGGCCCGGGCGGGCCAAGGGGCCCTCTTCAACGGAAATCTACTTCAGACGCCGACGGTGGGGCGCCTCTCCGACGCCGTGGTGAGCGTCAGTTTCGGCAAGCGTCCGGACAAGATGGCCCTCATGACCCGGCGCCTCGACACCCTGTTGCCCAACGTGCGCAAAGTTCGCTGCCTGGGCGCCGCGGCCGCCGAGTTGTGCTATGTGGCCGCCGGCTTTCTGGGCGGCACCCTCTACGAAGGGCTCAAGCTGTGGGACTTCGCCGCCGCCAGGCTCATCCTCCAGGAAGCCGGCGGCTTTTTAAAGGCGGACGAAACCGAACCCGGCGATTGGCGCGTGTTTGCCGGTGCCACGGATTTGCATGCTGCCCTTCGCTCCATTTGCTTGTCGCACCAGTCTGTAACAAATCAAAATATCTAACCAATACATTGACATGCGGCAAGGTTGTAGGTACCTTATCTACAACAGCTCGCTGTCGATCGACGTGGTCTGGTGCCCTGTGCTCAAGTACTGTATGGTGAGTCACCGATTCGCCTATATCGAAATGTCTGCGGTTCAGAGGAACTCCAATGAAAATGAGGTTTGAGTGGGATGAAGAGAAAGCAAAGGCTAATCTCAAAAAGCATAGAATCGATTTCGATGAAACGACGACAGTATTCATTGATCCCAATGCAATTACAATCTGCGATCCTGGCCACTCGGCGGATGAAGAGCGCTATATAGACATCGGCTGTTCCATTGTCGGACGAGTTCTGGTGGTGGTTTACACCGAACGTAGCAAAAAGATACGCATTATCGGTTGTCGAAAGGCAACTGCAAAGGAGCTGAAGATATATGAAGAAAGCAACGGCTAAAAAGGTGCAACGGAAAGAAAAGGATATGCGCCGTGAATATGATTTCAGCGGGGGGGTTCGGGGCAAGCATCACAAGGCGTTGCAGGCCGGATTTACGGCGACGGTTCATCAAAGCGATGGCAGCACTGTCGTAAAGGAGATTGCTCCCAGGCAGGGGACGGTCGTTCTCGAACCGGAGGTTCGCGCCTATTTCCCGGATTCGGAATCCGTAAATAAGGCTTTGCGCTGTCTGATTCCACTGATGCCCAAAAAGCGCCTGTCGAAGACAAAGAAGGCGGCAATCAATGGGTAGGAGCGGGGCACAATGGTTCCATGGACGGCATCCTTACCCCACTTGGGCCACCGCCAGCGCATTAAAGTCGATGGCGGTCAGGGAGGCCTGTTGCAACCAGGCTTTGATGTCGTCGCGGATCTTGCGCACCTGTTCGAGCTTTTCGCTTTCGGTGCCGGTGGCCGCGGCCGGGTCGGGGAAGGGCACGTGGGCGCGACGGGTGATGCCGGGAAAGATAGGGCATTTGGACTTGCCGTCGTGGCATACGGTCACCACGTAGTCGAACAGACGGCCCTTCTGGAAGAACGAGAAGAGGCTCTGGGGCAGCTTTTGGGAAAGGTCGATAGCCCTCTTCGGCCATGACCTGGGCCACGAGCGGGTTGATGCGCTCGGATGGTTCGAGTCCGGCTGAGACAGGTACGCACCCCTGACCGCAAGGTGTACACGATCACCGCAAGGGGTCGGGAAAGCCTTCCTCGATGCCCTTCGCGCACCGGTTGCGCCTCATCCGGACAAGAGCCCTTTTCTGATGCGGCTTTTCTTTTTTGGTGCTCTGCCGCCTGCCGATCGCCTGGCAATGGTCCAAAACCATCTGGATGCCGTCCGGCAGCAAAAACAAGCGCTCGAAGGGGTAGGCCCTAAGGTTGAGCAGCATGCCGACCATTTTCAGTATCTCTGTTTTCAGTTTGGGCTGCTTTTTTCAGGGATCTTGCAAATAACATGGCAGTGGTCCTGCAGTCCTTAAAGGATAGCGAATTGGCCGACGATTGAAGGGAGCAGGTATGAAAAAAACCGGCCGATCGACCGCTTCCGGCCAAAGTGTTTACAAGCAGCATGTTTGCCAATAGACCATTTCACATCAAACCCAAGGAGTAAATCATGAAAGTACTCGCCATCAATTCAAGCCCGCGCGATCCCTGTACGAGGCGCTTAGGGGCCAGCCGCCGGGAATGCGGCTCACAGTCCCTATTCAGACTCAAATGCAAGCTTTTTCGTCTAAGACTTTTCGAACTGTATTTGCCAGATCCATGAGAGTGGCAGGCTTCATCAGTATTGCATTGATGTTCAATTCCGTGAGCGCATCATCGATTATCGCGCTGAAACCGCTGTTCAGAATTATTGGGATGTTGTTCCGGACTTTACGGACTTCACGAGCAAGCTTATCCCCCGTTACCTGAGGCATTGTCATATCAGTAATAATCAAGTCGTACTTTTGAGAATTGTTAGAAAAAGCCTCTAAAGCCTCGCTTGCACTCGCTCTTTTGTCAACGGTATACCCTAAACTTCCCAACAGTGTTTCCCATATTTCCAGCAACTCTGTGTCATCGTCAATTAATAGGATTGTTTCCTTTCCTGTCGGTAATGATGCCTCCATTTTCGTAGCCTCTTTTGCAAGTGGTAAATTCAGGTGGAGTTGTGTCCCCACGTCTGTTCACAATAATCTTTGATATCAATTCCAAGTTTAGATTCCATCGACAATCGAAAGTACCATACTCGCAATGAAAATGCTCTAGCATAGATAGAACCATGAAGCTATCGAAGTATATAACTATTTCAATCATTTATGAATGACTCGATTATATTGCATCTTCAATCGGTTACGAATCGTGCTCGGAGCGTTTAGGCTACCCCGTGAACGGTTATATCTTTTCAGTTCATTTGTTGATTCGTGAATGTCGTTAGTCTTGCTCTGGAGAAGTCTTTTAATCGACTATATACGACTTTGTGCAGTGTTGGTTTTCGATTTAACCTCTCTAACTCATTTCTGGAAATCAGATAGCCTAAAAAGATCTGGCCGCCTAACGAGACTATAACACTCATCATGTATAATCTGTAGCCTGTGGATGTACAACGAGCGCTCTGCGCAGGCATCTGGGGGGCTTTACAAGAGAGGCGGCAGCAGACAGGAGGAATGGCGTGAAAGATCCAATAGAGAAAGAAGATTGGCAACTGGCTGTCAATTTAGCCCAGGCCTTTGTCTTGATTGATATTTCCAAACGTTGCGGCGGGCGTATAAGTATCGACCCCAAGTGCGACCTGCAACGTTGCGAGGATATCCTGAGTCGTGGAAAATCAATGGGCGTCGAACCATTGCTTGGAGATGTGGATACAATCCTCCGGGCGTTGATCGAGGTGCAGGGGTGATGGGAAGAAAACCGAGCCTGCTATTCATCAGGCCCCAGGGTGCTGAAGTTGATGGCGCTAAGGGAGGGGCGGAGCAGCCAACTTTTGATATCGTCGCGGATCTTGCGCACCTGTGATAGTTTTTCTTCTTCGGTGCCGGAAAGGCCCGCCGGGTCGGGGAAGGGCACGTGGGCGCGGCGGGTGATGCCGGGAAAGATGGGGCATTTGGACTCGCCGTCGTGGCAGACGGTGACCACGTAGTCGAACAGGCGGCCCTTTTGGAAGAGCGAGAAGAGGCTCTGGGGCTTCTTGCAGGAAAGGTCGATGCCCTCTTCGGCCATGACCTTGGCCACCAGCGGGTTGATGTTTTCGGACGGTTCGAGTCCGGCGCTCTCGACCTCGAAGCGGTCGCCGTAGAATTTTTGTAGATAGGCCTCGGCCATCAGGCTGCGGCCGCTGTTGTGCTGGCAGATGAAAAGTACTTTGATTTTGTTCTCCATGGGATGCGCTCCTTAACGCCACTTTTTTTCGAAACGATGACCGGTGCGTTGGTAGCCTTCGCGCTCGTAAAAACGATGGGCATCCAGCCGGCGAATATGGCTGTTGACGATGCAGACGCCGGCGTCCAGGCGGTGCAGCCAGGTTTCGGCAAAGGTCAGCAAGGCCGCTCCGATGCCCTGGCCGCGATGGCGTTCGTCCACGCTCAAGGCGGTGATGAACCCATAAGTGCCGTCCAGTTCGATGTGCAGGCTGAAGGTCGCGACGATGACGCCCACGACGCAGCCTTTCCATTCGGCCACGGCCACCAGGTGGTCCTGGGGCCGGCTCAGCAGCGACCGCAACCGCCCGAGCATGGTATCGGCTTCGGTGGGATAGCCGAGCTGCGTGACGAGATCGGCCAGGATGTCGGTGTCCAGGACGTCGGCCCGGCGGATGATCAGGCCTTCCCAGGCAAAGGGGGCGGTGGCGGGGTCGGATGGGTTGGTTGCGTTCATAATGTATATAGGGCTCGTCGGGTTAGATGAATTTTTTACGGATGCAGGCTGAGCCTAAGTCCAAGAGGCTCACGACCACCACGAGCACGAGCAGCATGGCGGCGGTGGCGCCGTAGTTGAAGCTGCGGATGGCGTCCCACAGCAACATGCCGATGCCGCCGGCCCCCACCATGCCCACCACGCTGGCCGAGCGCACGTTGGATTCGAAACGGTAGAGCGAGTAGGAGATCCACAGCGGAATCACCTGGGGAATGACGCCGTAGGCGATCTCCTGGAGCAGATTGGCCCCCGTGGCCCGGATGCCCTCCACCGGCTGGGGGTCGATGGCTTCGACCGCTTCGGAGAAGAGCTTGGCCAGCGTGCCCAGGGTGTGCATGAAGAGCGCCAGCACGCCGGCAAAGGGCCCTAGCCCCACGGCGCTGATGAAGAGCATGGCGAAGATCATCTCGTTGATGGATCGGCAGGCATCCATGATTCGGCGCACCGGCTGGTGAATCCAGGCCGGGGTGAGGTTGGCCGCGCACAGCAGGCCACCGGGGATGGCGCCGACGATGGCCAGCAGCGTGCCCCAGATGGCGATCTGCACCGTGACAGCTGTTTGATGGAGATAATCGCGCCAACCGTGAAAGTCGGGCCGCAGGAACCCGGAGAGATATTCGGCCATGTTGGCGCGGTAGGTGTACAGGTCTAAGGGTCGCATCTCGGCGCCCTGCCAGGCCCAGGCCAGGACCGCGGCCGCCGCCAGGCCGCCCAGCAGTTGCAGCAGTTTGCGCCGTAGGGACGGCTCGGGCAGGGGCAGGGCAGTGGCGGCGGTATCGGTCATCGGGACAGCCTAATTGAACTTTTCTACCATTTTGCTGTAGGAACGCACCTCTTCCAGCTTCCGGTCGATCTCGGCCATCTTCTTGGCTTTGTCGGCCGCGGCCATGGTGTCGCTCGCAAGCTTCATCTTATCCTTGGCGTAGTTGATCTCCATGATGGGCAGCAGTTGATGGTTGGATGAATCCTGGAACGGCGCCCAACCCGAACTCATGCCCTTGAGCACCGCCAACTCTTTCTCCTTGTTGGCGCCCATGCGGCCGTAGGCCAGGAAGAAACCTTTGATTTTGCTCTTCCACTCCCGGGGCAGGTCGGCGCGCCACACCATGGGATCGGCGGGGATAAGGGGGCTCTTCCAGACGATGCGGATGTTTTTAACCATCTCCGGATGGGCCTTGGCGAACTTGTCGTAGTTTTCGGTGTTGTTGGTGGCGAAATCCACCTGCTTGTTGGCCACGGCCATGAGGTTGGCCTCGTGATTGGCGTTGCGCACCAGCTTGAAGTGCTTGGTCGGGTCGATGCTGTTCTGGCCCCATAAATAATAGGTGGGGATCAGGTAGCCCGAAGTGCTGTTGGGGTCGCCGTTGCCGAAGGTGAGCTTCTGGCCGTCGCGGATGATCTCTTCGATGGTCTGGTAGGGGCTGTCCTTGTGCACGATGATCAGGGACCAGTAACCGGGGTTGCCGGCCACGTCCACCGTCTGGCAGAAGACTTCGCCGCTGGCCCGGTTGACCGCCTCGATGGCCGATTTGTTACCGTACCAGGCGAGCTGCACCTTGTTGAAGCGCATGCCCTCGATGATGCCGGCATAGTCCGGCGCCAGGAAGAGTTTCACCGGAACGCCCAGGGCCTTTTCCATATCGGCCCGGAAGGGTTCGAAACCCTGCTGAATATTGCTGCTCGATTCGGTGGGGATGACGCCGAAGTTGATTTCGGTGATGGTCTCATCGGCCGGCACGGCCCGCGCGCCGAAAAGCATGGCCAGCAGGGCCACGGTCAGGAGCCTCAAGATCCGCTGCATACTTATCCTCCTTTCATCTGCTCGTATCGAATGTTTCACCCGTACTGTTAAAGCCCCTCACCGCCTCATACCCCCACCGCCGCCAGCCTTGATTTGCAGGTTAACGCCGAGGCACAGCCGTCGAAGTTCAGCGGCGTGGTGCTGTCCAGATCGAGCTGGGAGGCCTTGGTACCGTAGATGGCCCGCAGCATGGCCGGAGCGAGTTCGGCGCTGGGACCGTCGTAGACGATCTCTCCCTTGTTGAGGGCGATGGTCCGGGGGCAGTACTCTAAAGCAAACTGCACCTGGTGCAGGCTGATGAGCACGGTGACGCCGTCGCGACGGTTCAAGGCCGTGAGGCACTCCATCACCAGACGGGCCGATTCCGGGTCCAACGAGGCGATGGGTTCGTCGGCCAGGATGATGCGCGCCCGCTGCTCGATGGCCCGGGCAATAGCGGCGCGTTGCTGTTGGCCGCCCGAAAGGGTGCTGGCCCGCTGGTCGGCATACTCCGCCAGGCCCACGCAGTGCAGGGCGGCCAGAGCCCGTTCCCTTTCGGGGCGCCGGAACCAGCCCAACAGGCTGCGCAGGGTGCCTATCTCGGCGAGCATGCCGGTCATGACATTGGTGAGCAGGGGCAAACGGCCCACCAGGTTGAACTGTTGGAAGATGAACCCCACCTGGGAGCGGATGGCCCGTACGTCGGTCGCGATGGTCCCCCGATGCTGCACCTCGCGGCCGAAGATGCGGATCGCCCCCGAACCGCGGTCGGCCGGGGTCAGTCCCGAGATGTGCTTGAGCAGGGTGGACTTGCCGGACCCCGACGGCCCGATGAGGGCCACCATCTCGCCCGGCGCCACCTGGAACCCGATCCGGCGCAGGGCGTGGCGTCCGCCGAAGGTTTTGCTGGTGTTTTCTATGAAAATGGCGATTTGGCCATGATGGTCCGGCTGGGTCATCGGGCACCTCCTGAATGTGAAGATGTAATGGCCGAGGGTAGAGGCTGCGGATTAGGAACGGATTAGATGCGTATGAGTTTTGTGTGAACGACGGAAGCGGCCGGTGGGTGTGTCTGGGAGCACACTGACCTCACCGCAGGGGGCGCGCCGATCAGTTAAATATCCCAGGCGTATGAACGGATTCCTTAGGATTGCGCTATGAGTTGATGAAGCAAACATTTTTTCGAACGGTTTTGGGAGGTTTCACTGTCACTCTTTCAAAAGCATGCTCGGGATCTTCGGCGTCGAGGTTCATGTCGTGGTTGCCGGGCACCAGGTAAAGCGCAGAGCGCACCTTTTTACCGGACCCAAATGGGCGCCGTTACGGCGATCTGCGCGGCGTGGCCGTCGTCCGGGTCCAGCGGATTTCCGGAGACCACTTGCAGGAAGTAATAGCCTGGGGTTGCCTGTACTTCAGGACGCCAGTCCAGTTGGTGCGTGGCGGCTTCGGGTGCCAATCCGGTCAACGGTTGGCCATTGTGAAAAAGGGTGACGCTTCGGATGGGTTCGTCATCCCAGATCTCGACGGTGAAAGTGAGCAGCGGGCCGTCGGCATCGATGACGGCGCCCATCCAGCGGTCCCGGTGCTTGAAGGCCACCTGGATGTTGGGATCGTCCGTGGCATAGACCCGGCGCTGCTTCAGGGCCTCGAGCAGCGCCGGGCGGCTCAATTCAGGGGCGATGATGACGGTTCGGTGGCTGTTGGTCGTCAGGCTGTGGTTGTCCTGGTTGTTGGTGGGCGCGAGGGTCCAGCCGTTGGCCAGGGCCTGGGGGTAGTAAGCCAAATACTCGCCATCGTTGTTGCCGGTGCCTTTGTTGCCGGTCTCGATAGCGAAGATGTTGTCGGCTACCGCGGGCTCGAAGGCGAAGTCGTCGAAAAGGCGGGGCTCGCGGCCGGGGTGATTGAACTGGGCCAGGCCGTCGTGTCGATCGAGCCAGCGATAGAAGGCCGGCAGGGTAGGCACGCCGACCCCGCTGGTGGTAAATCGACCGGTATTTAGCACATTGATATGCCCCGCCAGGGGGTGGCTCCACTCGAACCCGCGCAGGGCCACGAATTTGCCCTCTGCGTTAAAGGCGTCGGCCTGGACTCCGGTATCCCACCATTCCCAGAGCCCGAGCTGCTCGGCATGATCGGTGACGGCGTAAAAATCGTAACCGGCCACGTCGCGGGCCCAGGAAAATGCTTCCTTCGGTGTGCCCTGGCCGTCGGAGTAGGCCGTGTGGCTGTGCAGATTGCCGAAGTACATGCGCATCTCGTCGTCGGCCGATAGGTCTTCGCCCTCGCTCCCGGAAAAACCGGCATCGGAAATCTCCTGGTACCATCGGCCGTCGCCCGCGGGGGCCAGCGTGCCGATAAGCACCGACACCAATAATAAAATCCAAAGAAAGCGTTTCATGAAAACCTTTTACATGGATCGTTCGGATCCGGCATTGGGGGATCTGCTTCAACCCCATGCAGTTGGCGTAGTAGGTCACCGTGGCCGGCCAGTCGGAGAAGATGCCGAGAATGCCGACATCTTCGGCCAGCACATCGAGCACGGTGTACATGTCACCGTCGTTGTCGATGGCGTCGTTGATAGTCTGGTAGTACCACCCGCCGCCGTTCTTGAGCGGGCCGGAGCGTTCGATGGTCCAAGTGACGATGCCGAGCCCGGCCTTGCGGGCGTTGAGGGCATAGTCCGAGGGAACGATGCGCTTTTGGGTATCCAGGGCCAAAAGCGCCCACATGGGCGGCGCCACGATCTTCACGCGCTGGGCCGCATAGGATTGCAACTCGTAAAGGCTGGGAAGATCGGCCGGCGTATCGGCATCGTCCAGGTACACGGCCTGGCGGCCGAAAGCCGGTTCCTGGGCGATCCAGTAGAGCACATCGTCCAAATCGAAAGATTGGGCCCACACTTTTTTAGGCGATACGCCGGCGACCTTGTACTCGTCGATCATCTGCTGCGCATACGCTTCCTGGGTGTAGTCTCCCTCGAAGGGCATGGGCACGCTGGGGCTTTTCAATTCGGGGGTCATTTTCACATCGAGGCTTTTGAACAGTTCGATGCTCTCGGCATGGCTGAGCACGGTACCACAAGTGGCATATAAATCGGTGCGCCAGTCGGCGGTGCCGCTCATATATTCCTCCTCCGTGACGGCCCGGGGGTTGAAGGCGTCCATCTTGCCGCACAGGGTCTTGAACTCGTCTAGGGTGATGTCGCTGGTGCAGCATTGGGCCGAGGCCGGCTGGATGAGTTCGCCGCTGGCCGGATCGATGACGGCCGGCGTGAAGGGTTGTGAGCATTTGGCGGCCAGGGGCGTGAGCAGGATATTGGTGGTGGTGGCCAGATCGCACTGGGAGTGGCGGCACACCAGCTCCCGGTCCTTGGTAAAGGTTACATCGCACTCCAGGATGCCGGCCCCCATGCGCGCGGCGGCCTCATAGGATTCCTTGGTGTGCTCGGGAAACTGAAGGGCCGCGCCCCGGTGGCCAATGGAAAAGTCGCTCTTGGCAAAGGGGCCTTCGCTGCACTGGGCGAGCTTTCGTTTCAGGGCGCTTTCCTCCATGTTCTCGACAAGGTAATAAGGTCGGGGACCGAGTTGCACACGCTGCCGTTTCTTTTGGCAGGATGCCTGGTAACGATCTCCGGCGTTTATAAATGGAGCGGCCAACGTCATGAAGATCATGGTGACCAAGGTGAGCATGAGAACGATCATGATCGATTTTCTGTATTTATGGTTGCCCATTGTCTTTCCTCCTTGTGTGCCGGATTAACGCGCGCGCCGCTTTCTATGGCGATAGGCCCGGCCGAAAGGCACGGATCCCAAAACCACGGCGGGATAATAGACGAACCATACAGGCAGATCGTTTGGGCTTTATTGCGATTGGATAAGTTTTTCGTTCGACCGTGGCGGGCGGAATCGAAAGATTTTCTCCGCGCCCATCATTTCTTAATATGCACCCCACGACCTTTCATGAGGCATGCCGGTAAGTGCATCGAGAGGGCGGTGAACCGCGTAATCTGACGCCCGCTGAAATTGTGGTCGCTCAGCACGATGAGGCTTCGGCGGCCGTCGGACAGACGCGGGCCTAAGGTCATGCCTTCCAGGTCGTCCACGCAGCAGCGCCACCAACCCATGGTCTAGCGAAGGGCTTCCTTTTTGACGAAAATCCGCTGCAAGATCATTCAGGCTGTGTTGGAAAAGGATTGGTTTTTCGTTCGGCGTAGAAATTCTACACTGTCTTACTAAGGAGTGCATAAGTCTATAGACATTTTGGCAAAGTATATGAGCAATCGGGATGGCGGAAAAATGATTTAACGATCCATTGGCGGTCCGCCTGATACCACCCACTAAGAACAAAATGTGTCCCAGGCTTAGAATTCATCAGAATGAAGGGAAGAAGCCGAAGTATTGCGGGCTGACGAGGGTTCCCAGCCATAGAGCGGGATATTAGTGGGTCAATGCTAGGTTGCTATGAGTGGATTGTAAAAAATTCATTGGCGTTCGGTTAGGGGTAACCCCAAGCACGCATGCATCGAGGTGAAAGATCCGATTTGCGGTGGCGAGCAGGCACAAGTCATATTCCGACTTTGCTCGTATGCCTTTCCGAAAAGAAACGGTCCATCCCCACGAAAGCGCGCTTGTATTTTCGTACTCCCAAGACCGCAGTCTTCATGACGTGGGACGCTTTTTTCTTCCGGAAAGGTCGAGCGTGCCAACGCCGAGAACCGCCAGCAAAATGAATGCGATCGTCCAATGATCCACCGCCGAGACGCTTTGTGCTTCCGGACCGGCCCAACCGCCCAGGCGTGCCCACAGCCACCAGGCGGCGTAGGCTTTGCGGTTGGCATTCAATGGTTGGCTATGGGCCGAGCTGCAGGTGTACCAATCCAAACCCATAGTGTGGGCGTTTTGCCAGTCGATGGCCCAGTTGGCGTCCCTGGAACCATTGTTGTCCGAGTCGTAGTAGCATCCGTCATCTGCCCCTTTATCTCCGTAGTAGATCCGGTCCGGGTCCCAGCATTCGATATCGTAGAAATCGTATAAGATTTTATTGTTCGCCATACAGTAGTCGCGGATCTGCTGGTTGCGAAGATGTACGTTGCCGCTTTCACCGGTGCCGTCGGCGTGACCGGTCATATATACGAATCGAACGTGGGGGTATTCGATCTCCAATTGGCTCATCAAGGAGAGGTAGAGATTGATGTTCTCCGCGGTGGTGTCCACCTGGCCGCACCAAGACCAGATCGCCACATTGACATCGGCGTTGGCCGCGTCGTCGAGATAGTCCCGGGTACGCTGGGCCCAGGTGGTCCGGTCGGGATTGCCCAAATCGCCGTCCTGGAAATAGTCATGCAGGTCCAGGGCGCCGTTCGTGCCCCCATGGTTCCAGGCAAAGATATCGGCCGGCAACGCCATGCCCAATCCGCCACCATTGGCGAAGCCGACCAGGCCCGTCATGCCGGTGGTCATTTGGCTGCCATGGGAGGTATGCCCATAGGCGATGTGCAGGCCAGCCTTGGCCTGTTCGATGGCGGCCTGGGGAATCCGGGTGATGTCGGTGCACTGATGGTCGATGATGATGGGTTGGGCGGCCATCAACAAACGTGCGGTCAGCGCGGTCGCGCTCAGGGCAAGCAGCACGACCTTCAGAAATCGATTCATTTCTTCTTCTCCTCGTCCTCTGCAATCGATCTACCTTTTTCTTGTTTTAATCGTCACCAGGCCCAGCAGCATCATGATGGAGAAAAGGGACATCAACCCGCTCGGGGACATGGACGGAACACTCACCGCCGAAGGGTCCAGGGTGGTGAAGTGCCAGGTGTCCGAGATAGTGTCCTCAATGCCATCATCGACCACCACGTACCAGCCATAGACGGTTCCGGGCAACAAGCCGTTCCAGACCAGCGAAGCAGTGCTGCCGGAGGGAGCGCCGGTGACTTGACCGATTAAGTTGTCCGCGGCGTCATAGAAAAGGACGTTCAAGGCGGCCCCATCCGGATCGCTGACCGTCAGGCTCAACGTGGGGTTCAGGGAGACATCGACGGCCCCGTCGGGAATGCCGGGGGCCGTGGGCGCCACGGGTGGATGGTTGAACAGGAGCCGGGCATCGGCGCGCACCGGGGCATCTTCCACGTTCTCATCCTCGTCCGTGGAGATGGTGTAGAATTCATAGGCGCCTTGGCCGAGCGAGTAGGTGAAGGCGTGGCTCCAGCCGTCGGTTGCATTGGCGTCGGTGCCGATGCCGGTCCACCCGCTCCAGGCCAGGCCGTCTGCCGCGTACCGGTAGAAGAATTGAACCTGGGTCGGGTTCGGGCTGCCGCCGCCGCTTGGCTGCCATCGAATATCGAGTACCGGCGCCAATGCGCCCCCCGAGTACTCCTTGGCATCGAAGGCGTAGGTCAGGGCGGTGGCGCTGCCCTCGGTGGCCGGCTTGATCACCAGGGAGACCACCTGGTCGCCGCTCGCCTCGGACACCACAAAGCCGGTCACATTCCATTCGTACCACAGGCCGGTTGTGCCGTTGGTCAGCGACACCGTATCCAGGGCCGCGCCCAGGGTCGGCTGGGTACTCCAGGTGATGCCGGTTTCGGTCCAGGCATCGCTGCTCACCGAATGAACCACGGCATCCATGTTGCCGCCCAAAGCTTTCCAGCAGTAGAGCTTCAGCTTGGCGGAGGTAATCACCGCGCCCGGCGGAATCTGGCCGGCCAGATCGAACTTCACCCAGGCGCGCTCATCCAGGTAGGTGCCGCTGCCGGCGCTTTGCACGTACATGGAGGTAGAACTCCCGTAATTGCTGCTCGGGTAACCTTCCACCACCTGGGCATCGGCCGAGGGTGCAAGGGAGACCCCCGGCGCCGAGGTGCCGACAATGTCGCCGGCCGTGGCCGTCAGCGTGATGGATGGGCCGGATTGGTTGTAGGGCGCAATGGCGTTCACATAGGAGGTCGATGGATAGCCGACAATCGGAATGGTGGCGGCCGTCACCGCCGTGTGCAGGCGGAAACGGCGCGAGCCGTAATCCTGGGTGTTGACGCCGGTGAGTTCCAGGATATCGCCCACATTGCCGGGCAACGACGAGACCACGGAATAGCCGCCCGGTTGGTAAAGGGTGATCAGTTGACCCGCCGAATCGCGCACCTGGGTGTTGCTTTGCTTCTCGGCGTAGAACTTCACATAGTGGCATTCATGGGCCTCATCCCAGAACGAGGCGATGTCGGGATGGTATTCGGGCCGGGCCAGGGTGGGGGCGTTGCCGTATTTGACGAAATCGTCACCCGAACTGTAAATGCCCTCCTGGTCGATGAACTCGGGCGTGCCGTCGAAAGAGCTGCCCTCGCCCCACACCTCGATGATGTCGCCGGGCTGCAATCCCCCGTTGGTGAAACCCAGGTGGCTGCGGTAGAGCATGATCTCGGAGAAGCGGTTGCGCAGGTTGATCGAGCCGTCGGTGTTGACCAGATCGGCGAGGCCGTAACCGAGCCGCCGGGCCAGGGTTTGGGGCATGGCCTCCACGAAGCGAATGAAGATCTCCTCGAAGTAGGGTTGGCTCTCGTCGTCGGCCACCATGGTGACCACGGCCTTGAAGCCGCCGGCAAACTCGGTGTTCAAGGTGTAGCGCGGGGCGATGCCCGCAGGATACATGGGATTGGCTGGAGAGTCGTGTTGGGCCGTGTAGTCGACCACCCCTTCGCGGATGGAGTAGCCTACATCCTCGGGGGTGGTGTCGGAGAGGGCAATCTCCGGATGGGCGTACATGTATTCGCTGACGGCCACATTGTAAGTGCCGGAGAGGTTGATGGGATTGCCCTGGTAGGTGATGGCGGCGATTTGCCCATCGTGGGCGGTCACGTGCCAGTTGCCGGAAATCGAGGTGCCCACATAGTCTTCCTGGATCCAATTCCAGATCTCCTGGCCGGTCATCTGCACCCGCACCATGTTGTCGTCGGACCAGGGATAGGCCTCGTAGATCTCCACATAGGTGATTTCACCCTTGGCAATATCACGACGGATGCCGCCGCCCGACTGGAGGGCCAGGTGCACCGGGTAGCCGCGCTGTCCGGCCTTCCAGACCATGGCGTCGGTGATCCAGGCGCCGGCCGCATTGGTGGCGTTCCAGGGATACTCGCTCACCGTCCACCACTTGTCTTTATCCAAGGTGAGATCCACGGCCGAGTAGCCGATGACTTCGTCCAGGGCGTGGGGAGGAGATGTGCCGTCATACTCGTCGGTCAAATCGTCGATCAGTGTTTGAACCTCCTCATCGGGGGTGATCTGGCTGTTGCGGATCGCATGCTTTTGGGCCTGGAGGTAATCGCCGTCATTGTCTACTTCCAGCTCGCCGATATACTGCAAGTACGAGGCGGCCTCGGCCACGATGGTCTTGCCGTTCATGTTGCTCGGCCGCCAGACGCGCTCGGTCCAGGTGTGCCAGTGCCCGGAAATGACGATTTCGGGCGGTTCTACCCCGCCGCTGTCGGCGATGAGGGCGTCGCTGCCGGAAGTGACGCGGCTCTGGCCCATGTGGGAGAGCAGGATCACCACATCGCAGGCTTCGGTGGTGCGCAGGGTGTTGACCCAGTTGCTGATGTTGATGGTGCCGCCGGCTCCGTCCCAGGTGCACTTCTTCACTTCGACGACGCCCACCAGGTCATCGCCCAGGTAGGAGGAGGCATCGTTGGTGTATCCGAGGATGCCCACCCGGGTGCCGTTGACCGTCACCACCACATAGGGATCGAAATAGGGGGTGGTGGTACCATGCTGGCAGACGTTCATCGAGATGCCCTTGAACAGGGCCTGACCGCCCTGGGCCGGCGGCTTCAGGTTGTTGAGCATTTGCAGGGAACGTACGTCATGGTTGCCCACCACCACGGCATCGATGCCCCGGCCGCCCAGGGCCAGCAGCTTGGTGTGCAGCAGATTGTAAAAATCGATCATGCCGCCGTTGCCCCGCAGGTCGCCCAGGGGGTTGCCTTCGGAGATGTCGCCGGCGTCCAGAATCAGGGAGTCGGGCTCGGCCGCCTTGAGGGCCAGCATCCTGGATGCAAAGTAGGCCGCGCCGCCCACCATCTCCATCTCCACCGCGTCCTCCATCTCCGGCACATCGAATTCATGGGGCAGCAGGCGCGAGTGGGCGTCGTTCATGTGGAAAATGGTGAAGGGGCCGCCTGGTTGAGCCGAGGCGAAACTGGCCGTGCATTGTTTGTTGCCGTCCATGAGCACCTGGATGGCGGCATCCGTGCTGGTGGCGCAGCCGCTCCAAGCCGTGAAGGTGGAGGACCCATCCGGCACAGCGGTGATGCTGGCATAGCTGCCGGGGGTATAGGGATTGGCGACACCGGTGATGGTCCCGCTACCGCTGCCGGCGATGGCCGTGGTCAGCGTGAAAGTGCCGGGCGTTTCTTGGGTGACCGTGCCCTGGATCTCGAAATCGTTGGCGGTAGAGTTGGCGACATCGAAGATATACCAGGTCCCTGTGCTTGAAGTAGCACCGAAATTTACGATTCTAAAGGTGACCGCCGTTCCAGCCGGAACATTTTGCAGGGCGGAGATGGCGGAAAGATCGATGGCCCCGAGCGATGCGCCGGATGAAGCAGTGGAGGAGTAGCCTAAGGAAGTAATATTGGTGAAGGCCCCACCCCCGATTTGGTATTGGAGCAGACCGGATCCCGGCCCGGTTCCTGAACGCCGATAGTCAAATCTGGCGATGGAACTCAAAGATACCCGATAACCGCTGTTGGCGGTGATGGCAAAGGTGGCAAACTTGTTTGCGGAAATCGCGGCTGAGGCATCCGCCACGTTCCATCCGTTGCCGCCCCAGGCCCGGGCCGCGGCAGTGCCGCCTGTGCCGACGCCGGAACCACGGGTCAGACCACTGACCGTCAGATTGGCATCGCTGACCGTCGCGGCCATGGGGGAAGGCCCATAACCGCTGAGGCCATTCACATCCCAGCCGGCCAGGGTGGCGGCCATGACGGCACCGGTGCTGACCGATAGTCCGACTACCATAATCAGCAATAAACAGCAGAAGCACTTGGGAAAAGCTTTGAAGGGCCGGTCAGCGGGTCGCATGGTCATACTCCAATGTGTTGATGTTAACTTACAGTAAGGGAAATCGATACCCCGGTCGGAGCCGAGGCGCTGGCCGGGGGATCGTCTCGGGAAAAAAGGCTGCGTGGAATAGGCATTTTACAGTGAATGAACCTATTGTACGGATCTATTCCTTATGCCGAGCAGACCGAACAGGGCCGAACCGAACAGCCAGATCGCGCCGGGAACCGGCACAGGGCTGACGGTGCCTTCGAAATGGGTATCGGTATATACGCTGTCCAGGTAGTGATCCGCGATCCGGAAAGTGCCGCTGCTGCTAGTGGCCCCATCGAGATCGGCCTGGGTGTTGCCCACTTCGTACAGGCGCACAAAAAATTCGCCGCTGATGGGGCCGAGTGCGCTGAAGTCGATGATGCTATTAAGATAGGTGTCCGCGGGTTGTAAGGTAGTTGCGATGGGGCTGGCGTAATCATCCAATGAAGTATAGATCCCCATGGTGCCCGGGCCGGTGGCCGAGGAGCGCGTTCCTATCCACAGTTCGTCCAGAGTGACAGTGTAGCCGTCCGCTACTTCAAAACCGAACTCGATATAGTCGTTCGTATTGCCTGCGTCCCAGCCGCGACTATTAAAAGAGTTGCTCCCGGCATTGGGGGAGAGACCCTCGCCCCGGACCATTGCAAAAGCCGCAATTCGATCTGAGCCGTATCCCGGTGTTGTGGTCTGGGTTCCCGGTTGTCCAGTCATGTCCCACCCGGCCACCATAGCCGCATTGGCCGTCCCGGCTAAAAGCAAAACACTCAACAAAACCAGCACTACCCGTTTCATTTGTTCGCTCCTTTCATTCGCATGTTTTTCAAAAACCAAAGCCCGAATCGAAAGCACAATGCTTTCGATCCGGGCTTTCCGGTGCCTTTAAAATCCAGGTCAGCAAAGTTCCCCAGAAGGAGCAGGCTACCCTGTGCGCATTAGGGGTTTATAAGCGATTGGATAAGATTGCGTTTGCGATACGGTGCCTGCAAAACGGGCCGCAAAGATCATCGAATCCTAACAATACTTATTTAGTTATCCCGCATTCGCAGACTTCGGAGCGTTCGATGCCCATTTCCATAAAAATCACGCCCCAATGGTGCCGCAGGCTCGGATGGGCCGGGGTGGCCCTGGTCTGGGCAGGGGTGTTGCTCCCCTGGGAGGGCAGCGGCGCCTATGCAGGCTCGTTTCTGGAACATTTTCCGGTGACGGCCGTCGGGGTGAGCCTGGTGGCGGGTTGGTGCGGGCTGTTTTTCCACCGGCGGTCGCCATACCCGGCCCTGGGGCTGCTGGTGGTGCTGATCGGCTGGGGGGCGCCCATGCTGGGCCAGTTTTACTTCGGCCGCTACACGGTGTTGAGCTGGATCATCTACGGGTCGCCCTTTGCGGCCCCGGGCGGCAAGCTATTCGATTTCGGCTTTTTTCTCATGGGCGCCGGCGCCTTGGGGCTGCTGCATGTAAAGGCCGGGACCGGGAAAAATGCTTCGGAGCCACAAGTCCCGGAAGCGGCCGGCGCCGCGGCGGGTCTTGTCGGCCAGTGGCGCCTGGCGGCCATCGGGCAAAGTCCCCAGCCCTTTCCGGCCCAGATCGTGATGGGCATCATGAACCAGACCTGGCGCTTTCAATCCGACGGAAAGCTGGAGGTGCGCACCTTCGGGTGGCGCCGGCACTTCTTCTATACCGCCGATCGCCAGAGCCTCGTCACCAGGAACGCCCGGGGCGCATTGAGCGGGCGGTGGATCGTTGCGCATTGCGCGGCATCGGAAGTGGAGCTCCGACACGCGGATCGTCCTACCGTATGCTACCGATTGGAGCGGAAATAGCGTCAATGAAAGGAGCAGTATGAAACGCGGAATCATTCTGTTGTCGGCCCTGTTAGGCTTCATTTTTGTCCATTCGGGCCTGGCAGCCCACGACCTGGGTAAAGATATCCCAGGTGCCAAAGACATTCCAGGGCTTCCCCGGTACGAAGGGTCGGTCATCATCGGCCATGAAATCGGAAAGTACGATATCAGCCAGATGCCCCTGGGAAAGTGGAACGGAAAGCATAACAAATGGGCGCATTCCGTTCGCCTGGAAGGCCGGCGGACGCGTGTTCTCTACCTCGCTCCCAAAGAGCGCAGCTCGTTGGAAGTGATGCGCAATTACCAGAATGGTCTGAAAGCGTTGGGTTACGAAATCCTATTCGAGTGTGCCGGCCAGGCGTGCGGCGAAAATGTCGAGTCTTTCTATGGGGATGACTCGGCCGGGTGCAAGCTCAAGGGCAATGAGATGCAGCGGAACGCCTTCTCGCCGTATAGCGTGAAAGACCCTTACCTCACCGTGGCCAAGCTGGCAAAGGGCAAAGAGACCTCCCATGTGCTTGTCTTCTGCGCCTTCCAGGACAACTACGCGGAAGCTGCGGCCGGTCAACGGGTGGCGGTTTTCGTGGAGGAAATTCTTCCCACGACCATGGAAGAGAAAATGGTGGTTCTGGCTTCCGACGAATTGGATAAGCGCATGCAAGCCGACGGCAAGGCGGCTATCTACGGCATTTATTTCGATGTGGACAAGGTCGACATCAAGCCGGAATCACGGCCCCAGCTCGAACAGATGGCCGCCCTGCTAAAGAATCGCAACACCCTCCAGGTGTTCGTCGTGGGCCACACCGACAACACCGGATCGTTCGATCACAACTGGAAGCTCTCCCAGCAGCGCGCCGACGCCGTGGTCGCGTCCCTGGTGCGTAATTTCGGCATCGCCGCCCAGCGGCTCACGGCCAAAGGCGTGGCCGGCCTGGCACCGGTTACCACCAATGCCAGCGAGAGCGGCCGGGCCAAAAACCGGCGCGTGGAGATGGTGCTGCGGTAATTTTTTGCAAAAAAGTCCTCAAGCGGCTCGGGATGGCGTTCGCTTGCGACTTTGTTTGATTGGTTTGGAGGCGGCCTTGGCGGCATGCTGGCGTTTGCGCCGATGTTCCAGTTTGGGCTTCAGTTTGGCGCGATAGCTCTTGATGGCGCCCAGGGCCAGCCAATAAGCGGCCAGCGAGAGCGGCAGGCCGATGATGATGCCCCCGACGACGAGATCCACCAGGATCAACGGAGCATCTTTGATCAGTTGCACGGCGGAATTCAGCGAAAGCATCTTTTCCACATTGGGAATACTGGACATTCCCGTGAAATACCGGCCGACCATATAGGTCACCGGATAGATTGCCGGCGCCGTAAAGGGATTGGTGATGAAAACTCCCGCGGCGGCCGTAATCTTGCTCCACTTCAGGAGCGCCGCCAGGGGAACGGCGATCAGCGTGTGGATTCCCATGAAGGGCGTCATGCCCACCATAATGCCCAATGCCAGACCCAGGGCGATCTCCCGGGGCTCGCCGCGGATTTTCAAAAAGCGCTCGTAAACCGTTTTCAGCCAGTTTTTCACAATGAGAGATACGTCCATTACAATTCCATGATTTTTGCACGCCAAACTACATACGCATTGTTAGGCCCGAGTGAGAGTGGTTTTGCCGGAAGGCGGTCATGATCCATTCACAAGGGTAACAGGACGCGCACCGTAGTGCCCTCGCCGTACTCGCTGTCGATCTCGATGCGGCCGCCGTGGGCCTCCACGATGGTCTTGGCCAGGCTCAAGCCCAGGCCGTAGCCGCCGGTGCGGGCGGAGCGCGACGGGTCCACGCGGTAGAAGGGCTCGAAGACCAGCGGCAGGTCCGCCGGAGGGATGCCGATGCCCCGGTCGCGGACTGTGACGACCGCGCAGGCTTCGCGCAGGTGCAGGCCGATGCTGACCGGCGGGCTTTCGGGCCGGCTGTATTTGAGCGCGTTGTCGATGACGTTGTCGAGCGCCCTTTTAATTTGATGGGCATCGAGGGCCATCACCATCGGTTGCGCCGGCGCTTCGAGCCGAAGGCCCGGCGGGCGCCCGCCAAAGCCCGCCGCCGCATCGGACACCAGGCGCGCCAGATCGGTGGGCGCGCGCCGGAGTTCGGCCTTGGTGCCCACGGCGCGGGCCGTTTCCAGCAGTTCGGTGATCTTTGCTTCCATCTCCCGGATGTCTTCGGAGATACTCTGCTTGCCGTCACCTTCCGGAAGCATGGCCGTGGCCACTTTCAAGCGGGTGAGCGGCGAGCGCAGCTCGTGGCTGACATCCAGCACCAGGCGTTCCTTGGCCTTGATCAACTGGTTCAACTGCTCGGTCATGACGTTGAACGAGCGCGAGAGCGCGCCGAGTTCATCGTCGCTGCGGACCGGGACGCGGTGGGCGAGTTGGCCCTGGGCCAGTTGCCGCACGCCATGGGCGAGCCAGTTTAACGGTTTGAGCACGCGCCGTATTGCGAAGTAAACAGCCGTCAGCAGCAAGGTGATGCCCAGCAGCAGGATAAAACCGAACCGTTTGATTTTTTCCTCCGCGCCCGGCGCCCTGGGCACAAAGAAGGTAAAACGGCCATCGTTCTGGGTAACAAAGAGTACATGGTGACCATGAAAAGAGCCTACCCGGATGCGGCCGTCCTGGAAGCGCATCGCGTGATATCGCATCGGTGCGGGGAACGCTTCGGCCGGGTCGGTGGACCAATGCGTCGTGCTCGAGTCATAGGCGATCTTCATCTCCGTTTCGGCGGCCAGACGCCGGGCCCGGTCCAGGTCGGGCGGTTCGCCGATCTCGCGCACCAGAAAGTCGATGTAGCGGGCCAGATGGGATTCGTAGGACGCGCTGATGTGGTCGCGGAAGGAGCCGATGAAGAGGATGATGGCCAGATTGATGCCGATGCCGGCCAGCACCAGGATCGCGAAGAGCTTGACAAAGACCGAAGAGAAGAGTTTGGGCATAGGCCTCATTCGGCGCCGATGAACATGTATCCGGCGCCCCAGATGGTTTTGATGAAGGCCGGCGCCTTGGGGTCATCCCCCAGCTTCTGGCGCAGGCGGCTCATGGTGATGTCCACCGAACGGTTGAAGGCGTCGCTGTCCATGCCGCGCAACTCATGCAAGATCCGGTCGCGGTCGAGCACCTGGCCCGGGTGGCGCGCCAGCAGCGCCAGGGCCGCGAACTCCTGGGTGGTCAGCTCCAGCGGCGTGCCGTCCAGCCAGACCTTGTGCTGGGAGGTGTCCAGGCGCAGGCGGCCGAAGGTCTGTGAACCCCCTGGGCTCGGGCCGGCCGCGCGGCGCAGCACCGCCTGGATGCGGGCCACCAGTTCCCTGGGTTCGAAGGGTTTGGGCAGGTAATCGTCGGCCCCGATCTCCAGGCCGATGATGCGATCCATGGGCTCGCCCCGGGCGGTGAGCATGACGATCGGCACGGCGGAATCCCGCCGGATCTCCCGGCACAGATCGAAGCCGTTCATTTCAGGCAGCATCACATCCAGGATGACCAGCGCGGGTTTTTCCCGGCGCAGCTTTTTCAATCCCTCGCCGGGGGTGACGGCGCTGTGGACCTGGAAACCGAAGTCGGCCAGATAGTCGGTCAACAATCGGTTCAGTTTGGGGTCGTCGTCGATAATGAGCACAAGCGGTTTCATCGGGCACCGGCCGGCCGATTGGACCGGGCCGGGGATGGACGCGCGCCCATTCCCGGCCCGGTGCGGATTAGCGTCAGGCCTTCAGCCTATCACAACCGATCGACGGAAGAAAACCCTCGGGTATGCACGGCGCCGACCTCAACGATTTGCGCCGCGCCAGGGACACCGGCCGTGATGGTCTTCCAGGCCGGCGATCAATTTCTCACGCTGCTCCGGCGTCAGCAAGGCGTGGAAGGCGGCCAGGTTTTTGGCGGCCAGGTCGAGCATCGCTTCGAACGCCGGTCGCCGGACTTCGATCAACTGCTTCAAATCTTCCGGTTGCACCTTGTCTTTGCGCAGTTCGTCCAGAAAGTCCTGTTTGAAACCGGCATGCGTGCCGCGCAGGGCGGCATGCTGCTCGGCCATGGCCGTCAGCATGCGATCGAGTTCGGCTTGCTGCTCAGGGTTCAGATCCAAGCGCTTGGATACCCACTGCTTCACATGCGCCACTTTTTCTTCCGGCGTCCCCGCATCCCGGCTGAAGCACGGCGGGCCGCCGCCGGCCCGATCGCAGGCCATAAAACCGAAAAGCAAACCCACCGCGCTCAGAATCCCCACGACACCCCAGATGATTCTCTTCATAATGCCTCCTTTTTTGTCTGTTGTGAGCCATTCAATGCATGCCGGATCGCTCAGGCATGGCGGAGTTGTACCTCTCTTCCCCGCGGAATGCTTTTCTCCCGGGTAACAAGTTGTAACAATTTGTTGCGGGCTTTGGTGGGTTGAATTTCCGGCGGGATATAAAGAAAAAAGGAATAGACGACCCGATAGCGCAGCCGTCTATTCCCTGGTCTCGGAAGCTGTTTATTTGTGGCAGTACAATGGCGCTTCCTGCGTTTCGATATCGTACAAGGTGGTGGTGCCGCTCACCTCGTTGGCCACCGCCAGCATGGGCCGGCCGGTGGGGCTTTGGGCGGCAGGCACGAAGGTGATCCCCTCGGGGCCGAGGTCGCCGGCCGTGCCGGCCTCGGCATCGCCGCCAAAGTCGCGGGGATTGATGTACTGCACGAACCGGGGTGCATGGGGCCGGGAGATGTCATAGACCATGATGCCGCCGATGCGCTCCAATCCGATGAAGGCATAGGTGCGATGCCCGATGGTGCCCAGGGCCAGCCCCTCGGGCTCGGGGCCCTTGGCGTCGCTGCGGCTGTCGAAGGTGCGGTTCTCGTCGTTGTCGCTGTTGAAGTCGGCGGGCAGGGCGGCGGCCACGATCTGCTCGAACTGGTCGCCGCTGTCGAAGACGGGGGTCAGCCCCCGGCCGGTGGCCTTGAAAATGGTGAACGAACGGCCGCCGAAGGCGTAGAGCCGGTCGAAATCGCCGTCGCCGTCGGTGTCGCCCAGGGTGTCGGTCACGGTGAGGCGGCCCAGGGCATCGTTGGCTTGCAGGGCGGCGGCTTCGGGGAAAGCCGCAAGGTCCAGGTCGAGATCCTTGACCCGCGCCTCTTCGGTGAAGGTGTCGTAATCCCGGGCGTCGCCTTCGTTGGCCGTGACGATGTAGGTGCTTCCGCCCACCATGTAGGAGGCGATGGCATCGGGCTGGTACATGCCCACCAGGCCGCTCCAGGGTTGGATGGCGATGGCATCGTCTTTGTCGCTGGCATCCAGGCTGTTGCCCGCCAGGCCGTGGTCCTTGACGCCCAGGGGCATGATCTCCAGCACCTTGCCGGAGTGAAGATCGATCCTGGCCAGGGCGTTGTTCTCCTGGAGGCTCACCCAGGCCGTTGCGGATCTGGGCGCCACGGCGATGTATTCGGGTTCCAGATCCTGGGCCACCGTGGCGTTGGGTCCGAAGATGCGCACGCCCTTGGCCGTCAATTTATCTTTCTGGGCATTGAAGCGCCGGAAGTCGGCGGTCTTGACTTTGGCTTTGCCCAGGCCCTTGCTCAGATCCACAATGGTTACCGTTCCTTCGGGGTCCACCGAGTAGTCGGCGTTGGGTTCGCCTTCGTTGGCCACAAGGAGGTACCGGCCGTCCGGCGTGAAGGTCACCATGTCGGGCAGGGCCCCGGCCGGAAAGGCCTTGAGGAATCGGCCGGCTGTGGAGAACACCACCACTTTCCCCGGCGCCTGTTTGACCTCCGCCTCCACGGCCACGGCCACCAGGCCGTTGTGCACCGCCACGCTGTTGGCCGTGGCGCCGAAGGGCGTCACGTCGATGGTGGCGGTGGAGGTGGGATGGGCCGGGTCTGAAACATCCAGCACATCGATGGTCCGCTCGGCGCCGTTGACCACGAAGAGGCTCATGCTGCGGGCATCGTAGGCGCAGATCTCGGCGGCGCCTTCATTGAAGATACCGGTGGCATGCGAGCCCAGGGGCGTGAGGGTGATGGCCGGCCGCAGGGCCAGCACGCCGCTGCCGTCCGCTGGGGCCAAGTCGGTCCACAAGGTGCCCAGGGCCTGTCCCAGGGCCGGGTAGCGCGGGTCCACGCTCTGCAAATAGTGCAGGATCTGCCCCTGGGTCGCGGCATCCGGCCGTTCGTCGCCGGCGTAGTGGGCCATGAAGGCCTGGGCCACGAAGGGGGCCGCGGCCAGGGCTTCGTCCGGCGTCAGGGCAAAGCCGCCCTGGGCCGGCATCAGGGTGAGCTGGTAGGCGGCGAGGCGGGTCAGCCCCTGGCTCAGAAATTCCCGGGCATAGTCGGGGAACGAGAGACCGCCGGTGTCGTGGTCGATGGTCTCGACGTGGACGGTACGCACCACAGCCGCATGCGGCGCATGCAGGTCCACCATGCGGTAGGGCGAAGGATAGGTCACCAGCGAGCCGGTCTCCACGTCATAGAGGCGGTTCTCTTCCCCCTGGGATTGGGTGATGTCGTTGGCGTGGTAGTGGCCGGTGAAGATCAGTTGCAGACCGGCGTCCGAAAGGGTCTGGGAAAGGATTTGCCAATCCTGGATCACATAGTCGGCGTAGAGCTGGGACTGGCCGGTGTAGTGTTCCAGAATGCCGTGGTGCATGAAACCCACCACGGTTTTGCGGCGTGCCTTGGCTTCGGCCAGCTTGTCCAGAATCCAGTTCAAACTCTCCGCGGAGAGGGCGCCGCCGGTTTCCGGGTAGCCGCTGGCGATATTGTCGTCGTAGCGGCAGGCGTCGATACCGAAGAGCCAGACCCCTGGGACCGGTTCGGCCACGTAGCTCAGGGAGCCGGGGTCCCGGGCGATGGCCTGATCGTAGCCGAAGGGCGCGTAGATGTCGGCGAAGATCGCGGGGGTCACATAATCCACCGGGGTGGTGGTGTCGCCCTCGAAAGCCGCGGCATGGGGGTTGTTGATATCGTGGTTGCCCGGCACCACGAACAGCTCGATACCGGCTGCTTCCAGTTCGGAAAGGTGGGCGGCCAGCTTCAGGTGGCCGCTCATTTCGCCGTCCTTGGTCAAGTCTCCGGTGACCAGGACGAAGTCGGGTTTTTCAGCCTTGATCTTTTCCAGGGCACTGACGAGGATGGCCTCGCTTTCGCGCAGCATTTTGCGATCCTGGGCGAGGTAGGCCTCGAAGGCCGCACCCGTTGTGCCCAAATCGGCATCGTAGAAATGGGGATCGGCGATCACGGCGAAGCGCGCCGACTGGGCCGTGGCGCCGGCCGCGAAGACGAGGCCGGCCAGCATGAGGATGCACAGCATTTTACACAGACGGATCATTGATTTCTCCTTTGTCGATTACTCCGCCGCGGCAGGGCAGGTGCCGGCCGGGGCCGCAAGGGTTGGTTCCAGAAGTGTTTCCTTTTGCGGCCGGCGGTAGAGCAACCCGGCCACCAGGGTGGTGAAGGGCGCCACGGTGACCAGGCCGAAGCTGCCCACCAGGATGTTGAGCACTTCGGCGGCCACGAAGGGGGCGTTGAGGATGTTGGAGGCCGGCATGCCCTTGGCCATGAAGAGCATGAACATGGTGATGTGACTGCACGAATAGGCCAGCAGCAGCGTGGTGGTCATGGTGCCGATCACGGCCCGGCCCACGCGCAATCCCGAGCGGATGTGCTCTACCAGGCTGATGCCGGGATGCTTGCGTTTGATCTCGTCCATGCTGGCGGCGATGTCCATGGCCAGGTCCATGACGGCGCCCGACGAGGCGATGAAGATGCTGGCGATGAAGATATCCGTCAAGCGCAGATCGTAGTACCCCGAGTAGAGCAGGGTTTCGGCAAAGGGTCGCAGGGCGCCGTGCAGCCGGAAGGCCTGGGCGAACCAGACGGCCAGCCCGCAGGTGAGCAGCACGCCCAGCATCGATCCGGCGAAGGTGGCCAGGCCCCGGCGGTTGAGGCCGCCCACGGAAAAGGAGATCGCCGCAATGAGCATGGCCACGACCACCAGGCCGGTGGCCAGCGGCGGCCAGCCGCACAGCAGCAATGGGAAGTAAAGCTTCCAGAGCACCAGGGCCGTGAAGACGAAGGAGAGCAGGGCCTTGAGTCCGGTAACGCCGGCCACGGCCGCCAGCAGCAAAGCGAAGAGCGCCACCAGGAACAGTTGCATGCCCAGGCGGTAGTGGCCCCGGGCCGTGCCGTGGCGCGGCCGGCCGTCGGCCGTGTCGTACTCCACCAGCAGCGTATCGCCGGTTTCGTAGAATTCGTCGAACTCCATCTTGCCGGTGAGCATGTTTTCGATGGTCAGTTTCTCTCCTTTGTGCGGCCCGGCGAGCAGCTCGACGGTGAGGAACTGGGCCTCGGTCTTGACGATCAGATTGGTGCGCACCTGGCTGTTGTCCGCGGCCGTCACCCGGCCCCGGGCGTGCAACCCGGTGGGCAGGGCGGATCGGGGGGCCAGATCCAGAAAGTCCAATCCCACGCAAATCAGGGCCATGAGCAATGCGAAGAGCCATTCCCGGCGAAAATAGACCATCGGTTCTCTCCTGTGAGCGGGAAACGCCGACGGCGCCGCCCGGGGGCGGCGCCGTGGACGCTGGGTAGCGGGGCGTTAGCTGCTATTTGGCAATGGGCAGTGCTTCGTCGATGCCCATGGCCTTGGCCAACTGTTTGGCGATGTCGGTGTTGTCATAGAAACCGGCAAAGCGTTTGGCTTGGCTGCCCTGGGCGAAGACCGGCACCGGCACGCCCGTGTGGGAATAGGAGGTCCAGCCGATGCTGGCCTGTTCGTTGAGAATGTGGGTGATGGTCACGATGATCGGCTCGTAGCCGCCGTAGAGCAGTTGGTTTTCGGCGCCGCTGTTGCTGTTCATGCCGCTCATGGACTTGTCGTAGGCGTCTTCCAGTTTTTCTTTCTGGTAGTCGTTGAGGGTCAGATAGTCCAGGCCGAAGGTGCTGAGCATCAGGGCCGTCATCTCGTTGCTGTCCGCCAGGTTGGCCGGGTTGGTCCAGTCGTAACTGCCGGCATTGGCCTCTTTATGGGCCGCCCACTGGTTCTGGCCAAAGTGGGTGAAGCTGCACGTCTGGTCGAGCAAGCGGTCATAGTAGGCCTTGTAGCCGGTGGTCGCGTGGCCGATGGTCATGCCGCCGGTCTCATGGTCGCCGGTGACGATGATCAGCGTCTCCTGGGGATGGCGTTTGTAGAACTCCAGCGCCACGCCCACGGCGTTGTCGAAGTCAAGCATATCACCGATGGTGGCCATGGCGTCGTTGGCATGGCAGGCCCAGTCGATCTTGCCGCCCTCGACCATCAGGAAGAAGCCGTCGTCGCCGTGGCGCCCGCGACCGCGGCCATGACCGCGCTTGCCTTCGCTCAGGCAGGCGATGGCCACATCGGTCATCTCGGCCAGGGAGAGGTTGGTGTCCGGCCGGTCGATGGCATAGGGCATGGCCGCGCTGTCCTGCAGCAAGGGGTTGATACAGACCACCTTGCCCTTGGGCTCGTTTTTCAGGGCCATGATGTCGTCGCGGGTCTTGAGCACGGTGTAGCCATTTTCGCTCAGCAGGTTCCAGATGTTGTTGGCTGTGTCGCCGCCGCGGGCCGCACCGGTGGGTGATGCCAGGCCGCCGCCGCCGAAGAAATCGTAGCCCGTTTCGGCCAACTGGGTGGCGATGCTGTTCATCAAGCCGCGGTTGGTGACGCTGGCATAGTAGGCCGCCGGCGTGGCGTGATCCAGGGAGACGCTGGAGATGACGCCCACCTTCTTGCCCCGCTCGAAGGCCAGTTGGGCCACGCTCTTGTAGCTCGCGGTCATGGCGTTGTCCATGCCGATGACGCCGCTTTTGGTCTTGATGCCGCAGGCAAAGGCCGTGGCCGACGAGGCCGAGTCGGTCATCAGGGCGAAGCTGTCATAAGTGGTCTGCATGCCTATCACCGGCATCTTGCTCATGTTCAGGCGGTTTTCCGGTTTGAGCAGATCGTCGGCCACCATGGCCGAACCGCCGTTGAGAGTGGTCAGATAGGCCTCGGTGGCTTGGATCTGGGCGTTGGCCATGCCGTCGCCCAGGAAGAAGAACACATACTTGGGGCCGTGGCCATTGGCCCAGGCCGTCGTGGCCGTGACCAGAAGAACGAACAGCATCGATAGGGTGGCGAGGAAACGTCGTGATTTCATGTTTGGCTTTGCTCCTTTGCGTTGGGGGGTAAGGCGAATGGGGTGTCCGTGACGGGTAGACCATCGCCTGGTTACATTTCGGCGTTGTGAGCGAATTGTAAGGATTCGGTTATTTCGCCATCGGCACCGGGACCTCGATACCGATGGCAGAAGATGCTTCCGGCCGAACAGGCTAGGCGATGCGCTCCATATCCCCGGGCCGCTCGGCCAGGGACCGGGCATAGTGGTGCGCCAGGAAGGTGAACAAGCCTTCGGCGCCCATGTAGCGCTCCAGGGTCTTGCGCTCGGTTTGCAACAGGTCCACCACGATCAGGCCGTCCATGACATCGCTGAAGAGTTTGTCGATGTTGAAGGAGAGAATCTGTCCGCCCAGGTTCAAATACTGCCGCAGCAGGACGGGCACCTCTTTCTGTTGAATTTCGATGTCAGCCACCACCGAGCAGACCTCCTTGAAATCCTGGAACTGCACGTCGTGGGTGGTGTCTTCGCAGCCGCGAATGCGAATCGGCCCCAGATGCGCCGCTTTCCTGGGTTTGACCATCAGGGCCAGCGCTTTGGCCTGGCTGTGGCGCGTCAAGGTGGTGGCCATCAGGCAACGAGATAGATCGCTGTAATCGCGGTTGATACTCACGGGTCCGAAAAGCATGCGGTAGCGCGGGTTGCGGGCCACGAAAGCGCCGATGCCTTTCCAGAGCAACAGCAGGGGCGAATAGGACTTCTGGTATTCGGGCCGCACGAACGAGCGCCCCAACTCCAGGGCCGGCCCCATCTTGTGGAAGAAATCCATGCGGCTGTGAAACAGGGTGCTGGTATAAAGCCCCTTGCGGCCCATGGCGGCCAGGATCTGGTCGGTGGGCCCCAGGCGATAAGCACCGACAACTTCTCCGGTCTCTTCGTTCCAGATGAACAGGTGGATGTAATATGGGTCGAAACGGTCCAGATCGAAGGGGTTGCCGGTGCCCTCGGAGGCCTGGCGAAACGAGATCTCCCGCAATCGTCCGATCTCCCGAAGCAGATGGGGGATCTGTTCGGCCCGTGCCTGCCACACGCCAAAGGCACCGCTTCGCACCAGGCGTTGCGAAAGGGGTAGCCGCGCGATCTCCCGGCGGAGCATTTCGGTCGGTTGCGGATCGGCGAGCGGCTGCTGTCGGGCGGTTGCGCCGGAAAGCGCGGTCAGGGAGTGTTTGCGCGGCCGTCCCTGGGGATGGCCCATGATATAGGTGCGCCAGCGTAGATACTCGAGCAACCGACCGTTATCGGTATATTGGCGCAACCAACGGTAGGCGATGGCGTTGCCGATTTTAAAATGGACCTGCGTTCCTCTTTTCTTCAACAGCTCCCGGGCCAGCAGAACGGTGCGCAAGCGCGGGTGCAGCAGCCCGGCGGCCTGGAAAAAGGCGCTGTTGCGGCCTTCGAAGAAAATCGGCACCACCGTGGCCTGGGTGCGGTGAACGATGCATGCCACGCTGGGGTGCCAGGCGGGGTCGCGGATCTCCCAACGGCGCAGGTTCAAATGGGCCACCTCGCCGGCCGGAAAGACCAGCAGCAGTCCACCCTTTTGCACCCAACGCATGGCCTGGCGCAGGGGCGCAAGGTTGGCCCGGGGCGCATCGGCGCCGCCAAAAGGGTCCACGGCCAGGGTCAGTTGGCGCAACTGCGGCATGCGATTCAGAATAGAATTGGCCATGATCTTCACATCCGGACGCACGGAAAGCAGCCGGTGCGCCAGGATAATTCCCTCCAGGCCGCCGAAGGGGTGATTGCAAACCACCACGCAGCCGCCCTTGTTTGGGATCTTATGCATGTCATGGGGGGCGCAGACCGCTTCGATCTTCAGATCGGCGAGCACCTGCTGCATGAAAAGGTCCGGCTCATCGATGTGGCCGACGCGCCGGTAGAGCGAGCGGCAGCCGCTCAGGCCCAGAAGATATTCCAGGGGTTTGGCCAGCAGCGAGACGATGCCGCGGTGCGTGGCGGGGGTCGTCGCCGGGATCGACGAGAAGATATCGCGTTCCGTGAAATTGCGCTCCATTTTGCCTCCATGCAGTGTGGACATAGACCACTTTCTATGCCGCTACTTTTAGGATTCGGTTAGAAAAGCGCTAAATTTCGATGTGGCGAGTACAATGGTGCGGGTTTTCCCTTTTGCGAAAAAAAGAAGAGACGGAAGCGAGCGCGTGCTTCCGTCTCTTCAGGAGGATGGTGCATTGTGCAACCACTGAGGAAAAGCAATCAGGCGTCGGCACGCCGGCGGCGGAGGCCCAGCAGGCCGAGCAAGCCCGAGCCGAACAGGATCAGGGCGCCCGGAACCGGAACCGGCGAAGCGTAGAAGCCGACACCGAAAAAGGGTCGCCTCAGGGCGGTGTTGTCCGTCCACACCTGGAAGTTAATGGATTCACCTTGGCTGACCGTATCTTCATAGAACCAGAGGTTCAGCATGTGGCCACTGTTGGTGATGCTGTAGCCCATCAAGGCATGGTCACTGGTGGGGGCGTGCTCGTTGGTGAAAAAGACGCTGCTGCTCTCCCATCCCTGGGCATCGAAGATGTAGAAGTGAAAATCTCCCCACTCCTCCTCCCCGCTGTTGGTCACCGTCAGATCGACAAACCCTTTGAACGGATTGTCGTCTTCGTGCTCGTATTCAGCAAATACACCGGACCCCACCCCGTTCAGCGTGCAAGTCAATGGATCGGTATCGTGGGCCACGGCTGGGGCGACGCCCACAAAGAGCATCACAGCCCAGAGAATCACCATGAAAAAGCATCTTTTGTTCCAGATCATCGTCGTATCACCTCCTTTTCTGTTAAGTCTGGATGTTTCGAACAAAAAGCCTACGGAAAAGAACAAGGCGTTCGTTCCGCGGGCTTTCTGGTGCCAATTGTGTGGTCAGCAAAGTTCCAGCGTCCAATGAGCGCGATCCTACGGCGCTCCTGTTTGGAAACGATGAGGCGATTATAAAAAGGTGATGAGTTTGGGGCTGGTGGCCGGTGCGGCCATGGGCTTGCGCCAGTAGCCCCAGTCGTGAGCGCGCAGGGCGGCGGGCATCAAGCCTGCGAAAAGCAATGCACAGCGCGCCAGGCTGTGGAGGGTCTTGCGCGCCAGCCCATCGTCCAGGCGGCGGTGGTCGAATTCGTGGACCTCGAGTCCACCGCGATAGACCACTTGGTACCCATGACGCCGGATGCGCCACATCAATTCGCTGTCTTCGTTGCACGACAACCGGCGGTCGAAACCGCCCACGGCCAGAAGTGCCTGGCGTCGGACCAACATATTGGACCCCGATGCGGCCGACAGACCCACGGCGCACAGGAACCGCATGCCCAACGAGAATATCCGGTAGTAGGAGCGGTGGCGATCCATGCTCAGCTTGGCGCCGGCGATGCCGCCCCAATGTGGGTCGATTTGCACTGCCGCCAGGGTCCTGAAGTAGTCCTTGGCGAAGATCACATCGGCATCGGTAAAGAGCAGCCACTCGGTTTGGGCCTTCTCCGCCCCCAATTGCCGGGCCGCGGCGATGTTGCCGCCATCTTGCAGAATGCGGATGCGGTGTCGGCTATGCCGACGGATGATGTCGTCGGTGCCGTCGGAGCTGGCATCCACGATGAGAACGGGAACCTCCGGCGGAATAGAGGATAGGAAACGCTGGATGTTATGGGCTTCGTTCTTGGTGGGTACGATCAGGGTCAGATCTGTCAGGTCCATTCACCAATCCTTCTGGCAGCGCGCGGATGCTCCAACGGGACATCGCCACAAAGTTGAAGAGGGCCGTGGTCAGGGTGGTCAACACCCATCCGACCATGGCGTCGCACCCGCCCAGGTCGCACAGAGCGAGCATCATCAGCGTGCTCAGCACCCATATACCCATATAGGCGCCGCAGGTGCGGGCCAGCGATACGCCATAGGGCAATTGGGGCACGTGGCGGAAAGTATAGTGGCGGTGCAGGGCATGGGTCCACAGGGTGCCCAGCATGAAGTGCAGGGCCCAGGCCACCCCGGCCCGCAGCGGCGCGTTGCCCAGGGCGGCATGAATCAACCGATACTGCCCGTGGCCCGCCACGAAGATGAATCCGCCGGCCAGCAGATAACGCGTGAAGCAATTCCATGGGGTCACGGATATCATGTGGATGCCTCTTTTGCCGCCGACGCGTTAGCATTCGATTAGGAGTGTATGAGAAGTCGATGAGTCCGCGCAATAGTATTTGCTTTGGGCCGGGAGCGTTATAGAGTCAGGTGTCGAAATAAGATAGGGGCGATGGGAGAAGCAACGATGAAAAGAGGCGTTCTGAAACCGAGTCTGCTCTGGGCCTGCCTGGCGTTGGCGCTTATTCCTTCCGTTGAGGCCGATGGGGCCGACAACGAGGTTCAGCGCTATGTGGAGCAAAAAGACGGTCAACGCAAACCGGTCTCATGGCAGCTCGCCCGGGGTGCGGGCTATCGCTTGGTCTATCGGAATTCCGAAGAAACCCATATCACCGAAACCGATTCGGATATGCGAACCCGCGCCTGGAGTATGTCCAACGAACCCGAGAAAGTGTTCTTGCAGGCCACCCGGGAAAAAGACGTCATCGTGGTGCGCGGCAGTCGCAAGGGCCAATCCGTCGAGGCGCGTTTCGTGGTGGACCAGGCGCCCTGGTTTCAGGCCACCTCGCTTTCTCTCAGGAAATTCGTGCTTTCCCAAGAGGTCCGGATCACCTTCTGGACCCTGCGTTCGGACACCCTAAAGGCCATGAAGCTTACCGCCACCAAAGTTGCCCAAGAGACCGTCGACGCGGCGGGCACCTCGCATGCGGCGGTGAAGGTCGAACTGCGCGCCGACGGCTGGCGCTCGGCCTTCTGGAAGAGTCACTACTGGTTCCGCGCCGCGGACGGCCTGTTGCTGCGCTTCGAGGGCCAGGCCGGACCGTCGCCCGCCAACCGCATCGTCATCGCCTATGCCGGAGAACAGCGGCCCTGACCTGTGGTTTCTTCGCCGCGCGATGGGATAAACCGAATTCTCGCTTAATCCTAACGCCGAACGAACATGCTGTTTCTATGGTTCAAGGCGATGAAAACGACCATATCCAATGCCGTGCCCCCAACGGCCCATATCGAGTGCCCGCGTTGCCATGCCGACGCCATCTATGGCTATGGCCACATCCGCGGCGGTAAGCAGCGCTACCTGTGCCTGCTGTGCAATCGGCAATTCGTTCTGCAACCGGCCCAACCCATTCTTCCCCAGCGGCCCGCATGCCCCATATGCGGCGGCAAGATGCACATCTACATGCGCCAGGACGGCCAGGTGCGCTTCCGCTGTGCCGCCTACCCGGCGTGCCGGGGATTCAGAAGAGAAGTGTATTAGTAGCAGTTCGTAAACCTTTTATAGGCCCGGCCGGCTCCATTGGCTGGTGAGATTGGCCCACAGCACCCGGAGCTGCAGGCCGAGGGGCACGTCGGGTCGCTCCGGCCGGTGGCCGGTGTCGATGGGGGCCTCCCGGCGCGGCCGAAGGGCTGCCGTCGTGGCCGGTTCGGGTCCGGGCCGCCGGAACTCCGGCCCGGAAAGGGAAACCACCCAGGGCGGATGGGCGAAGGCGCGCATTTCCGCCTCGAGCCCGGCGGGTATCTGCGCGCCGGAAAAGAAGGCGATGAGCAGCACGAACGCCTGTTCTGCGCCGTTGTAGGTCGGCCCGGCGCTGGCGAACTGCTCGCCGGTGCGCAGGGTGATTTCATAGCCCTGGCCGTTGCCCCAGGTGGGCATGCGGTACTGCCGGCCGTGATAGGTGCCGAAGGGATTGGCGCGCACCCGGAACGTGTCGCCGTCCGGGTCGTAAGTCATTTTCAACGGCGCAAAGGCGAAATTGGACTGCACGCTGGTGTCCATGGCAATGGCCATGCCCCGGCCCCCGGCCGCCACGCCCACATAGGCCGCCGTGATGTGGTTGTTGACGTTGTCCAACTCGCGATTGCCGGGCGCCAGGCGGAAGTAGTCCAGGTCGTAGCTGCTGGCCACCCCCAGGTAGTTGTGCTTGAAGACGCGGATCGGTTCGTCCGGGGTGGCGCGGCCCGCAAAGCGGATCTCGGCCGGCGCCACCTCGCGCCAGCTCAAGTCGGCCCGCCGCGACAATCCGTCCCGGCCGGCGTTAATGATGCCCGACGGCTGGGTGGCGGGGTAGCGGATGCGGCCGTGGAGCAGCAGATAGGGACGATCGGCCGGGAGCGTAAGCCGGTAGTCCATCCAGCCGGCCAGCAGCGCAGTCGCCCCGGGGCCGGGCAACGGGCCGCTCATCCGCAACCAGGCCGAACGGCCGTCGCCGGAAATTCCCGTGTGCATCTTGGGCTGGGCAGAGAGGGTGCGGTCCCCGTGGATCACATACGGCATCAGGCTGCCGGCCTCGGCCTGGCGCACGCCCGCCAGGTAGATGCCTTCCAGGCCGCCCCGCGGGTCCAGGCGGACCTCCAACGGGCCGTTGGCGATCCCCTGGGCGTCGGCGGAAAGGGCGATGGCCGGCGGGCGCGCCGATGCCGTGGCGCTATATAAATGGTAATACCCGTCGGGCAGCCCTTGCTCGGCATCGATGCCCAGCATTACTTCGTCATTGTCGCCCTCCGTGTCCGCATCTCCGAGGAGTGTGGCCGGCCAGCGCCGCCCATCGGTGCCGATGAGCACCGGCACGATGCCTTGCCCGTACCCGGCCGGCTTATGGATTTTCAGAAAGCGGCTGCCGGTCGCCGGAGCGTCATCGGCGGCCAGCACCACCAGGTGGTCCAGCCAGATCAAACCATCGTCCGCAACCACCGGCGGCGGCTGTCGGTGGAGGCGCTTGCGAAGCAAATCGGCGATCTGCCCCTGGATGGTGTCCGAACTATAGTCCAGCACCTCCATCAGATCCGCCATGGCCCGCTCCCGCCCGGGGGCCAAGAAGGGCGTGGCCATGCCGAAGTTGGTGGTGGAGAGGGCCCGCAGCCGTTTCAGGTCGGCAACGGCGATGAGGTTTCGCAGCATCTCCTCCGCGGCCGGATCGTCCAGCAGGGCGGATGCCTCGAGCGCCGCGGCCCGCACCCGGCGGCTGCGCTCGATGACGGTCCAGTCGCGCGTCGCCTCGGCCTTCTCGGCCCAGGAGTTGTAGCCGTTGAAACTGCCGTCGGCCGTGTCCTGGCTGAAGTGGAAGGTGCCCACCGGCGGATGGTCGGCCAGATAGGCGTTCAGGGTAGTAAAACGCACGTGGGGCAGGGCGCGAACTTCGTCGATCAAGGCCCCCAGGCCGCCGGTGTTGGGCAGCCATTGCAGCGCCCGGGGCAGGTCGATGCCGTCCCACAGCTCCGAATCGGCGTCGTAGTTGATGAAGATCAGGGCGTCGCGGGCCAGGTCGCCCTGATTTTGCAGTTGGCGCAGTTCCGCCACCCAGTTGGCCAGGCTGACGTGCTCGACCAGGTCGCCGAGGTGATAGGTGGGAATCACCACCATCTCTTCCCGGGTGTCGGGATGGCGGTAGAGAATCGGGTTGTGGGCCTCGGTCCGGGTCAACGGCCGGCTGAAGAGCCGGAAGGCGTCGAAGGGCGTGCTGCTGTAGTACAAGGCCACGGCCTGGATGCCTTGCTTTCGGTAAAGGCCGAAGTTGCCCGGGGTGGTCATCATCTCCTGGGGCCGGACGATGGGGCTGTAGGTGCCGAAGAGATCGCGCACGCCGCTGCCCCAGGGGTTGGAGACGGCCCAACGCATGGCATCGGTCAGCTCCGGCGCGGTCATGGCCGAGACCAGGCCGTTGTTGTAGGACATCAGAATGATTTCGTCGCCGTTCTCCCGCACCCGGCGCTGGATGGCGGCGATAATGTCCGGGGCGTGGCGCGGCAGGATCTCCTGAAGCGAGAAGAGATTGTCGAAATCCCAGACCCCCTTGACCGGCACCCCTTGGGCGTTGAAGCGGTCCAGGGTGGCGATGATGTGGCGGATCACCCGGATATCCTGGCCGAAACCGGAATCGTCGTTGGTGTCGTTGCGGAACGAGTGGTAGAGATTGACGTGAAAGCCGAAGGCGATCTGGACGGTGTGGGCCGAGGTCGGTGCCGGCGCCGGCCGCTGCACGGCGCCCATAAAGAGCACCACGCCCAAAAGGGCCAAAATCGAGCCTTTGGCCGCCGATCGCCACGGGGAAGAACCCGGTCCGCGCATTGCTCTGTCTCCTTTTCCAGGCCGCTCCCTGGAAGAGCGCTAATGGTTTCGTAACCATTTGCTCACGGAAATCTAACATTGCCGACCCCAAGGTTCAATATGGACGGTGGCGGATCGATCATTACCAAACCTATGTCCGTTCGAAGAAGGCGCAATCGAGCGCCGATCGATGGGTGCCATTCTCAAAAAATAGGTAGTAGACCTTATATACAGCTTCGCCCGCACTTCGTATGGTCGGGCCACATCCGAACGGAAATCATTCATAAGCCAAATGGAGCATGCATGATCTCTTCACCATGTAAAACCTGCCCCAAGATGAACTTGCCCAAGGATCGATGCCTGGGGACCTGCCGAATGATTCGAGAGCTCCAGGGAATGCACCTGGTGCACAAGGATAACAGTAGTTGCACGACAGTCGATTTCTCAGAGGAGAGCTGCTTTCAGATCATATCGCACTTCGGCCACGACTGCTGACGCTTCGTGTGTCGCGAAGCGCTATCGGGGTCGATATGCGTTTCATTTGCGCATCCACGCCGCGGGGGAAGTATATCAATCCTGCTCGGCCGCAGTACGCTCAAAAAGTACTGGCGGCCAGGAATCCCGCGCACGGAAATGGGTGGTCTGCTCTAATTGTCCAAGTGGGTCTGTCGGAAGGCGGCCAGATTTAGATGGCGCATGCGCCGGGTGCGCACCCCATATCGCATATAAAGGATGAAATCCTTGAGACAACTGGCATAGCCGACGATGGGGTCGCAGCCGCCCTGGCGGCACTGCTTGCAAACGATTCGTTCGGCGGCGGTGGCCTCCTGATTGGCGGTTTGAATGATCTCGTGAACGGTGTGGCCCTTAACTTTTTCCATGAACTCATCGATACTGAATGAAGTCGATAACATAAATGTTCCTTCCCTTCTGATGGCGTCCCTGCCTTGGCCGGCACTTGGCCCTCGCCGGAAACAACTCCCTAAAATGAGGCCGAAAATATCCTCTCGCCAAAGCGCCGCAACCCTATCAGCGTATTGTTAGAATTGTGTGAGCGTTTTTCGCGGGCGATGCCGACCCATTCGGCGCGGTCACACAACCCGAACCTGCGGCTCATCCAAGGCTAACAAAACGTTTGGATAGTGCGGCCTGGGTGGGCGTTTTGCAAGGTCCCCCCCCCCCCAGACACCGCTTTCGGAGGTAAACATGAGTCCATTGGCGTCCGTGGCGCGCACCATCGGCCGATTCGGCCGCAGCCGCATTCCACCCCAGTTGGTGGTGCAGATCACCAACCGCTGCAATGCCCGCTGTCCCCAGTGCGGCATGCGCCGGAGCGCCGATATCGCCCGCTTCGATCTACCCGCCGCGGTCATGGAGCGCCTTTTGGGCGCCTGTGCGGTCAAAGGGGTGCAGGCCATCTCGTTCACCGGCGGCGAGCCGCTCTTGATGCGCGCGGATTTGGTGCGCTGGCTCCAGGCGGCCGGCCGGGCCGGGATTCCGTATATCCGCACCGGCACCAACGGGTTTTTGCTGCAGGGCGCCGAGCGGCCCGATTTTACGTCGCGCATCCAGCGCCTGGCCGAGACCCTGGCGGCCACACCGCTGCGAAATTTTTGGATCAGCCTGGACTCGGCCTTGTCCGAGGTGCACGAAGGCATGCGCGGACTGCCGGGGGTGGTGGCCGGGATCGAGAAAGCGTTGCCTATTTTTCATGCGGCCGGCATCTATCCTTCGGCCAACCTGGGGCTCAACCGCTGCGTGGGGGGCGAACGGACCCACGCCTTGCGACCCGAGGCTTATGACGGGCGGCCGGCCTACCTGGCGGCCTTTTACCGGGCCTATGGCGATGCCCTGGATCGCTTCTACCGCTTTGCGGCCGATCTTGGTTTTACCATCGTCAACACCTGCTATCCCATGAGCATCGATGCCCCCGAAACGGCGGGTGGGCTCAAGGCGGTCTACGCGGCCACGGCCGTCGAGGATCTGGTGCGCTACGCGGCCGACGAAAAGGCCATGCTATACAAGGCGCTGCTCGATACCATCCCGCGCCACCGCGGCCGGTTGCGCATCTTTTCGCCGCTGAGCGCCTTGCATGCGCTCCAGCAAAGCCATGCCGGCGCCGCTGGGACCGACGCCTTCGGCTGCCGGGGCGGCGTGGATTTTTTCTTCATCGACGCCCAGGCGGGCGACACCTACCCTTGCGGCTACCGGGGCAATGAAAACATGGGCAAATTCTGGGAGTTGGACTTGAACGCGATCCGTCCGGACGGCGATTGTCGCCGCTGCGACTGGGAGTGCTTCCGCGACCCCTCCGAATTGTGCGCGCCGTTTTTGCTGGCGCTGCATGCTCCGCTGCGGCTCATGGGCAAAATGCGCGGCGATGGGCGCTACCGGCGTCTGTGGATCGAAGATCTGCGCTACTACCACGCCTGCGATCTGTTCGACGGCCGGCGCCCGCCGCGCCCGGGACGTTTGCGAAGATTTTCCATCTGAACCGAAAACTATTGCCGCGCTAACACCCGCCTAACGCCGGCGCTGCTATTCTCCGCCCAATGAAGACGATATCCGAAGGAGAATAAAAGCATGCAGATCGACATTCACGTTCACTCCAAATACTCCAAGCGCCCCAGCCAGTGGATTCTGAAGAAAATCGGCTGCCCCGAAAGCTTCACCGAACCGCTGCAACTCTATCAGATCGCCAAGAGCCGGGGCATGAGCCATGTGACCATTTCGGATCACAACAGCATCGACGGCGCCTTGGAGATCGCCCATTTAAACGATGTCTTCATCAGCGAAGAGATCACCACTTACTTTCCGGACAACGGGTGCAAGCTGCATGTCCTGGCCCTGAATATCGACGAGGCCCAGCACCGCGAGATCCAGCGGCTGCGCGCCGACATCCACGACTTGGCGCGCTACCTGCGCCAGGAGAAGATCCTGGCCATCGCGGCGCACCCGCTTTATGCCATCAACGACCGTTTGACCCTGGCGCATTTCGAGCAGATGCTGCTCATGTTCCAGAACTTCGAACTCAACGGCGCGCGCAATCCCCGGGAGAACGAGTGCCTGCGGCACGTGCTCGAAAATCTGACCGAGGCGCGGATGACCGAACTGGCCGAGCGCCACGACATGGCGCCGCTTTTCGAGCGCTGTTGGGAGAAGCAGTTGTGGGGCGGCTCCGACGACCACAGCGCCCTGCACATCGCTCGGACCTACACCACCATCGAAGGCGTGGCGCACCCGCGCTTGCTGAATGCCGAAAGCCGGGGCCTGGCACTGGAAGTGGTCAGCCAAGGGGCCACGCCCCTGACCATGGGGCATAATTTGTACGGCATCGCCTACCAGTACTACCGGGGCAAGTTCAATCTGGAGCGCTACGCGGACAAGGACGCGCTGATGCGCTTTCTGGACCGAAACCTGCGTACCGATGCCAACCGCCAGCCCGGCTGGATGGCCCGGCTGTACCTGCTCTGGCAGTATCGCAAGGAGAAGCGGGCCAAGTCCACGGTCTCCGATTCGCTGCTCACTTTGCTGCGCCACGAATCGTGGCAACTGATCCAGGACGAGGCGCGCGGCGACGCCGATCCGGCGGCGGACACCGATTTTGCCCGACGCGAGCAGCACTGGTTCGATTTCGTCAACCGGGCCTCCCAGCGGGTCATGCTGCACTTCGGCAATCATTTTCTGGATCATCTCTCCGGGGCCAATCTGTTTAACGTTTTTTCCACCATCGGATCGGCCGGCGGTCTCTACACCCTGCTGGCCCCCTACTTCGTGGCCTACGCCCAGTTCGCCAAGGACCGCCGCTTCAGCGAAACGGTGCGGCAACACTTCGACGAGGCCGGCCGGCCGGCCGCCGAGAAGCATTTCAAGTTCGCCCATTTCACCGACACCTACTACGAAGTCAACGGCGTGGCCCAGACCCTGCAACAGCAGGTGCACTTCGCCCTGAAGAACCACAAGGATTATACTTTGATCACCTGCGACGCCTACGGCCAGGGCGACCAGCCGGGCGTGCGCAACTTCGCGCCCATCGGCACCTACGAGCTGCCCGAGTATCCCGAGCAGAAGATCTTCTATCCGCCCTTCCTGGAGATGCTGGCCTACTGCTACGACCAGGGCATCGATCATATCCACTCGGCCACACCCGGGCCGGTTGGCCTGGCGGCCCTGGCCATCGCGCGCATCCTCAAGCTGCCCATCACCGGCACCTACCACACGGCCATTCCCCAGTACGCCCAGATCCTCACCGGCGACGAGGGCATCGCCGAGCTGGCCTGGAAGTACGTGCTCTGGTACTACGACCAGATGGACGTGATCTACGCCCCCTCCCAGGCCACTCGCGACGAACTGGTGGCCAAGGGGATCAATCCGGCCAAGGTGCGGGTCTACCCCCGGGGCATCGACATCGAACGCTTCCATCCGGCCAAGCGCAACGGGATCTTCAAGAAACAGTACCGTCTGCCCGAAGGCATCCGGCTGCTCTACGTGGGTCGGGTCTCCAAGGAGAAGAACCTGCACCTGCTGGTCCAGGCCTTCGAACGCCTGGCGGTCGAAGGCCATAAGGTGCAACTGGTGGTGGTGGGCGACGGGCCTTACCTGGAAGAGATGAAGGCAAGCCTGAAAGGCCGACCCTGCTGCTTCACCGGCTACCTCGACGGCGAGGCCCTGGCCGCGGTGTATGCTTCGGCCGACCTGTTCGTCTTCCCCAGCACCACCGACACCTTCGGCAACGTGGTGCTCGAAGCCCAGGCCTCTGGTATTCCGGTGATCGTCAGCGATCAGGGCGGACCGTGCGAAAACATCCTCGACGGACGCACTGGTCTAATCTGCAAGGCCGACGACGTCGACAGCCTGCTGGCCGCCATCCGTCCGCTGCTGCGCAATGCCCGGCAACGCACCGCCATGGGCCAGGCGGCGCGGCAATACCTGGAAGAGCGCTCCTTCGAAAATGCCTTTCTAAGCCTCTGGGAGCAGTATCAGGAACCCCTGCCGGCGCCGGCCGCCCTGCGCGCGGCGGGCTGAGCGGTGCCCGGACCAGGACCTGAACGTGCTGTGCGCGCATTGGCCCCGATGAATGCTGTTCAGCGAGAACCGCTGGGACCGGCGCCGCCGGCTTGACAAATGCCCAACGGCTTCGTAATTCATCCCAGGGCCATACGCCGCATGGCCGGCCCGGGGAGGAATGGACGTGGGTACCACCGATGAAGCGATCTACCGCCGGCTGAACGACTGGTTCCTGGCACATATCCGCAGTTTCGGTTCTCCGGATGAAAACACCCGAAGGCATTTCGAGCAGAAACGCATCCACTCTCTGCGGGTGGCCGAGGAAAGCCTTACCCTGGGCCGGGCGCTGGGGCTGGCTGGCCGGCCGCTGCTGATCGCCCGGGCCATCGGCCTGCTCCACGACGCCGGCCGCTTCGAGCAGTTCCAGCGCTATCGGACCTTCAACGATGCCGACTCCATGGACCACGGCGCCCTGGGGGCTGCCATCCTGTCGGCCAACGGCCTGCTGGCGGCCTTCGATGCCGCTGAAGTCCAGACCATCATCCCGGCCATCGCCCACCACAATAAGCTGGCCCTGCCCGCGGCCATCTCCGACGAACTGCGCTTGCACCTGAAACTGATCCGTGACGCCGACAAACTGGATATCTTCCGGGTGATCATGGAGAACATGGCTGCCGCGGACCAGGCGCTCTTCAAGGTGCTCCTGCCCGGATCGGACGATATCTCCCCCGAGATCCACGAAACCCTGATGCGCGGCGGCAACGTCAATTACAATCTGGCCAAAAGCCCCACCGACCGCCTGCTGATGCACGCGGGCTGGGTCTTCGACATCAATTTCCGTCCCACCCTGCGCGCCATCGCCGACCGCGGCTACCTGGAAACGATCGCCGCCGCCCTGCCGCCCACCCCGCGGGTCACCCAGATTTTGGACCATGCCCGCAGCCATCTGGCCGCGGCCCTGGCCGGTGGATCTCCGATCGACCCGACCCTGGACCTTTTGAAGCGGTCTTCCCAAGCCTGACGACCATCTGCCGCTGCATCCCATGGGGTCATCGCGCCGTTCTGGCCCGGTTGCGACATGCTCATCGGTTTTGCCATGAAGGCGCCTGAATCCGAAGACTCCGAAGCGGTCCTGTTCGATCCCAGCGCCCGGATCTGCGTCAAGCCTGGCCGGCTGAGCTTTTTGGGAACCCCCACGGTGCTCATGATCCGCCCCGAAAGCAGTGCCGGAACCCCGGGTATTGAATATGCGAATGCCGGCAAACCCGAAGGCTTGCCGGCATCGCAGGCATCAGGAAGCATTTGCTTCCGTGGGATTGAAACCGGTTAGAACGGATACGGATTCAAGGTCGAGATGCCATTGACCTGCTGGAAATCCGCGGCCTCCCAGGCCCCCTTGCACTCCGAGCGCGGCATATAGCCCAGATCCGGCACGTTCTTGCTCGCAAAGGTCGGGGCTTTGTCGAAATCCTGCTTGGATACCGAGAGCACCACGGCGTGATCCGGATTCACCTGGGGCGATGCCGCCGTGAAAGGCAGCGTCACAAATGCGGTCTTGTCGGCTTTGGCAACCACCATGTAGCTCAAGCGGTTATCCCCGGCGATCACCAGATCGGAAATGGTCCCCAGCGACTGACCCTGGGGATCGACGGCCTTGGCGCCGATCAGGTTGTTGGCGCGCACCGGCAGGAATGACGGGTCATCGGCCACGGCGGCGCCGGTCGCCAGGGCCAGGATCGAAACGGTTACGACCAGAAACGCAAACTTTCTCATGATACGACCTCCTTGTTGTTATCCCTTTGCGGGATCCATCTGAAAAAAAGTTTTTGGTGACCTGCCCTTGGAACCCCAAGAGCTTGCCTTCGCTTTGAGCAATGCCCGTGCCATGTAATTTTATTAAAATATAACAGAATGTTAAAAAAAATTGCGCTTTCGGCTCCAGATGTTTCGCCCCATGGGACGAAAACACTTGTGCCATGGGGCGATTGCGTACTATGGTCCGATTCATTGTTGGGGAGATGGTGCAAAGAACATGCGCGTCGATGAGAACCTGTTTTTTCGTGAAGCCACCCTGCGTCTGTGCAGCAGCCTCGATATCGAAGCGGCCTTGAAGCAATGCTACGACTACATCCGGCAATTTCTTCCGGTGATGAAGATGAGCCTGCACATTTTGGACCTGGAACAGAATGTGCTGCGCTTCGTGGCCTTGGCCGGCGCGGACCAACCGGAAGGCTACCGGCAAGTGTTGCTGCATTTACCCCTGAAAGGGCGGCGTGAGTTGGCCGCCTTCAAAAAGAAGGGCGAAGTCATCCAGATCGTGAACCAGCCCGATCCAAGCATGGTGAACCCGGAGATACTCGAAAGGGTCGGCACAGACGTTTCATACATGAACATGGTCCTGGCGCTTGAAGGAAACCAAATTGGAAGCCTTGGGGTTTTGGCGGCCGGTGTTAATCAATATACCGATGAACACGCCCGCCTGCTTCGACTTTTGCGCGAACCGTTCGCCATTGCCATGTCCAATGCCCTGAAACACCAGGAGGTCCTCCGGTTCAAACAGATGCTGGCCGACGACAACCGATACCTCCAGGACGAAATCCGTTCGGTTTATGGCGATGTCATCATCGGTGCGGACCTCGGCCTGGGCATGGTCATGAAATTGGTCGAACAGGTGGCCCCCCTCGACAGTCCCGTGCTGTTGCTCGGTGAAACCGGTTCGGGAAAAGAGCTCATCGCCAACGCCATCCACCGATCATCGCCGCGCAAGGACGGGCCGTTTATAAAGGTGAACTGTGGCGCTATCCCCGATACGCTTCTGGACAGCGAGCTTTTCGGCCACGAAAAGGGAGCCTTCACCGGCGCCGTCAGCCAGAAGCGGGGCCGCTTCGAGCGCGCCGACAAAGGCACCATCTTCCTGGACGAAATCGGCGAGCTTCCACCCCAGGCCCAGGTGCGGCTCCTGCATGTCCTGCAACGAAAAGAGATCGAGCGGGTGGGGGGCACCGAATCCATCCCCGTGGACATCCGGGTCATCTCCGCCACCCACCGGAATCTGCAGGAGATGGTCGCCGGGGGGCAATTCAGGGAGGACCTCTGGTTCCGCCTCAATGTCTTTCCCATCATGATACCGCCGCTGAGGCAGAGAAAAGGCGATATCCCCTCCCTGGCGCAGCATTTCATTCATCGCAAATCCATCGAGCTCAAGCGCAGGGAAAAACCCCGGCTGGCCCCCTGGGCCATCGACCGGCTCATCCGCCATGACTGGCCCGGCAACGTGCGCGAGCTTGAAAATACCATCGAACGGGCGCTCATCCAGCAGCGCATGGGCGAACCGATCTCCTTCGAAGGGCTGCTTCCCCTGGCGGCGCCGGCCAACCCCATCCATGACCCCCAACGGAATGAGCCGCTCGTGTCTCTGGATGAGATGAACACCCGCTATATCCAACGCGCGCTGGCGCAAGCCGGCGGCAAAATCCACGGACCGGGCGGGGCGGCCCGGATTTTGGGCCTCAACCCCAGTACGCTCAGAAAACGCATGAAAAGACTTGGAATCCCCTTCGGCAGGAAAAGCTGGTATCCCGCAAACGGTTAGATGCGAGGAGATTGCCACCAATTGCCGGCCGAGGACCTCCCGCCCGACACAATTCCGCTCAACGATCACCACCCCCGGACCGATATAGTCGAAAGGCGAGGATTTGTTTTTGCTCTGAACCACGTGATCCCCCTGAAAGGATGCATCGTGAAAAAGCTAACATGTCTCGGTTGGCTGTTTTGCCTGACAGCGGGTCTGGCGCTGATTCCCGTTTTCGGATGCACGCTTCGACAAAAAGGTCCGGACGAAGAATATCGTATCCCGGCTCGGGAGGTTCGATCTGAACACACCTTCAGCGAAAGCAAAAATCGCTTCATGGTCCGTCAGACCCTGGAGCCGTTCCGGAAGTATGCGAGCCCGCATCCCACCAACGCCGAAGCCGCTCAATTTTTGGAAGCCGTCTGTCGTGCCGTCTCTTTCGCGAGCGATGCCCAAACCTATTCCGAGCTGGCGCAAGAAGGCGCCCGACTGGTCGCGGCAGGCGGCAACGACCCGCTGGTGCGCCTGTGGTACGGGCAAATGCTATTCATCACGAAACAGGACACCGCGGCCGAGCCTTATCTGTTGAGCGTCTATCAATGGGGAGAGAATTCCTACCCGGACCTTCACGCGTTTCTTGCACTCAGATCCTTGGGCTGCATCGCTGCGCGCCGGGGCCAACTCCGGCCGGATGAAGCCAAAATACACCTAGGCAATGCCTTGGGCGCGCTCGGCGTGGCGGTGGCCAACCATGAATTTTCCGACGACCAAATCCAGATCGCCTACCGCTGGCTGAGCGAAACCAGCGACACCCATTTCGATAAATGGGATTTTGTGCTCACCAATCTGGAACGGATGGGTGGGGCGGATGTCTGGTTTATGGACATGTTGCGGGGTGAACGGGAATTTGACTTGGGCTGGAAAGCCCGGGGCACCGGTCTGGCCCATACGGTGACCGATGAGGGCTGGGAAAAACTAGCCGAGCACCTCGGCAAGGCCCGTAGCTTTATGATGGCAGCCTGGCAGGCGCACCCCGAGCGTCCCGAAGCGGCCGTCGCCATGCTGAAGATCACCCGCGCAGGCCATGGAAATCCGGGCGAGAGCGAAACCGTCTGGTTCAACCGGGCGGTGCAGGGCCAAATGGATTACCTGGCGGCTTATAAAGAGATGCTCCTCGGCTTGCGGCCGCGCTGGGGCGGCAGTCATGCCCAGATGCGCGCCTTCGGCCATGCCTGTCTTGCCACGGAGCGGTTCGACACTGAAGTGCCGCTTTTCTATCTTTACGCGCTCAGGGGCATCGCCTTTGAAATGAGGGGCAACCGCTGGCGGCTGCCGTTTCGGGATGCGCGCGAACAAAAGAAATTGGCATACCTGTTCGACAAACTCCGGCAGGAGCCCGGACGTGGGCGGCAACAGGCGCGCATCCTGGCTCAGCACGCCATGGTCCGGGCCTGGGGCGGCGATTACGAAACGGCCCGGCAGATGCTGGCATCGGCAGGCGATGTGGACCTGGTCGATGGATTCTTCAATCTGAGCATTTCCTTCGCCGAGGCGCCCCGGCCAGAGGTCGAAGCCGAATTGCGCGCCTTCACCGGAACCCACAAGGAGACTTTGATTCGGGCGGAAGCCTTGGAATTGAAGGAGCGCAGCGATGAGGCCCAGCGCCTCTTCGAGGAGGGCCTGGCGGCCTATCGCGGCGATCCCGAAATTCAGGCCTATTTGCGGAACCGCATCGCTTTGCTGCGCCTCGACATGTCCGGCGAGGATGCCGACGATGCCCCTTTGATCGTGGCCGCCCGCGAAAATAGACAGGATGTGGCCCTTTTCCTGCTCGATCAAAAGGCCGCGGTCGATGTGGCCGGTGATGATCGCTGGCGACCGCTCCACTGGGCCGCCAACCGCAACCACATGCAAATGGCCGGTCTGCTGCTCGACCGGGGCGCCGACCCCAACGCACCCAATTGCGGCGATTTCACGCCGCTGCATCTGGCGATCAAGAAGAACCACATGGATATGGTGAAATTGTTGGTGGCCAGGGGCGCCAGCCTCAACGCCGTCAGTATCAGCCGCTGGGCACCGCTGCACTACGCCCTGCACTGCGGGCGCACCGATCTGGCCCGCTGGATCATCCAGAACGGCGCGGATATCCATGCCCGCGGCGAATGGGGCTGGACCCCTTTGATGTTCGCCGTCAGCTATGGGCAGGCCGATATTGCCCGTTTGCTGATCGCCCAAGGCGCGCGCGTCGATGAGAAATCCGACCAGGGCTGGCCGCCGCTGCTGATTATGACTTGGGACGGCAATGAGGCCATGGTCAAGCTTCTGCTCGAGAACGGCGCGGACAAGACGTTCGCCCTCGACGACGGCAGCACGGCCCTATCGATCGCGCGCCAGCGCAACTTCAAGTCGATCGAACTCTTGCTGCAAAACCATACCGGCAGACCGTCTCTTCTTCACCAATAGCTGTTGGAGCAGCAATGTGAATCCGGCAGGCTGTTTCATAGTCATATCCTTCCGCCCGCTTCCGATCGATACGTTATGCCGGGCCGCTGCCGAAAGCGATTATCGATCACATTGACATGACCTCATCCGGCGGTCTAAGGATGTCCATATCATCCGCGTGAAAATGTAACTTCGAGATATTTGGGAATGCGTAAACGCCTCGATCCGGCGGAATAGCAGATCGGTTATGCCAGTTCGTCTATCCAACTTGAAAGACTACCCCCATTGGCTGAAACTCGCCAAAGAGGTCGAGCCCTTGTTCGGCCCCATGGTCGACGATCCGAATTTTTGCGATGGTTTGAGGCAGGCCATCCGCGAAGGGCATGCCATCTGCTTCGTCGGAGGGGGTAAATCCGGCGGCAGCGAGGCTCTCCTCGGCGGCATCTTGATATCCAAAACGGCCAACGAAATCCTCTGGCTTGCGGTGGCCGAGCGCAGCCGGGGCCGGAAGATCGGCAGCACCCTGCTCGCCGAAGCCCTCGGCCGCCTGGATCGCACCCGGCCGATCACGGTGACCACCTTCGACCGAAGCCTCGCGGCCGGCATACCGGCCAGACGGCTGTATGAGTCGGTTGGATTCCACTATACCAGCGAGGCCGGCCTGAACCCGGCCGGTATTCCTACGGTCCTCATGACCCGTGACAAACGGGATACCGAAGAATGATGGCCATTGCTTTGTCGAAAGCCTGCTTGGATACCGCGAGGGCCGCACCAGGATCCGGATTCACCTGCGGGGATACCGCGTTAAGGGCAGCATCCCGGGGTTTGGGGGTTAGGACTCGCGGACAGAGATGGCAGTATTTTTAAACCGTAAATCTTCCCACCAACCCCTTGAGCTGGTCGGCCAGGCGGGAGAGTTCTTCCGCATTCTGATGAACTTGAGCATTGCTGCGGGTCATGCCGTCCACGGAAGTATTGACTTCGGAGAGCTCGCCGGCGATTTGTGCCGAAGCGGCCGAGCTTTGGGCCACGGTCCGATTCACGTCATGGATGCCGTCGGAGACTTGGACCACATTGGCCGCGATGTCGCGGGTGGTGGTGGTTTGTTCCTCCATGGCGCCGGCGATGCCGGAGACAAAGTCGTTGACCTTGGTGATGATGCGGCCGATCTCTTGAATTTTCTGGATGGCGCTCTCCACGGCGGTTTGGATGCCGCGGTTTTTCTCCTTGATTTCGATGCTCGCGACCGCGGTCTGATTGGCGAGCTCCTTGATCTCCTTGGCGACCACGGCAAAGCCCCGGCCGGCCTCGCCCGCGCGCGCCGCCTCGATGGTGGCATTGAGCGCCAACAGGTTGGTCTGGGCTGAGATCTCGGTGATGCTTTCGGTGGCCTTGGCGATATCCTTGGCCGATTTGTCCAGTTCGCTCATCATGCTGACCGAGGCCTGGGCCTCGGCCACTGCGCCGTCGCTGATGCCGCGGGCTTCGGCCACATTCTGCACGATCTCGGTAATGACGGCATTCATCTGCTCGGCCGCCGCGGCCACCGTGCTGATATTTTGGGTGGCCTGCCCCATCACGTCGGACACCGATTGCATGCCGTGGCTCATCTGCCCGGCCGAGACCGCCACGGCATTGGAGCGGGTCTGCATGCTGGCCGAATCCGAAGAGATGTTGGTCGCCAGGCCGGCCAGATGCACGGCCGACGAGCCCAGCGCTTCGGCATTGGCGGCGATATCCCGGATCATGTGCTGCAGTTTTTCGATGAAGCGGTTGAAGGCGCTCGACAGTATGCCGATCTCGTCCCGGCTGTCCACGGCGATGCGGGCCGTCAAATCGCCCTGGCCCTCGGCGATATCCTGCACGCGCTCGTTCATGCGCTTCAAGGGCAGGGCCACGAATTTGCGCACCACGATGTACAACACCAGGACCAGCACGGCGACGATGCCGGCCAGGGAGAAGAGCGCATTGCGAAGCAACGATCGGCGCATCACGGTCTGGATCTCGGCGGCGCCTTGCCTGGCCTTGGTCAGGGCCGCCTTGGAAAACCGGAAGTGGGTATAGCCGCCCACTTCGTCCGGTTTCCAGCTCAGATGGCAGCGCACGCAATCGCCGGTCACCATCTGGGGCTGGACGATCTCGAAGGCTTCGGCCGTCCAGCGCAACACCATTTTGGGCTCGGCCGCCATTTGGGTTTGGATCTCTGCGGGCAGTTGGGTGGCGAGATACACCGCGTTGGACGAGTGGGTGACTTTTCCCTGGCGGTCGTGCAGCGAGAATTCCATCAGCCCGTCGATGTCCCGTTGCTCGGCCAGGATGCGATTGAACTTCTCCATCTCCCCGCGTTCCAGGGAGCCTGCCACGGCATGCTCGATGGATTGAAAAATGTTTTTGGCGAAGACCTCTTCGCGCTTCTGGAGCAGAAGCAAATTCTCCTGGGAAAAGCGGGCGATATGGTCGTTGACCGACAGGTACTGAATCAGTTGCGCGCAGGCGGCCACTGCTACGATGGCCACCAGCAGAGAGAACATCAGTTTGATGTGCAGCTTCATGCCTTGTCCGCCTCGATTTGGGCTTGTTCCGATTTCCGGTAGAAGGGCAACGTCATGGCGCGGGAAAACTCTTTGCTACTGCAGCCGATGCAGGGCGCGCCGGCGTTGATGCAAAAATTGGTGCCGGCGTTCCACAACCGCGTGGGGCAATCGGCATGGGTGACCGGCCCCAGGCAGCCCAGCTTGAACAGGCAGCCGCTGTCGGAGAAGTGCTCGGCAAAGTTCTCTCGTTCATAATCGGCGAAGCGCGGGCATTGGTCATGGACCAGGCGCTCGAAGAACATCTTGGGCGCGCCATCGGCGTTGAGCTCCGGCACGCCGAAGGAGAGCAACTGCACCAGGGTGCCCACCAGCCAGTCGGGATGGACCGGGCAGCCGGGAATGGCGATCAGGGGTTTGGCGATGCCGTTGGCCTGCAAGTACGCCATGGCGCTCTGGGAACCGGTGGGGTTATTCTCCGCGGCCGGGATGCCGCCGTAACAGGCGCAGGTGCCCACCGCGACGATGGCCTCGGCCGCCGCGGCCGCCCGCAGCAGTTGCTGGGCGAACGGTTCGCCGCCGACGACGCAGGCTTCGGGCATGGCGGCCGGCACGGCGCCCTCCACGGCCAGCAGGTAGCCGCCGCGCCGGATGTTGTCGTTGAGCACGGTCATGCCCAACTCGCCGGTGGCGGTGGACAGGGTGCCGTGAAACTGCATGGAGACATAGCGCGTTAGAATGGCGACCGGATCGGGATGGACCGCATTGAGCAGCGATACCGAACAGCCCGAACAGCTCTGGCCCTGGAGCCACAACAAGGGCGCCTGGCCGGATGCCAGGGTCTGCACGGCCTGGGCGATGGCGGGCAGGGCGCTGGCGCCCACTCCCAGGAGGGCGGCGAGTTTGGCGCTCAAGAGCATGAACTGGCGTCGGCTGATTTCCGGCATGTTTTTCTCCATCTCATCCATCATCAATTAATGGACCGCGCAGGCGATGCAGGGATCGAACGAGCGCACCACCCGCACCGCTTCCAGGGGCTGTTTGGCATCCGCGATGGGTGTGCCGATCAAGGCTTGCTCCACCGCACCCGGAAACCCCTGGTCATCCCGGGGGGAACAGTTCCAGGTGGTGGGCACGACGCACTGGTAATGGCTGATTTTATGATCCTCGATCTCCAGCCAATGGCCCAGGGCCCCCCGGGGCGCTTCGCACAGGCCATACCCCTGGGCCTGTTTGGGGATTGAAAATTGAGCGCACGACGGGGCGCCGGGTTTGAGCCGGGCTAGCCAGTGAGCGCAGCGATCGGCCAGCAGCTTGCATTCGATGGCCCTGGCAGCGTGCCGGCCCATAGTGGAGACAAGATCCTCGAGAGTGAGATTCAGCTTTCCCGCCAGATGGTCCACCCATTGGCGCGCCTCGGGGTTCTTGCCTTGCAGGTAGAGAACCAGCAGGCGGGCCAGGGGGCCGACTTCCACCACTTGACCCTGGTAGCGCGGCGCCTTGAGCCAGGTGTAAGCCCCCTGCTTGCGGGGATCGGGTTGGGTGCGGCCGGCCCCCGGGCGCAAACCGGACGGCGAAGCATAAAAGGAGTAGCGCACATCTTCGGTGATCAGGCCCGGGTCCAGGGCGGAAAGCGTTCCGGCGCGGACCACCCCGCCGGGCAGGAATGGGTCGGCGCCGTCGGCCGTTTGCGAAAACCCGCCATAGGCCAAGAAGTTTCCGCACCCCTTGCCCAGCTTGAAATAGTCCGGGAAAGCGGCAGCCACCGCCAGCACATCGGGCAGGTAGCACTGGTCGATGAAGGTGCGCAACTCGTGAAGCATGGCGCCATAGGCCGCAATCTTGCGGGCCGTCACCTGTTCGGTGACCCCGCCGGGCACCAGGGAGGCCACATGGGGCAGCTTGCCCGCGAAGATCGCCGCCATCTGGTGCGCCAGGGCGCGCATGCGCAAGCCCCCAAGATAGTTCTTGATGACGCCGGCGTTGGCCTCGGTGCCGTTCAGGTAGTGACCCTCGTAGCGCGGGAAAAAGGGCGCGCCCGGGTGAACGGCCGAGGAACTCTGCTGGGAGAGCACCCAGTTTTTGAACTGGAGCAGTTCGGCATCCTTGCCGCTGTATTGGGCAATGGCCGCAAGGTCTACGAAATCCACGGCCGCCAGATGGTAGAAATGGATGATATGGCTTTGGATGAAGTTGGCGCCCAGAATCAGGTTGCGCATCAAGCGGCCGTTTTCCGGGGGCGTGATGCCGTAGGCCTGCTCCTGGGCCAGCACCGAGGCCATGCCGTGGGAGACCGGGCAGACGCCGCAGATGCGCTGGGTGATCTGCTGGGCGTCCAAAGGATCGCGGCCCTTGAGAATGGTTTCGAAGCCGCGGAACATTTCTCCCTTACAAAAAGCACCCGCCACCCGCCCCGCATCGACTTCGATATGGACCGCCAAATGGCCCTCGATGCGGGTGACGGGATCGATCGTGATTTTTTCAACCATCCGGATCGAATTCCTTTTCTATGGTGCACAACCGCTGGTTTTACGAATGTCCCAACTGGATCACTGCTATTATCGACAGGGGGATCGGGGGACTTAAAGGATTAATTTTTCGGGAGATCGGTTGAGGGGCGGATCGGCAGGGGGGAGGTCGCGGCGGCAGTGGATATTCGCTATCGGCGAAGGAATTGCTTTGTTTCTTCATCCACTGGAAAAAGCATCTCGATTCGCAGTTCCTGGGTGGTTGAATCCAGGGGAGTTCCCAGGGTCGCGATCGTGGAGAAGAAGCTGGCTTTTACGGCGTTCTTTTCCAGGGTCAGGCTCATTACGGGCAGATGGGCATCGATGCGAAGGTCGAGGGGCGCTCCGCTGGATCTCGCGCGTGATAGATCCTGGTACAATTCGATCAACTCGCTGTTTTGCGTCGCAAGCACCTCTTCCCACAAGCGCGCGAGCAGAAGATGTTCCACGGCGGGCCACTCCTTGACGCACGGCCGCAAGCCATCTTCCGCGAACAGCATGCGAAACACATTATCGTACTTCTTCAAGGCCTCTTCTTCGACGAAGAATTTCACGAACCGGTCGAAACCGGAATTGGCCATCAGAATCTTGTAGCCCGTATTGACCACGAAAGCAGGGTAGGGCTCGTGTTTTTCAAGCATACGCTGCAAGGCTTGCCGGACGATCTCCATCTTCGGTCCGTCCAGAGGTTCTTCGCCGAATTCGGACGCATAGCCGGCCGACTTTAAAAAAGCATTGCGGTGCCTGAGGGGCAATTTGAGCGCCTGGGCGATTTTCAGAACCATCTGGCGGCTCGGCTGGGACCGGCCGGTCTCCACAAAGCTCAAATGCTTGCTGGAGATGCCCACATCCAGGGCCAGATCCATCTGGCTGATGCGATGTAACTGGCGCCAGAAACGGAGCATGTCGCCAGTTGATTCACTCTTTTTTTGGATCAAGGGGCGCACAAATTTTACCTCTGAGGTAATGGACTTATTTACCTGGGAGCGTACAATGCCTGCAAGCAAAATTCAAATCAAAAGCAACCCCGGGTTGGAAAGGAGTGATCATGGAGATTTCCCGAAAAATACTTTGTGTCGTCTACGGCCTCATCGGCGCGGTGGCCCTGGTGGGATGTTGGGGCAACAACCTTCAGCTTTTCCAGGGCCTGGACATCCTGGGCGGCAACATCCGTTTCTGGCAGTTGACCTTGGACAATCCGGCCAGCCGCTCGATCACGGTGGACATCCTATGCGTGGGGCTGGCGGCGATCCTCTGGATGCTGCTCGAAGCCCGCCGGCTGGCCATGCGCTTCGTGTGGCTCTGGGTGCTGTTCGGACTGTTCATTGCCATCGGCGCCGCCTTCCCCTGGTTTCTTATCCACCGGGAGCGGGTGCTGGCCCAACGCGACGGCTCTGCCCAGGCGGGGGCGCTGGCCATGGCGGATATCGTCGGCGTCGGGCTGATCGCCATCCCAATCCTGGCCTACACGGTTGTGGCGTTGACCTGGTAGGGGCCAGCAACGTCCTGCCCATCGACCGCCGCACCGGACATTTCAGGCCATCAGGCGCTCGTAGCTGCTACGAGCGCCGTCTGGAACTTTTGTAAGCCCCCTCTAATTTTTTCAAGAAATGCGACGATAATGATTCAAGCCGGAATTGCAGGCCGCACAGACCAGTGCCGGTCATAAGCCAGCCATTATGGCGCCGTCCACACGGGGGATGACTCATGATCAACGACAAAAAAGGGGTTCAGGCAGCCAGGCCGTCGAAGTGGAAGAAGCATGCGTTCATTGCGCTCGGCCTGATCATGGCCTGCGCGCTGCTCATGTGGATCGACATGGGCCTTTTTTTCAAGGCGGTGTCGCTGCTGGGCATCGCCCTGACCGTCGGCTCGATCCTCGTGATGCTGCTCACCTATAAGAAGAGCCGCGAGATCAAGCCCAGGGCAATGGTCGTTTCGGTGGCCATGAGCGCCGCCTGCCTGCTGGTCTATTCGCTGCTTCTAAAGACCGGACTGGGGATGCTCGTCTGGCTGCTGGGATTGGCGGTCGGCGCCGGCGCCGGCGTGGGCTGGTCGCTGGTTACGCCGCTGTTCCGTGAGGGTGCAGCCGTCAAGCGGGCCGGCAACATCTGGTACCTTGCCGTCTGGGGCGCGATCTTCGTGTTGAACCAGTCTTTGATCTTGGCCACGGGCCGCAGTCCGGCGATTTCCATGATGCTGCTCATCGTCGGCACCGGCCTGGTCATCGGCAACAGCGGTGCGTACATCGTGGGGTATTACAAGCTGAAGGCGTAGACCCAAAGGAATGCGATCAATGAAGAGCCTGCCAACCTCCATGTTGTCCAAGGCAAACAGGTGCCTGGTGGCGTTCCTCTTGCTGCTGGGCTTGGGCCCCGCGATCGATCAGGCCCACGCGGCCTTGAACCCCATCACCAGTTGCAGCGTGCAGGGGGACAACTCCTCGGTGAGCTTCAAGCTAAAGCCGTCCGCGGGGGACCTCGACCTGGACAGCGGCGGGCCGTCCGCCGGCCTGGCCGCCGTGCTGGTGCATGTGGGGCCGGGAGAAAAGCCCACCGTGCGCGTCAGTTGCTATGGCGAGGGCGGTAACCTGCCGAGCTCCAAGGTTTCGCTTTCCCCCCGATTCACGGTCCAGGGCGCGACCTACATTGGGAACCCGGATAAAGACAAATGGCGGGGGTCCTCCTGGGTGCTGCCGGTAAAGCCGGAATGGAACGAGTTTACGGTCAAGATCGACCTGGTCGACTATCCTGGCGCCCTGGTCTCGTCTTCGTCCCGCACCTTTCGCTTCTTCGCTTTTGTGCTCGAGATGTCGCCGGCCGGCCGGTTGACCTCCCCATTCAGCGATTACCCGGAGGTCAGAATTCAGGCGGCCGTGACCGACGTGGATGGAAACGTGTACGCGGCCATCGACTGCCACGACGGGAAGAGTCAGGGCCGGAAAGTCAAGCGGGCATTGGTGCGGTTCGCCCGGGATGGCAGCAATCTGAGGCGCTATGATGTCAAAGACGACGGCGCCTATCCCATGGCCGTGGACAATGCCGGCCGGCTGTATGCCTACTGCATGAATCATATCGTCGAGTTCAACGCGGACATGGAATTTGTGCGGCCCATAGCGGCTTTTGGCACCAATTACGAATATGAACTGACGGCTGAAGACCTCAGCGAAGGCTTTACGCCCTCCCAGGGCAAAAAACGCAGCGTCCCCTTCTATAATGACTTCTACCCCGACCGCTTCGCTTCGGGCTGCGCCCTGCGGGGCAATGACCTTTACTATCGCGCCTGTGCCTACCCATCGGTGGCCGGCGGCCAGAATGTTTTTCTGGGCTGGACCTCCCTGACAGACGGCGAGTCCAAAAAACTGGCCCCGGTCAAGATCGGTTTGGGACCCCTGCTGGGCCCGGGCAATACGCTGTATATCGTCGAGGATCTGAAAGACAGCGAACGGCGGAGGAACGCACGCGGCTACCTCACCCATGAGATGAGGGTGTTCGGGCTGGATGGCGCCCTGCAAAAATCCATTCCGTTCGGCGAGACCTGGAGCCACTCGGCCGTGAAGGGGTTCGACGGCGCGGGCTATCTGCTGGGCCGGCATTGGATCGGCTCCCCGGACCTGCAACGGTTCAGAAATCTGACCTATGGGCGCATCCGGACGCGGTATCCGACGCCGGGCGCATCCAACAAAGAAAGAATCGACGTGCCGTTCCTGAAGGCCGCCGATACGCATCAGGTGCTGGATGCTGGCGCCTGGTACCACGGCGGCGCCATGTATATCAACTACGCGGACGGTGCCATCGTCAAATGCGTCTCCAGGGTCGAGGGCGCCGAAAAGGACCCGCTGCGGGGTTCGGGCAGCGGCAAGCTTATTAAGGCCCTCGGCGCCGCGGCCGCAACGGGCGAGGCGTCTGCCACGGCGGCGGAGCTACCGGACGAGCATGGCGCGGCAGGGGCCGCGGGCGCCTCCGGGCCGGTAACGCCCGGTCAGGCGGCCGGCGCCACCGCGGCGGCGGGTATTCTGGCCATCCTCGGTTCGTTGCTGTTCAGTCGCGCCATGGGCGTGGATCTGACCGGTATCAAGGAGGCGGTGGAGATGCTGCTCAGCCCCGCGGGCCCGGCGGCCGCCGTTCCGCCGCCCCCGCCGGCCCCGGAAATGCACAGCGACGGCGAGGTGAACGCCCATGGCGAGGTGTGGAGCGAGAACAGCGGCTGGGTGAGCCGGGCCGACTATCAAAAGGACGTGGCCACCCGGCGGCTCATCGACGAGGTCAACACGGGGGTCAACGCCCGGTCCGACGCCGTGGCCCAGGATCTGGGCCGGATTGCCGAGGATTCCCGCCGCCGGCTCGAAGCGATGCGCGAGGCCCAACACTATGTCGATTTGAGCACCCAACTGGCCGAGAAGTTCGGGAGCGCCGCGGAAAAGGCCTGGTGCCTGGATTTCATCAACCGCCACGCCAAGGCCGGGCCCAACGGCTACGAGATCGATCCCGAAACCGCCCGGCGGATGTATGACGGCCTGAAAAAACAGATGGCCACCTCCGGGCAGATCGCCCACCAGGCGGAGGCCGAATACCAGGCGTCCGTGGCGGACGAGCTGGAAAAGAAGGGCGAGATCGCGGCCCAGATCCGCGACAACGCCACGCGGGTCAACCGGGTGCTGGCCAAATTCGATCCCACGGGCACCGGCGAGAAGATCGTGGGGCTCCAGCAGGGGGCCTACGGCGCCATCGACGGCTACGAAAAGGGCGGCATCGCCGGCGCCGCCGAAGCATCGGTCCTCACCGTGGCCGACAATTATACCGAGGGGTATGCCAGCGGCAACTACCACGCCCTGAAGGAGGCCTATGCCGAGCAAGGCCTCTCCGATCGATCCCTGGCCGAGCGTCTGGCCAAGGCCAACCTGGAGACGGCCAACAACAAGTACAATGCCCTCGACCACGCGGGCAAGGCGGCCCACCACCTCCTGGAGGGCGAGTACGGCGCGGCCGTGGATGCCACTTTGGATGCCTCCGATGCCAAGGACCAGCTCAAACAGGACTACGGCAAGGCCAGGGAGTGGGCCACCCGGCCCCCGGCCGACGCCGCGCCGGCGGCCACGCCCGAGGATGGGAAGAAATCTCTGGGCACCCTGCGCCGGGAGTCGTTCGAAGCGACGCGCAAGTCCATGGACAACGAGATCAAGATGATGCAGGAGCTCAACCGCATCGCGGATATGTCCGACCCCGTCCAGCGCCAGGCCGAGCTGGTGCGGGTGCGCAATGCCGACCCGTCGACCTTCAACGTCGTGCAGAAGCAGATGCATGCCGACACCGTCGCGGCGGTCACCGATACCAACCGGGTGCTCGGCGACCGGGTGGTCGAGCGCCAGGCCCAGATCCTGCGAGAGATGGGCTACGATCCGGGGGTACGCCTCACCGGCAAGGCCGGCGGCGCGGATACCGACGGCTTCTGGACCCTCAAGGACGCCGACGGCCAGGTGCTCTCCGACGCCGACACGCGCAAGCTCGCCGGGGATGCCCTGGAAAAGGCCTCCGACGAAGTGCTTGGCCCCCTGGGCACGGATGCCGACCAGATGGGCCACAAGATCATGAACGCGAGCCCCGAGAAGTTTTCGGCCGATCCCAACGACCTGGGCATCAAATCCCGGGACGGCCGCATCCAGGAGGGCCGGCTGGTGTTCGACGATCACGCCCGGACCGGCGACCATTGGAAGGACGATCCGCGGCAGGCGGCGCTCACCGCGCCCAACGAGCGGATCTCGGAGGCGGCCATGACCCGGGAGAATGCCGACTCCCTGGGCGAGGTGATGAAGACCAAGACCGGCCACCTGGACGAGATCGCCCGCAGCAAGGGGGCCGTTTCCGAGTCCGACATGCGCGACCTGGCCCGGGAGTTGACCAAGACCAACCAGCGCACCTTCCTGCCCATGGCCGAGAAGGCCGGTGTGAAGCCCACCGCCGCCTACAGGGATCTGATGCAAAAGCTGATGCTGGTCAAGGACGGCGAGATCTCCAGCGGGCAACTGCCGCCCAGAAGCGAAATCGACCGGATCATCGCGGAGAACGTGGGGCTGCTCAAACAGGCCCTTTAGCTTTGCAGCGCAAACCCTTTAATACCAAACCAACAGGAGGTTCGAATCATGCGGCGAAGATGGATATCGCTCTTGTCAGTGGTGGTAATGCTTGCCCTCGGCGCCTCGACCGTTCAGGCGACGGAAGTTTTTCTTCCCTGGTCAACGCCCGTGAAAGTGGAAGGGATGTCCGCGGTCAGGCTCTCGGCGGTCTGGTACAAGGATCAATTGCACATCGCCCACGGGGGCAAGGACAGCGATGCCGTCTGGCATGCCTGGTGGGACGGAAAGCAGTGGATGACCAATCGGGTCTCCAATCTGGATGGCCGGGGAACGCCCGCGCTGGTGGTCTACCAGAACACCCTGCACATGATTTACAAGGGAGACAACAATACGCTCTGGCACGCCACCAGCGAAGGCCACAACTGGACCCCCCGGGGCAAGATCCCCGGTCAGAAAAGCCACTATAACCCTTCCGTGGTGCTCTATCCCTATGGCAACCAGTATGCATCGTCACCGGGCGGCCAGGGGGGCGAGGTGCTTTGGATGTGGCACGGCGGCGGCTCCAAGGACAGCAAACGCGATGAGTGGTTTTCCTTTTTCGACGGTGCTGCCTGGACGCCGGATATGAAGATGACCGGCGTCGCGGAAAACACCCAAGCCCTTTGCATGCATGGCGCCCTGCTCTACAGGGCCTCGGTTTACTTCAGCGGCATCACCGTCCTGTCTTTCAGCAGCGCCGGCTGGCTTCCCACGGGCGCCAAGCCTAAAGATGGCCACTCGACCACCCCCGTGTGCCTCGTATCCGACGGAAGCGATCTGTTCATGTTCTACCGCCACAGCCGGGCGGGGTCGGGAAAACCCGAGCCCATCCACGCGAGCGTGTTAAAAGGCACCAGTTGGGAGAACCCCTGGCCCGTGAAGGATTTTCTCGCCTCGGACAGCCCCGTCGTGGTGGCCGTGCCGGGCAAGAAAAAGCAATTTCACCTTCTTTTCACGCGGAACAAGGAGATCTACCTCTCCAGCACGCTGACCCTGCAGCCGGGGTTGAAACCCGTCATGGTGGTGCCGGCCAAATAAGGGCCGCGGCGCGCACGCTTAGCGGCAGAGGCCGGGGAATTTCTCTTTCAAGATTCCTTCGGCCTCGGCCATGATGCGGTCCAGCAGCTCCCGGCAGGTGGGGATGTCCCGGATCAGGCCCATGCACTGGCCGGCCGACAGAATGGCCGCCTGGGTGTCCCCGCCTTCCAACATTTTCGTTTTGCCGACCAAACCGGACACATAGGGAATCAGATCCTCGATCTTGGTGTTGCCCTTGCCCTCGATCTCCAGCACCTGGTCCACGACGGGATTGTGCATCACCCGCTCGGTGTTGCGCAGGGTGCGCATGATCAGGCGCGTGTCCAATTCGCCGTGTTCCACCAGGGCGCGCTTGACATTCTCGTGCACCGGTGCCTCTTGGACGGCCACGAAGCGCGTGCCCATGTTCATGCCGTCGGCGCCCAAAGCCAGGGCCGCCACCAGGCCGCGGCCGTCGGCGAAACCGCCCGAGGCCACGATGGGCACCTTCAGGGCGTCGCGGGTCAGCGGCACCAGGATCAGGCTGGTGACGTCGTCCTCGCCCGGATGGCCGGCGGCCTCGAAGCCGTCGATGCTCACCGCGTCGCAGCCGATCTTCTCGGCCTTGAGGGCGTGGCGCACCGAGGTGCATTTGTGGATCACCTGGATACCGGCCGTCTTGAGCTGGGCCATGTAGGGCTCGGGGTTGCGCCCGGCGGTCTCGATGAACTTGATCCCCTCCTCGATACACACCCGGATGAAGGCCGGGTAATCGGGCGGTCGCAGGGTGGGCAAAAAGGTGAGGTTGATGCCGAAGGGCTTGCTCGTCATCTCACGGCACTTGCGGATCTCGGCCCGCAACCCTTCGGGATCGCCAAAGCTCAGGGCGGTCATGAAGCCCATGCCGCCGGCATTGGCCACGGCCGCGGTCAACTCGGCCCTCGCGATCCACATCAAGCCGCCCTGTACGATGGGGCGCTCCACGCCGAACATCTCGGTGATTCGGGTTTTGATCATACCTGTCTCCAACTCTAAAGGTTAGCGATCGATTTTTATCCGGTAAGGCCAGGATCGGCTTGCTCCGTTTCTTTCATAACGTGGGTCGGAACCAAAGACAATCGGTTCCTGCTCCTGAGGCGCTTGGCTTCGGACCAGTCAGGGGGAACGACCGCAGGGCAGCGACAAGGGTTTTTGACAATCAAAACGGATAAAAAGATTGTCAAAATTTCTTATCAAGAATTCGGTAAAGGAACCGAAATACCTAAGGCAGAAGATCTCTGTCTTGAGGTTCATTGGATTTGTGGCCGAACGCATGTCGCTTCGAAATGAATCGTTATCTTCAAATATTCTATTAATAGTCTAAAACTAAAGGGAAACCGAATTGAATCTGTCCAATAAAATTTTGCTGTCGGCCCTCACCGGCCTAGTGCTTCTGGGGTTGACCGCCACCATCATTTCCGAAGCCGCCCTCGACAATCTCGGTCGCAAGGAAAGCGATTTGATACGCGCCACGCTCCTGTCCGAAAAGGCGGAGAAGCTGCGGAATTTGGTGGAGGCTGCCACCGGCGCGGCCGAGGCCATGTACCAGCGCGCGGACCTGCCCGAAAACGAGCGCCGACAGATGGCCATGTCGCAGATTAAGGTGATGCGCTACAACACCAAGGATTATATCTGGATCAACGATCTTCAGGGGGTGATGCTGATGCATCCCGCCGATCCGAAACTGGTCAACCGCAATCTTTCGGATTTGAAAGACGTCAACGGCAAGCGGTTCATCCAGGAGTTCATCACGGTCTGCCAGGCCGACGGGCGGGGCACCGTCGATTATATGTGGCCCAAACCCGGAGAGAAGGACCCCGTGCCCAAAAGGGTCTATATCCAATTGTTCAAACCCTGGGGGTGGATTATCGGCACGGGTGTTTACACGGACGATGTGGAAAAGGCGGTCGCGGAGAATGAAAAGCAGTTTGCCGCCACCATCGCCCATCAGCGCATGCTTATGATGGGCGGCGTGGCCCTCGTCATGATCTTGCTGGGTCTGGTGCTGATCAAGTTTACCCGGGCGACGACCGCTCCGTTGCAGCGCAGTGTGGCCTTCATCCAGGCCCTCTCCCGGGGAGACCTCACCCAGCATATTGATATCCAGCGCAGGGATGAGATCGGACTGCTGGCCGAGGCGCTCAACCAGTTGGTGGCCGATTTGGCCAAGATGATGCGTGAGATCGACAATGGGACGATTACGCTCAATGCCGCTTCCGGCGAGCTGGGCGCCGTTTCCGAGCAGATGCGTCAGGGGGCGGGCGACACTTCGGCCAAGGCCTCCTCGGTGGCTGCGGCGGCCGAGCAGATGAGCGCCAACATGACCAGCGTGGCGGCCAGCAGCGAGCAGGCCGCCACCGGCGTCAATATGGTGGCCACCGCGGCCGAAGAGATGAGCGCCACGGTCCGGGAAATTGCCCAGAATTCGGAAAAGGCGCGCACCATAACCAGCGCTGCGGTTCTCAAGAGCCAGAGCATGTCGCTCAAAATGGATGAGCTGCGCGGCGCGGCCGCTGAAATCAACAAGGTGACCGAGGCCATCACCGAGATCTCTGAACAGACCAACCTGCTGGCCCTCAACGCGACCATCGAAGCGGCCCGGGCCGGCGAGGCCGGCAAGGGTTTCGCAGTGGTGGCCAATGAGATCAAAGAACTGGCGCGTCAGACGGCCCAGGCCACCCTCGAAATCAAGCAGCGGATCGACGGCATCCAAACCTCCACCGGCGAAACCGTGGGGCAGATCAAGCATGTGGCGCAGACCATTCACGAAGTCAACGAAATCGTCGCTGCCATCGCCACGGCCGTGGAAGAACAATCCGCCGCCACCCGGGAGATTGCCGGCAATGCTTCCCAGGCCTCCCAAGGCATCCAGGAGGTCAACGGCCATGTGGCCCAAAGCTCCACCGTGGCCGGTGAGATCTCCCGAGAGATTGCGGTGGTCAACGGCTCGGCCAATGAAATGGCCACCAGCAGTTCTCAGGTGCTCCTCAGTTCCCAGGATCTGCAAAAACTGGCCGGCCGGCTGAAAAAGGTCGTGGCCCAGTTCACCCTCCCGGCCGCGCGTTTTGATATCGCCGCCGTCAAAACCGCTCACATGCAATGGCGCACACGGCTCGAAGCGCTTTTGCACGGCCGTCAGGCGCTCGAGACCAAGGAGGTTACCAGTCACCACGAATGCACCTTTGGCAAGTGGTTTGACGGCACCGATGGCAAAGTACTCCGGGATATCCCCGTCTATGGGGTGGTCGGCCGGCATCACGAAGCGGTACATAGCCTCGCACGGCAGATCATAGATTTATATCATCGCGGCGAAACCCAACAATCCTTAAAGCTGATGGTCTCCTTCGAAACAGAACGGGAGCGGCTTTTCGCCTCGTTGGATGAGCTTTATCTGGCATAAGCGGGCCCATTGCTCCCGCCTGTAATAAACCATAAAGGGGTCCATCGAAGTTGCGCTCGATGAACCCCTTTTAGTTTTTACTTGCAGACACCGGAAAAATGAGCGTCAAAACCCGAGTCATTTCCCCGGCCGATTCAAGGGGCAGGCCCGCATGCACTCGTTGCAGGCCAGCCAGTAGTCGTGGCCGGCGGTGTTGATGACGCGCTCGATGTGCTTGAGGCCGGCCGGGTCCTTGAGGGCGATAGGGTAGATGGCGTGCTTGATGGTGTGCGCAAGGCAGGTCATCTTCTGGAACTGGCCCTCCTGGAACGCCTGGGGCGGGCAGGCCTTCTGGCAGGCGTTGCAGCGCGGCGGGCAGGGCAGGGTGTCGTTCACGGCATCGGGCGGCAGGGCCGCGTCGGTGACCACGGCGGCCAGGCGCAGCCGGGAGCCGTGCTGGGGGTGGTACATCTGGCCGCTGCGGCCGAAAGCGCCCAGGCCGGCGGCCACGGCGGCGTGCTTGAGCGAGAGCAGGCCCCAGGGCTCGACGGCGTGAAACACCATGGGGGCGTAGCTGGGCACTTGCACGGCCATAAAGTCGCCCTGATTTTCGATGAAGTTGCTCAGTTCGAGGCTCAGCTCGTCCAACTGCCGATAGACCGTGTGGTAGGCGCGGTGCATGGCGTGCAGGTGGTAGTCGGGCGAGCGCAGCATGCCCCGGGGCACGGTGATGCCCATGACGATCACGGTTTGGGCATCCTTGCACACATTGGCCGGATGGTGGCCCGCGGGGGCAGCGGCAAAGCGGTCGATGGAGGCGAAGCCCAGGGCCGAGAGGCGCGGAGCGAACTGGGCGAGAATGGATTGCTTCAGTGCTTCGGTCATGGGCGCGTTTCCTTTTTAGCGGGGAGCCGGATCTTGCGGTAGTAGGAGTCGGCCAGGTATACGGCGGCCAGGGGGTTGTGGCCGGTCACCCGGTCCTTGACCGCCAGCACGGTGGTGGGGGCCTGGGCGTATTTGAAGAAGAGCGAATCGTGGCCCACGCACAGGCCCAGCAGGATGTTGAAATCGGTTTTTTCCTCGTTGAGCAGCATGGCCTGGAAGATGGGGTTGCACATGGCCTCGTCCCGGCCCTGGAAGATCTTCTCGGCATCGGTGATGCCGATGCTCTCCTTGGGCGTGCGGCCGGCCTTGCAGGCCGCCGAGACCATCTCGAATCCCTGGGCCTGGAAGATCTGGTCGACCACCGCGGCCTCCTTGGCCAGTCCGATGCAGAAGGCCAACCCCAGGCGCTGATAGCCCATCTTGCGGGCAAACTCGCCGATCTCCACGATGCGCGGCTTGGCGGGTTGCATCACATAAGGCCGTTCGTGGCGATTGGCATAGCCTTCGGCCTCCTGGCGCGAGGCCTGACGGGCGAATTCGGCCACCCCGGTGGCGGCATAGGCCTGATTGGCCTGGGCCAGGAGCGTCTGGCGGGTCAGGGTGGGGCACGCTTTGGCGCCGGTGCCCTTGGGCTGTACGCAGACGCGCTTGGCCGCGGGCATGGCGCAGGCGGCGCAGGCCGGCGCGGGCGCTTTGTCGGTCGTGTCGTTCATGACATCACTTCCTTTTTTGCTTCTCCGCCTTCAACAGATGATTGGCGATGATCACCTTCTGGATCTCGGTGGTGCCTTCGTAAACGCGCAGGGGCCGGATCTCGCGGTAGAGCCGTTCGACGGTCGAGCCCCGCAGCACGCCCACCCCGCCGTGGATCTGGACGGCCTGGTCGATGCAGCGAAAGGCCGCTTCGGTGGCGTAGAGCTTGGCGATGGACGAGTGGTAGGAGGCATCGGCGTCGCCGCGGTCTTTCTTGAGGGCCGCGCGGTAGACCAAACCCCGGGCCGCTTCGATCTCCACGGCCATGTCGGCCAGCTTGAAGGCCGTGGATTGGAAGGCCACGATGGGTTGGCGGAACTGCACCCGGGCCTGGCTATAACGCAGGCTTTCTTCGAGGGCGGTCTGGGCCATGCCCAGGGCCGCGGCGCCCACCGACATGCGCATCAGGTCCAGGGTCTGCATGGCCAGCTTGAAGCCGCCGCCCACCTGGCCGAGCAGATTGGCCCGGGGCACGCGCAGATCCCTGATATCGAAGGCCACGATGTCGTGGCTGGCCATCAGCGCCAGGCGCTTGTCCACGTTCCAGCCGGCCATGCTCTTTTCCACGATGAAGGCCGAAATGGCGTTGGGTTTGTCGGCCAAGGGCGTGCGGGCAAAGAGAATGCCCATGTCGGCCGAAAAGCCGTTGGAGATGAAGCGCTTGCGGCCGTTGACGACGAAGTGGTCGCCGGCGTCCACGGCCGTAGTTTGCAAGGCGGAGACATCCGAACCGGCCTCGGGCTCGGTGAGGCAGAAAGTCGTCAAGCGTCGCCCCGCGGCCAGCTCGGGGAGGTATTTTTGCTTCTGTTCCTCGCTGCCGGCCAGCACGATGGGGTAGCCGCCCAGCCCCTGCATGGCATAGGTGGTGTCGGCCGGGGCGAAGATGCCGGCCATGGCCTCCCGGGCCAGGCAGATGCGCACGGCGCTCAGGCCCTGGCCGCCAAAAGCCGTGGGGTAGAGCGGCCCATACAGGCCTGAAGCCCGCAGCGAGGCACGCAGGGGTTCGGGCACATCGTCGATTTCGCCGAGTTGCTTGGCCAGCGGCCGCAATTTGTCCCGGGCATAGGCCTGGCAACGCGCCCGGAAGTCGAGGTCTTGCTTGGAAAGCAAAGGCTCCATGGCGCATACTCCTTTGCTGGTCCGACCGCCGCATGCCGGGCATGCGGCGGTCGGACCACCGTGCTAACGGATGACGACCTCCAGCTCTTCCAGGACGGTGATCTCCGGCTTGCCGGCCAGCACCGCGGGGAGCGTGGCGGAGAACTCCTTGAAGTGGGCCGTGGCCGAATGGGCGGCCAGGGCGGCCTTATCCGTGTAGCGCTCCACGAAGATCAGCGTGTTGGGTTCGGAACTCTTGCGGTTCAGGCTGTAGAGCAGGGTGCCCTCTTCGGTGGCCACTTTTTTCATCAACGCTTTGATCTTGGTGATGGTCTCTTCGGCTTTGCCCTCTTGGATCGGCAACTTGGCGATAACGGTAATCATGGTAAACCTCCTGATGCGTGTCTATGGAAACCGCCCCAGGGGCGGCTGTGAACTTCAAGTTCGATATAACCGGCAATCAGCCGGCGGCATCCGCGGAATTCTGAGTTCTTTTTGAGTTGGCGCGCGCCGACCAGGCCAACCCGGCGGCGCCCAGCACCGCCACCATGCATCCCACCAGCACGCCCTGGAGCCGGTAGGGTTTGTAAATCACGGAGAAGGCCACGGGCGCCAGGGCGTATCCCGAAAACTTGATGGCATTGTAAAGCGAGGTGACCGGCTGGCGCAATGTTGAAGAGAGACGCACGGCCATGGTGTTCAATGAGGTCCAGGCAGTGGCCGCGCCGATGCCCAGCACCAGGAAGAAGCCCAGATGGCGGGCGAAATCGAAGGGCACCAGGCGCATCAGCAGGATGGCCAGCAGCACGACGGCCGTGCCTGCCAGAAACACCGGGGTGCGGCCCAGGCGGTCACCCAGGTAGCCGGCGATGGGCGAGACGATGATGCCCGAAAAGCCGGTGATCGAGAGCAGGGTGCCGATGCGGTCCGAGGGCAGGTGCAGGCTCGTTTTCAAATGATCGGCCGTGAAGGTCATGATGCCGATGTAGCCCAGGAACAGGCTGAAGGCCGCGAAGCTGGTGGCCAGCACCCCCGGCTGGGCCAGGGCCTGGCGCAGCACCGGTAAAATGTCCAGCAGCCGTCCCCGGCGGGTCGCGGGCTTGGCTGCCGGCGGGCGGCCCATCCAATACAAGCCGCCGGCGCTGGCCGCCACCGCCGCCAGAAAGTAGAAGAACCAGCGCCAGCCCAGATGCACCTCGATGACCCCCGAGATATAGGGCCCCAGGGTGACGCCCACCGTGTAGGCCACCCCCAGCATGCCGATGGCCTTGCCCAGATGGTGCTCGGGCACCAGTTCGCCGATGAGGGCCATGATGATGGGGGTCAGGAAGCCGGCCCCCACCCCCTGGAAGACGCGAAAGAGCAGGAAGGTCCACAAGTCGGGAGCGGTCGCGCTGAGCAGTGCGCCCACGGCGTAGAGGCCGAAGCCGAAGAGCAGGGTCTTGCGCACCTCGAAGAGTTGGGCGATGGCGCCCGAGAAGATCTGGATAACGATGAACGGCACCATATACAAGGTGATCGCAGCCGCGGCCGTGCTGAAGGCCACCGACCACGATTGGGCCATGACCGGCAGGATGGTGACGATACCGAATCCGCCCATGGGGCCGATGGCTGCGCCGAGGTACAGGGGGATGAGCTTTTTCAGATTCAATGAAGCGATTCCCGGGACATCTGGTTGAATCCGTAGTGGGGTGCTCACGATTCATGCCGGCCTTCACCTTAGAAGAGTTGCCCGGCCTTGTCAACCAAGCGGGGTAAGGATTGCTTGGTTTGTGGCAAGCAAAAAGAGGCGCGCCCGTTATTCCAGTATGCCAAAAATAGTTCGGTTATGACGAACCGGCTGGCCGACAAGGTGCGTACTTTGGGTGGCAGGATGGAGCGGTTTACGCTAAGGTGATCGAGGCGCCGGAATAAGCGGCAGGTTGAAAGGGAAATGAAAGTTGAGCCATTCTGTTTTTTGATCAGGGCAAAGCAAACTCGTCGTGACGCGAAGCGGATGGCGGTCCGCCTGGGCGAAGTGGGCCGCAGACGACCGGTTATCTTTGGCTGCGGCGGCCTTTGGGGGCCATGTCCAGCAGGCGTTGAAAGCGATCGGGGCCGATGATCTGGCGCACTTGCACGAAGAAGGCGAAACGTTCGTCGGCCAACTGGCTGCGCGCCTGCTCCAGGGAGCGGTGCTGGGCCTTGATGGCGCCGTCGTCCATGTTGCGCTTTTCCACCATGGATTGCAGTTTGAACTGCTCGGCCTCCACCTGGCTTTTCAGGCGGATCATCTTCAGGCGCGAGGCTTCGTAGGCGCGCTCCAGCTGCTGGATCTCTCCGGAAGAGAGCTGCAATTGGTTGACCACCTGCTGGGAGTGCCACCACCGGCCGGCCGGCGCCTCCTGGGCCTGGACCGTTGCGGCGGCCAGCATCGCGATCAGCACCACCGTCCAAACATGGGCATACTTGAACATGCCAAACTCCTTTTTAGGTTAAAGAGTCATCCTCTGCTTCGATGGGCGGCACCACCCAATCGATCCACGCTTCATCGGTTTGCAGGTCAACCTCGGACGCTTCCTCATCCAGGGAAGCCAGATGCTGGAAGCTGACCGGCAGGGCATCCGCCACCAGGGCGTCCACCGCTTCGCCGAGCCGGCGGTCGGCTTCGAGCATGGCGGCGGTCGGGACCGGTGCGGGGGTATCGGCGGGCCACATGGTGCGTCCCACAACCATGACCAGCAACATGGCCGCCACCAACCCCATGGCCCACATGGGTTTAAAACGCCAGCGGGGCGCGGGCGCCGGTTGCGGCAGCCGAAACGGACGTGTCGGCGCCGGAGCAAGTTCCCGGGCCGTGCGGCCGAGGCGCTGGAAACGCTCCTGCAGATGCTCCCAGGCGCTGCGGCAGACGGGACAAGCGCCCAGGTGCGCACTTTTTTCCGCGGCCAGATCGGCCGTATCCACCACGGCCAGAAGCAGCTCGGCGTGGTTGAGATGGCGGTTGGTCATAAGATTTCCTCTCCCAGGCCGGCCGCTTCGGCGGCGGCCTTGACCTTGCCCAGGGCGCGGTACAAGTGGGTCTTGATCGTACTCTCGTTTTTGTGCATCGCTTCGGTGATTTCTTTTATACTGAGCTGGTCGAAAAAGCGCAAGTAGAAGACCTCCCGTTCCATGCGCGGCAAGCGCGCCATGATGTCGCGCACCCGGTCCCAGAATTTATCCCGCGCCAACTGTTGGGCCGCTTCGGGCGGGGTGGCCATCTCTTCGCTCTCCTGAAAACCCTCTTCATCCACGGAGACCATGCCGAACATGGATTTGATGCGCTGCCGGCGGTGATGGTCCCGCACCCGGTTGACGGCGATGCTGTAAAGCCAACTGCGGAAAAGCGCCGGCGAAGCGAGGCGGCCGATGTGCTTGAAGGCCCTGAGAAAGACATCCTGGCACAGGTCCTCGGCATCCATCTGGGAGCGCGTGCGGTAGTAAATCATGCGAAAAATCTCCGCTTGAAAAAGGTCCGCCAATCGATGGAACGCCTGCCGGTCGCCGCTCTGGGCCTGCTGGACCCACTGGACGATCTGGTCTGCGTTTCGAGTGGCCCGCGGGCGATGCGAAAGGTCGGATGGGCTCATTGCACCTTTTTTATCAACTTTGGGCCTTTTTGGCTCGGCTTTAATCGCTTAGACGCAAATGGCGCACGCATAGTTTACAAAGCTTCCAAGGGAATTAGAAAACGTCCGAAGCGGTTACCCCAACAAATTGTCCAGGGCCATCATGATGACGAAACCCACCATGACGCCGAAGGTGGCGCTGCGGGATCTTCCCTTGGAGTGGGTTTCCGGAATGATTTCGTCGCTGATCACGAACAGCATGGCGCCGGCCGCGAAGGCCAGTCCGAAGGGCAGCACCTGGCTGAACAGGGTGACGGCGCCCACACCCAGCAGGCCGCCGATGGGTTCCACCAGGCCGGTCAGGGCGGCATAGCCGATGGCCTTGGTACGGCTGTAACCCAAACCCAGCAGCGGCAGGGCCACGGCCAGACCCTCGGGCATGTTCTGGATGCCGATGCCGATGGCCAGGCTGGTGCCGCCGCCGATGTCGCCGGTGCCGAAGCCCACGCCCACGGCCAGGCCTTCGGGAAAATTATGGATGGTGATGGCGATGATAAACAGCCAGATCCTTTTAAGGTGGGATTCGGGACCCTCCTTGCCAATGCTGCTGGTCCCTTCCTTGCGCACGGCAAAGTGCTCGTGGGGCAGCCAGTTGTCCACGCGGTCCAGGAAGATGGCGCCGATAAGCATCCCGATGATGACGACGTAGACGCCCAGGCCCGGCCAAATCGCATTGCCGTATTCGATGCCGGGCACCACGAGCGAAAAGGAGGTGGCCGCCAGCATCACGCCGGCCGCGCCGCCCAGCATGATGTTGACCATGCGCGCCGGGATCTGCTTAAAAAAAAGGATGGGCAAAGCGCCCACCCCCGTGGCCAGACCGGCCAAAAGACTGGCTAGTAAACCTAACTCGATGGTGCCCATGAATCACCCCCCCGGAGGTTGTTGACGCCGAATGTGGTTCACTAATAGGGATTTCGACCATCGGCGTCAAGCGCGTGGGAAGCGATTTCTTTAATTTTTATGCCACCTTGCGTTCCTGGAGGATATTTCCGCGCGTGCTGACCACCACCAAGGAGAAGGGAATGTGGGTACCGGCTTCGCGCTGGGCCACCTCCACGATGCGCGGCAGGCCGGCGCAGCAAGGCACCTCCATGATCACCACCGTGATGCTTTTCAAGCCGGCGGTTTTGAAAATGGCGGTGAATTTCTCCACATAGGACTGGGCATCATCGAATTTGGGGCAGCCCAGCATGACCACCTTGTCGCGCAGGAGTTCCTGGTGAAAGGCGGGAAAGGCCACGGGCACGCAGTCGGCGGTCACCAGCAGATCGGCGCCCTTGAGAAAGGGGGCCGTGGGCGGCACCAGCCGGATCTGCACCGGCCAGTGGGACAAGGCCGACTCCTGGCGTGGGATCTGCCGGCCGGGGGTGTTGGCCTTGGCGCAGGGGCTGAAGCTCTGGATCTGGGCCGACGGGCAGCCGCAGGCCATGGCTTTGGGCTGCTGGGCGGCCTGGGTTTCCAGATGCTGCTCGACGGCATGCTCGTCGAAGGCCTCGGCCTCTTTTTCCACTATTTTGAGTGCATCCTGGGGGCACTCGCCGATGCAGGCGCCCAGGCCGTCGCACAAATTATCGGAAATCACTTTGGCTTTGCCGTCCACGATGGCCAGGGCGCCTTCGGCGCAACCGGTCACGCACTGGCCGCAGCCATTGCATTTTTCTTCGTCGATTTGGATGATCTTGCGAACTTGTTTCATGGTTACCTTCACTTTCGTCTTTGTGCTTTGTTCAGTTCGGGAACAGCTTGCGGGCGTAAGCCTTTCCGCTTTCGGAGCGAAGGGTGATTTCTCCACCTTCCTGTTGGCCGTGTTCCTCCAGCTCGGTGATGGCAGCGGCGTCGGCCACCAGGGCGTGATCGCGGGTGGTGTCGGATTCCGGCGAACCCTGGCCGCTGAGGATGGCGCACACCTTGTCCACCAGCGGTGGCGGGGCTTGCAATCCCTCCAGCAGCGCCCGGGCCGTCGGTCGCTGGGCCTCGGGCCGGTCCGCCGGGTCCAGCTCCCAAACATAAGCCGCGATGATCACCGGCGCCAGGCGCCCTTTGTCGGCGCCTACCATCTGTTCGGCATGGCGCGCGCGGCGGGCGGCCCGGCCGATGCGCTTGAAATCGGTCTTCAAATAGCGCTTGACGGCGATGGCCACGCGGTCTTTGAGCAGGTCTTCTTTCTGGGCCACCAGTTCCGGCGGCAGGTCGCCCAGGCATTGGGCGGCGAACTGGCAGTAAGCGGCGCAGCCGAAATCCATCTTGGGGTTGACGAAGCGGTGGCCGCAGCCGCCGCACTTGCGCGTGGTGTCATCCTTGAAGAACTCCACCGTGCGGCCGCATTGGGGGCAGGGGGCTTCGAAGATCGCGCTGGCATTCCAGAATTGGGTATCTTGGCCTGGGCATTTCATGGTGGCCGTTCCTTTCGGCGCATTTCCGGAGGGCTGGTGCCGCTCCGGAAATGCGGTTGAATGTTGCTTATCCCAAAATCGCCTTTAGATCCTGATCGGCGGTGGTGATGGGCATGATGTTGAAGTTCTGCACCAGCACATCCAGCACGTTGGGGCTGATGAAGGCCGGCAGGCTGGGGCCCAGGCGGATGTTCTTGATGCCCAGGTGCAGCAGGCTCAATAGAATCACGCAGGCCTTCTGTTCGTACCACGACAGGATCATGGACAGGGGCAGGTCGTTGACACCGCAGTTGAAGGCGCCGGCCAGGGCCACCGCGATCTGGATGGCCGAGTAGCTGTCGTTGCACTGGCCGATGTCCAGCAGGCGCGGGATGCCGCCGATATCGCCCAGCTCCTTGTCGAAGAAGCGGAACTTGCCGCAGGCCAGCGTCAGGATCACGCAGTCCTGGGGGATCTTCTCCACCAGTTCGGTGTAGTAATTGCGTCCCGGCTTGGCGCCGTCGCAGCCGCCCACCAGGAAGAAGTGGCGAATGGCCTTGCTCTTGACCGCCTCGATGACCTTGTCGGCCACGCCCAGCACCGCATTGCGGGCAAAACCCACCATCACCGATTTGCCGGGCGCGTCTTCGCTATAGCCGGGCATGGCCAGGGCCTTGTCGATGGCCGGCGCAAAATTCTTGTCGGCGATGTGGTTGAGCCCCGGCCAGCCCACCAGGCCGGTGGTGAAGATGTTGTCCGCGTAGGTTTCCTTAGGTTTCTGGATGCAGTTGGTGGTCATGACGATGGCGCCGGGGAACTCGGCGAACTCCTTGGCCTGGTTTTGCCAGGCAGTGCCATAGTGGCCGTAGAAATGCTCGTACTTCTTGAGCCCCGGATAGCCGTGGCATGGCAGCATCTCGCCGTGGGTGTACACATAGATGCCCTTGCCCTGGGTCTGCTGCAGGATCATGTCCAGGTCCTTGAGGTCATGGCCGGAGACCAGGATGGCCTTGCCTTTCTTGTGGCCCAGGGGCACGGCGGTGGGTACCGGATGGCCATAGGTGCCGGTGTTGCCGGCATCCAGCAACTGCATGGCCCTGAGGTTGACCTCGCCGCACTTGAGGGCCAGGCCCACCAGGTCGTTGACCCCCAGGGTATCGTCGAGGGTGGCGGCCATGCCTTCATAAATGAACTGGTAGACGGCGTCGTCTTCCTGGCCCAGGATGCGGGCGTGGTCGGCGTAGGCCGCCAACCCCTTGATGCCGTACACCAGCAACTCGCGCAGGCTGCGGATGTCCACGTTCAGTTGGTCGGTGGAGGGAATGCCCACGGCTTCACCCTGGGCCACCATGCCCTGCTGGTCGGCGGCCGGTTTGAACGTCACGGGGCCTCCGGCAGCCACTTGAACGCCGGCCTTTTCGGCCTTGGTCTTGAGGTCGTCCCGCAGGCGCGCCGCCTCCTGGATCATCGCCACGAAGCGCTGGGGATCGAAATCCACGTTGGTCAGGGTGGAGAAAATCGCTTCACAGGCGAATCGGTCCGCCTTGGGATCTTTGATGCCGGCCTTACGGGCCGCCAGGGCCACCCGGGACAGGCCTTTGGTGACGTAAATGAGCAGATCCTGAAGGGCGGCTACGTCGGGTTGTTTGCCGCATACGCCGATCTTGGTACATCCTTCGCCTTTGGCCGTTTGCTCGCATTGAAAACAGAACATGATTTTTCCTCCTTGCTGGTATGGTGTATGGGGTGTTGGTGAAACCCTTTGATCCTTTTTGACCCCGGGGTTGATCCCGGTTTTTGATTCTACGCTATGCGATCGCCGCCGCGGTTGCCTTGATCTAAGTCAAGGGAGCGATTTTTTTCGGGTGCCGTCGCTCATTTGCCCAAGATATATCCCCTTTGGCGCGGGGGCACCTTGACTTAGATCAAGATTTGGTGAAAAGTGCGCGCCATGAAACCGGGCTTTCCCTACATGGAGAAACAGCGATGAATGCGAGTCGGACGATTATCTCGGCCAGCCCCCTGTTCAACGGCCTTTCCGAGGCGCAGCTCCGGCAACTGGAACAAATCGGCCGGGAAGTTTCGGCGGCCCGCAACCAGACCATTTTTATGGAAGGGGACGAAGGGTCCGGCTTCTATATCGTGGTCAGCGGCCGGGTCAAGGTGTTCAAGACCTCCGCCGAAGGCAAGGAGCAGATCCTGCACATCTACGGCCCCGGCCAGCCGGTGGGTGAGGTGCCGGTCTTCGCCGGCCAGCATTTTCCGGCCAATTGCCAGGCGGTGGAGAAGAGTCGCCTGCTTTTTTTTCCCCGCCAGGCCTTCATCGATTTGATCACCGCCCACCCCTCCCTGGCCCTGAACATGCTGGCCGTGCTCAGCATGCGCCTGCGGCAGTTCACCGTACAGGTGGAGAACCTGTCGCTCAAGGAGGTGCCGGGCCGCCTGGCCTCCTATCTCATCTATCTGGCCGAAGAACAGGAGAACCCGCGCAGCGTGCATCTGCCCATCTCCAAGGGGCAGTTGGCCAGTTTGCTCGGAACCATACCGGAAACACTGTCACGCATTTTCAACAAGATGTCGGCCCAGGGGTATATCGATGTGCAAGCAGCGGAGATCGTTTTAAAGGATCGCCCCGCGCTGGAAGAGCTGGCGCTCACTGGCCGAATGGTAGAGTAGTTTGCCTGAAAATCGTACGCGTACTCGTACGCGTATTCGAAGCATAATGGAAATCGAGTACGAGTACGAGTACGATTCTTAAAAGGCGATACGTGGCGCTATTTCTTCTGGGCCGCCAACTCCTTGCTCAGCAGCCGGATGTGCCCCATCTCTTCCTTGATGACATTGTCCAGGTGGCTGCGGCCCAAGTTTTCCGGGACCGCATCGCGCATGCCCAGGTAAAAGACAATCGAGTCTTTTTCGGCTGTGATGGCATCCTTCAAAATCGCCACCATGGAACCCGTGTCGATCTGCTTTTCGAAGAAGACCCGGGTGTTGGCCAGGGCCCGCAGGTAATCGACGGCCTCCCCATCGGGATCGAACACCGTGGCCGATTTTTCCGAAGCGCCGATCTGTTTGCGCATTTTGGCGAAGGTCTGCTCGTGAACATCTTCCATGTCCGCCAGCTTGCGCAGGAACTCGGAAGACGTTTGGTCTTTCACGGCTTCGGCCGCGGTGCGGTAGAACTTGGCGCCGTTGCGCTCCAACTGCTCGGCCATTTCGAAGATGTCATCGGCGTTGAAATCGTACATCATGGCAATGAATTTCCTTTCTTAAGGTTCTGCTTCCGTTCTATTTCAATTTGCACTCCCGGTCCCATTCCGGGCAGGCTTTCTCCATGGGGGTATTGTATTTGAGCATGCACTCACCGCATTCCAACTCCACGTTGGGCACATCGCCATAGCGCTTTTTGAGCTCCTCCGCGGAAAGATGCGTGGCAAAGCTGCAGCCACACTGGGGACAAGCGGTTTTAATCTGGTAACGTTTATCGGACATCGATGTCTCCTTTGTTTGCGTTTAATGAAGCGCCCTGGAAGAAGTCGCCTCAGCCCAGCAGGGTATCGATCTTCTCCGCGGGTATGATTTTTTCCTCGAGAATCACCTGGCGTACGGTTTTGTCTTCGGTATAGGCACGCTTGGCCAGCGCCGCGGCCCGGTCGTAGCCGATGAGCGGCACCAGGCCGGTCACTAGCGCCAGGCTTCTTTCGATAAAATGGTTGCAACGATCCCGGTCGGCGTCCAACTCCTGGAGGCAGCGCTCGACCAGCAGCCGGGCGGCTTCGGCCAGCAGGTGGATGGATTGGAGCAGGTTGTGGGCGATCAGGGGAATCGTGACGTTGAGCTCGAAATTGCCGGCCTGGCCGGCCAGGGTGATGGTCGTGTCGTTGCCCATCACCTGGTAAGCCGCCTGAATGACCGCCTCGGGCACCACCGGGTTGACCTTGCCCGGCATGATCGACGATCCGGGCTGCAGGGCCGGCAGCTTGAGCTCGCCGATGCCGCAGCGCGGCCCGGAGCCCAGCCAGCGGATGTCGTTGGCAATCTTGACCAGGCTGACGGCAATGGTTTTCAAGGCGCCGCTGGTTTCGACCGCCGTGTCCCGGGCCGCCTGGGCCTCGAAGTGGTTGCGCGCCTCGCTGAACGCTATGCCGCTGATGGCCGCCAGGCGCGCGATCGTCTTGGGGGCGAATTCGGGATGGGCATTGAGCCCGCTGCCCACCGCCGTGCCGCCCAGGGCCAATTCGGTGAGGCGTGGCAGGACCGCCCCCAGGCGCTCCTGGCCCAGTTCGATCTGGCGCGCATATCCCGAGAAGGCCTGTCCCAGGGTCATGGGAACGGCATCCTGCAGATGGGTGCGCCCGATCTTGCGGATGGATTCGAAGGTCAGGGCCTTGTGGGCCAGCATCCGATGCAGCCGGGCCAGGGCGGGCTGCAGGGCGCCGCGCAAGGCTTTGGCCGCGGCCACATGCAGGGCCGAAGGCATCACATCGTTGCTCGACTGCCCCAGATTGACATGGTCGTTGGGGTGCACCGGGTCGCGTCCGCCGCGCCGGCCGGTGAGGATCTCGTTGGCCCGGGAGGCGAGCACCTCGTTCATGTTCATGTTGGTGGAGGTTCCCGAACCGGTCTGATACAGATCCACCACGAATTGATCGTCGAAACGCCCGGCCGCGACCTCATCGGCCGCCTGGGTAATGGCCTCTGCCAAATTCGGCGCCAACAGGTCCAGTTGGCGGTTGGTCTCGGCCGCGCAGCGTTTGATCAGGGCCAGCGCCTGGATTAGGGCCAGGGGCGGTTTCAGCCCGCTGCGCAGGCCGTTGTCCACGGCCCGCTGGGTCTGGGAGCCGTAGTAGGCCTGAGCCGGCACCCGCGCGGTGCCCATGCTGTCTTGTTCTTCCCGAAAAGAGGGTTCGTTGGGATTCAAGGCCATGACGTTCCTCATCGCTGCGACGGTGCGGCACCCATAGCACGATTCGGGCCGCCGGACCAGCGCTTTGCGTCCGGCCGCCGTAAGCGCCAAACCGGATTATGGCTCTCGAATCCGTTCGATGCTGTCGCGCAATTGGTTGATTTCAATGCCAAGGCTCACGCATTGGCGACCGGCCAGACACGACTCGGCGTCTCCCTCCTCCAGGTAGGTTTTGAGCTGTCGCTCATCTTTTTGCAGTTGTACCACCCAGCGATGCTGGTCGTGATCATAATTCACCTTCAGGTCCAGGCCGCATCGTCCGATATCCGGATAGATCTCTCGGATTTTGTCGCACAGCGCGTTTTGGTCGATCATGGCGTTCTCCTTTCGGTATGAACCAGGTTTAAGGATGGTCTACTATAAGCATTGATTTCCAGTGTAAAAGGGAGTTAACTTGAAACCGCGAATGAGACCTTTCCTTTTGACAACAGCGCCTTATGATTATATATGGCTTTCAATGACTTGGCGCCTAGTCTTGTGCGCGGTTTCCGACACATCGGCCAGCTCCCCGAATCCAACCACCCGACAGGTCCGAACAGGATGATACGATTTCGCTCCATAAGCGCTTTTTTCAACCGCGTGCGCGGGCGATTCCAACGCGCGCAGGTGACCCGTGACGACCTTTTCATCGGCGAAGTCCTCAAGCGCAACAGCATTATCACCGAGTTCCAGCTCAAAAGCGCCTTGGACGTGCAGCGCGAAATTCTCTTGCAAAAAGGGCGGGCGGTGCGGTTGGGCCAGGTGATTGTCGAGCAGGGCTTCGCCAGTGAAGCCGATATTATCCGAACGATCAACGCCGAATATCAGATCGAGGTGAGCTCGCTGTCCGACGACATCCGCGAGCGGCTCTCTCACAAGTACGGGGCCTATTTCGAGCGTCTGCCCCACCCGCGCCTGCCCATGTGGCTTCAGATGGCCGTGGCCATTACCTTCGTCGTCGTGCTGACCATCTTTACATTGAGCATGGTGGTGCTCGACCAGCAGAAAAACCGGCTTTATGAGCAGACGGTGCGTCTGGGCATGGTCAGCCTCAATTATTTCGCCAACAATGCGCCCATACCCCTGCTGGAAGACGATATCCTGCGGCTCAATACCCTGATCAAGGAGGCCGCGCGGGTGGAAGGGTTGCGCTATGCCCTGATCGTGGGCGACAACCAACTGATCAAGGCCCACACCGACGTTAATCTGATCGGCGTGCCGTTCAAGCACTTCGTCGAGAATCCCGACGTTATCCGCGACGAAGAGGTGATCTACTACACTTACAACCGTCCGGACGGCGAGCGCCTCATCGATCTTTACCGCACCATCCGCTTCAAAGATAAGACCCTGGGAGAGGTGCATGTGGGCATCTCCCTGAACTTCATCGAAGAGCTGGTGCGCCGCGAGCGTATCTCCGTGGTGCTGATCACGCTGGCCATTATCCTCGTCGGCCTGGGCGTGGCCATCGTTTACGGTGTTCGCTTCTCGCGCCCGGTCTCCCAATTGGTGCGGGCCACCCAGGAGATCGCCAAGGGTAATTACCACTACCGCGTACCGATCAAGCGCAACGATGAATTGGGCAATCTGGGCACGGCCTTCAACCGCATGGGGCAAGAGCTGTGGAAAAACGCCATGGCCCAAAAATCCTTCGGCAAGTATGTGGGCAGTGAAGTCTTGGACATGATCCTGGCCAACCCGGAGACCGCTTGGCTCAAGGGCACGAGCAACGAAGCCAGCATTGTCTTCGGCGATGTGCGCGGGTTCACCCAGTTTGCCGAAGCCAGGGCGCCGGAACAGGTGGTGGAGGCCCTGAATGCCTACCTGGAGATCGCCACCGGCGTGATCATCAAGTTTGGTGGCTACATCGACAAATTCATCGGGGACGCGATCCTGGGGGTTTTTGGTTTGCCCGTGTCGCGCCAAGACCATGTGGAGCGCGCGGTGCGCGCGGCCTTGTACCTGCAGGAAGAGCTGCGTAAGCAGAGCGTCGGCGGCAATGACCTGCTGGCGGCGGTGGGCATCAGCATCCATACCGGCACGGTGGTGGCCGGCAATGTCGGGTCCCAGTCGCGCATGGAGTATACCGTCATCGGCGATACCGTCAATCTGGCATCGCGGCTGAACGCTTTCGCCGGTGCCGGAGAGGTCATCGTCAGTCAGCAGACCAAGGCGCAATTGGGCACCCTCATCGAAACCGTGAGCCTGGGACGGCTGCCGATCAAAGGCAAGTCCGAGCCGGTGGAAGTATTCAAGGTGATTCGCATTAAAAGCAGATCCCATGCGTAAGCCCGGCCGCCTTTATACGCTGCTTATGCCCCTGGCGCTCTGGGCGGCGATCGCAACGGGCTGCACCGGTCGTTTCCTGACTTTGTCGGCCCCGCCGGCCGAGATCCGCACCGAACATGTGGCGGTGGTGACGGCCGCCGAACAGGATACCCTGGAAAGCCTGGCCCGGACCCATCTCGGAGCTGCCAGCGAGGCATGGCGCATCGCCCAATACAACCAGGTGCGGAGTGCCCAGGCGGGCCAGCGTCTGGTGATCCCCTTACAGCCGGTTGCTCCCGGTGGAGTGCGCCCGGATGGCTATCAGGTGGTTCCCGTTCTCTATTATCCCCGCATCGGGCAGGCGAAGGGGTCCCCCCGGGGCGTGCCGGTCGCGATTTTCGAGGCACAGGTGCAATTCCTGCGGGAGAACGGCTATGAGACCGTCTCCCTGGCGCGCTTGTCGGCCTTTTTAAACCTCAGCGCGCCATTGCCTCCCAAAGCCATCTTGATCACCTTCGACTCGGCCGAAACCTGGGTTTTTGAAACCGCCTACCCCATTCTCAAGCGCAACGGGTTTAGCGCCGCGCTCTTTGTGCCCACTGACCGGATCGGCATACCCCGGCGCCTGGGCTGGAAAGCGCTGGCCGCCATGGCCGCCGATGGTTTTGACATCGGTGCCAGCGGGGTCAGTGCCCGGCCTTTGAAGCGCACCGCCACTCAGAATCCCGAAGAGTATCTTCGCAGGGTGGAAGAAGAGATCGTGCGCTCTCGGAAAGCCATCGCCCGGAATCTCAATATCGCGGCCACATTCTTTGCTTACCCGGGCGGTCAGCCCAGCGATTTGGTCGTCGCCCTGCTCAAAAAACATGGATACAGCGGCGCATTCACGCAAACGTCTGGCGAGAATCCGTTCTTTGCTGACAATTTCAAGCTCCGGCGGACGATCGTCAGCGCCCAGGATACGGAGGCGCGGTTCCGGCAATCCCTCACCACGTTTCACCCTCTGGATCTGCAATGAAAGCAAACGGGTCGAAAAGCCTAACGGCATTGCTGCTTTTTATAGGGATCGGCCTTTGGCCGGTCTGGGGCGCGGCCGAGGCGCCGGTTCCCGATTATAAGGAGTATCAGGAACGGGCCGTGGCACTGGAAGCCCAGGGGGCTTTGCCGCAAGCCCTGCTCGCTTGGCGGGTGGTGGCCGCGATGGCTCCGGACAACGCCGATGCCAAAGGCAAGATCGATGCCCTGACCTCCGATATCCATCAGGCCGCCATGGAACACTACCGGCAGGGGGTGACCCATTTTCGGGCCCGCGAACTGGAAAAGGCACGCTATCGATTCCTGGCCGCACTGCGTCTGAACCCCGGCCACGCACAGGCGCTTTTCTACCTGAAGCGGCGTTTGAATCATCCCGATGCCGAAGTCTATACGGTTCAGCCTGGAGACAGCTATACGCAGATCGCCGCAACCCGTTACGGCGACGCGCGCAAGGCCGGCATTATCGCCTACTTCAATGACCTGCACCCGGACAAGCCCTTGCGTGTCGATACGCTGCTTTTACTTCCAGAGTTGGGCGAGACGGGTTTGCCTGCGCGCCAGCAAATCGATGCCATGCTCGCGCAGGCACAGAGCGCCTTGGACGAAAAAAAATACCTTGAAGTCCTGAAAATTACTTCCCCGCTCGGCGAAGCCCGATACGAACAGAAACGCATTCAGACATTAAACGACGAGGCCCGCTTGGGGCAGGGCATGCGTTTGATGGAACAGAAGCAATACCAAGAGGCGCTGGAGATCCTCAGCCAGGTCAGTCGCAGGCATAAAGAGCGCGATCGCGCCGTTCAGCAGGCACGCAAAGGCCTTCAGGCCCAGGATTCGGAAGAAAAACTGCGCTTGGCCCAAAAGCAATTCAAACAGAGAGCCTATAAGGCGGCGATCCTTGCGAGCAGGCAGGTGTTGGAAGAAAATCCCGGCCACCCCAAGGCTCAGGCGCTTCTGGAAGCCGCCCAGTATGGCTTGGGCAAGCAGTATCTGGAGCAGGGCGAAGAAATGCTGGCCAAAGAGACCCTCAAGGCGTTGAAGCCGGAGTATCAGGACACGGCCCAGCTTTTGGCCCAGGCCCAGGGGCGTCTCAATGCCCGCGCAGAAGAATACTATCGCAGGGGAGTAAAACACTTTCTCGATGAAGAACTGGAAGAGGCGGTCGCCGCCTGGCAAAAGGCCCTGGAAATGAATCCCCAGCATCCCAAGGCGCGCCAGGATATGGACAACGCACTGCGATTATTGGAAAAATGGCGCGGTTTAAAGCCGGATGACAAAAAAGGGCAGTAGTCTTCCATCGGCACATGGGGCTGTTCCGCCTTTAATGACGCCACCGAATGGGGTTTTGGATTCCACATTGTGTCCCATTTTTTTCCTCAAATTACAAAATTCGGTCATGCGCTGCCATAAACGCACTTTTGATTTGTGGGTGTGGCTAATCGGCAACACCCTTTCTAACCGTCTGAAGAAAATATAAATACGCTAATAAAAAGCATGAAAAGCAGGTGGTAATCGGCTTCTGGCGCTCTTTTTGCTTGCCCTATGCTTTCATGGACGATAGGTAATCCGTTTTTATGCGGCGCTGTCCGCTTTACATATAGAGGAAAACCATGAAGCCGATAAATATACAATGCACCGAATATACATAAAAAGCAGACTCCTTATCGTTGCCCTGTTCTGTACGGTCGCACTGGCGGCCTGCGAAAGCGCCTTCTTACGCAACGATCTGGAGGTCATCAAGTCCCGGGGGGAATTGGTCCTGATCACCCGGAACAATGAAAGCTGCTACTTCGAGGCCGCCCATGGTCCGGCCGGATTCGAATATGAACTTGCCAAGCTTTTCGCCAATCACCTGAACCTGCGTATTCGAACCCTGCTCGTCGAAGATGAGGCCCAAATGGTGGAAGCCCTGCTCCAGGGCAAGGGTGATATCATTGCCGCCGGCGCTCCCTTCGGACGTCCGGCCGCCCGCATGGTGGCCCTGGGACCGGGCTATCTGGATGTGAACGCCCAGGTGGTGGGACGGCGCGGTGGACCGGCCGTGACCGGGGCCAAAGATTTGCTGCAAACGCCGCTGTGGGTCACCGGCAGCAGTGCCGGCTTCGACCGCCTTAAAGGCCTTAAAGAAGAGTATGCCGATCTTCGTTGGCAAACGCTTTCCGAATACAGCAGTGAGGAAATGCTGCAACTGGTGTGGAATCAGTCGGTGCCCCTGACGATCGTGGAATCCAATACGATGGCGATGAACCGCCGTTTTTACCCAGAGCTAGTGGTTCACTTTACGGTGGGCGAGACCCAGAAGTTGCGCTGGGCCATGAATCCAAGCAACAAACAACTGCAGCGCGCCGTTCTGCAATGGTTTGAAATGACCTCCACCCAGGAGGCGATCGCCAGTCTGGTCAGTCATTACTATAGTCATTTGGAGGGTTTCGATTACGTCGATCTCACCCGTTACCGCCGACGCATCTTCGATCGCTTGCCCAAATATCAGACCTACTTCGAGGAGGCGGCCTCCCGCAATGGTCTGGATTGGCAACTGGTGGCGGCCATGGCCTATCAGGAGTCCCATTGGAATCCTTTGGCGGTTAGCTTTACCGGCGTTCGCGGAATCATGATGATTACCGCGGATACTGCCAAAACCCTCGGGTTGAAGGATCGCCTGGTCGAAAAAGAGGCCATTTATGCCGGCACGCGCTATCTGGCCCAACTGCACCGACTGGTGGGCGACCAGGTGCCCGAACCGGATCGCACCCTGATGGCCCTGGCCGCCTACAACCTGGGCTTTGGCCATCTCAAGGATGTCCGTGAGCTGACGGCCGAATTGGGCAAATCGCCCAATAGCTGGAGCGCAGTGCGCGAAGTGCTGCCATTGCTACAAAAGAAGAAGTATTACCAAAAGCTTCCCCACGGCTACGCCCGGGGCAATGAAGCCGTACGATATGTCGATCGCATCCGCACCTATCACAAGATTCTGAACATGGCCATGGCACCCGAGGGCCTCAAAAATTTCGGTGGCTAGCGTCCTTTCAATTTCGCTTCAAACGATACGACCTTTTGCTCCCTCCTTCATTGCAAACGGCATTGTGACCTGACGGGACGTATTGTACCGATACCCACGGTAAGCTACCCGGTCTGAAGTTTTTCGATGGGCATCAACACCGGCAGCACGAAGATGAAGGTGGCCCCTTCGCCCAGGCGGCTTTCCACCCAGATGTGGCCCTTGTGGTGGTCGATGATGCGTTTGGTGATGGCCAGACCCAGGCCGCTGCCCGGCGGCCGACCCCGACCGCTGGGGGCCGTGACCTGTCGGAACTGCTCAAATACCACTTGCTGATTTTCAGGGCTGATGCCGATACCGTTATCGCGCACGCTTACTTTCAGTTGATTGCGGTCCTGGTACATGCTGATGCGGATGCGCCCGGATACGGGGTCGCAGAACTTGACCGCATTGGATATCAGGTTGACCATGGTTTGGATGAGCTGATCTCGATCTCCGGCGATATTGGGTACCGCGGGTGGCAACGAGAGCGACAGGCGGATCTGCTTGTCGGCCACCAGTTGGCGTGTGGCGGCAACTGCGTCCTGAATGACCTGCACCATGTCCACCGGTTCCATCTGCCACTGCATCTTTCCCGATTCGATCTTTTGGAAATTGAGCACCTGGTTGATCAGGCGGGACAAACGGTGGATCTCGTTGATCATGATATCCATGAAGTTGCGTTGTTCCATCTGGCTGGTATCGGGATAATCCCTCAGGATCTCGGCCAGGCTTAGGATGGATGTCAGGGGGGTGCGCAATTCATGGGAGACCGTGGAGATGAACTCATCTTTAAGGCTATCTAGTTCCTTGAGCTGTTCATTGGCCGTTTTGAGTTCGGCCGTCAGCTTTTCAAGTTCCCGGCTGTGGGTGAGCACCTGGCGGGTTTCTTCAAGGATGTCCATGACTTCCTGAACCCCCAGGGGTTCCTCTTTGACCACCGAGGCCACCATGACCCGCGCCGAGGCCGAGCCGATGGCTCCGGCCAGCAGCTTCTCCACATGGGTGACGAAACCCGAATCGGCATTCAACGAATGCCAGTCCAGTTGGTGGCTCCTGGTGTATCTGGACAGGGCCTCCTCGGTGCGCTCCTTGCCCAGGAAGCGCTCCAGCAGAGACGTCAGATCCGGAATACGGGCCGTGCCGCGCCACACGAGGCTCTCCTCGGTTTCGGACGAGAAATGAAACACATCCACGAACATGGTGGCCTGGGTATGTTCCAGGGCGGAAGGGTTGGTGAACAGCGACACGCCGATATAGGTGGCGGTGTTGATGAACAGGCT